>JACCDP011427875.1_pt1 | contig 14563 bp, 12 predicted proteins | sample 7445841 | NCBI WGS metagenome assembly JACCDP01 (sample SAMN15323441, study PRJNA562643) | freshwater metagenome | isolation source: river surface water | place: USA:Blue River Watershed | collected 2017-08-17 | reverse complement strand
TTTAATATCGGTGTTATTGACTTTACCAAAATCAAATCGTTGGCAACGACTTAAAATAGTGGGAATAATTTTATGAGGCTCGGTGGTCGCGAGGATAAATAAAACATGGGAGGGTGGTTCTTCTAAAGTTTTAAGTAGGGCGTTAAATGCACCCGCCGTCATCATATGCACTTCATCAATAATGTAAATTTTGTATTTACCTTTAATCGGAGCATATTTAACTTTGTCAATCAGGTCGCGAACTTCATCGACGCCATTATTACTTGCCGCATCAATTTCTATAACGTCAGGGTGGCGATTTTCTTGAAGGGCTTTACAATTTTCACATTGGCCACATGGCTCGCTTTGTGACTTTTCACAATTTAACGCTTTAGCAAATATTTTTGCTAAAGAGGTTTTACCAGTGCCGCGAGGTCCGGAAAATAAGTAAGCATGTGAAAGCTTTTGATTGATGAGCGCGTTTTGTAAAGTTCTTACAATCGCTTGTTGCCCCGCAACCTGGGCAAATTGTTGAGGTCGATAGGTCCGATAGAGTGCCTTGTATGCCATAAAGTTTGATTGACTTAATTATACTCAAAATTGAACCCTTATTAAACAGGAAAATAAAGAAAAACCTTTTAAGAAATGCGATGCCTATGATAAAATACGAAAGGTCTTATAAATGGAAGAAAATTTAAGAAATCGCCTCATCGTGATGCGTGATCGTTTAACAACGATTGATGATTTACTGGTTCAAGAATCAATTTTGAATGATTCTCGACAATTTAAGTCACTTTCCAAGGAAAGGGCAACCCTTGATAAAGTCGTGACCCTTTTTAATACCTTTGAAACGAATGAAAAAAATCTAACGGATGCGTTGGTCATGAGAAATGATTCTGATCCAGAAATCGCGCAATTAGGAAAAGCTGAAGTTGAACAATTGACGCAAGCCCAAACGCAATTGATGGAACAAATTAAATTCCAACTCATCCCTAAAGATCCCAATGATGATAAAAATATTGTTGTTGAAATTCGCGGTGCCGCTGGTGGCGACGAAGCATTTATCTTTGCCAGTGATTTATTTAGAATGTATACCAAATATTGTGAAAAAAATGGATGGAAAATTCAAATGTTGTCTGATGCTGGTGGTCAATCCACCATTACTTTCGTGGTAAAAGGAGATGCAGTTTACTCCAAACTCAAGTTTGAATCAGGCGCCCATCGTGTTCAGCGTGTTCCTGCAACCGAAGCATCTGGAAGAATTCATACTTCGACTGCCACCGTCCTTGTCATGCCCGAGGTTGAGGAAGTCGATATTGTCATCAATTCTAATGATCTGCAAGTGGATACATATCGTTCACAAGGTGCGGGTGGTCAAAACGTTAATAAGACTGAATCTGCTGTGCGAATTACCCATTTACCAACTGGTATTGTCGTTTCCTGCCAAATTGAAAAGTCGCAAATTCAAAACCGTGAATTAGCGATGAAGATGCTTTATGCAAAATTAGAAGCACACAAGCAAGCAGAAATTGATGCAAAAGTTGGCAACGAAAGAAAACTAAAAGTAGGAACCGGCGAACGAAGTGAAAAAATTCGTACCTATAATTATCCTCAAAATCGAGTTACGGATCATCGCATTGGTTTTACCATTAACCAACTTGATCGGGTTATGGAAGGCCAAATAGAAGACATTTTAGAAGCTTTGAATCATTTTGACCAACAACAAAAACTCTTAGGTGGACAATGACGATAAAAACCGTTTATCACCAAGCGCTTCAATCCGTGGGTGTTGGCGCGATAGATACCTTTTCTATACACCAGTTGTTACAATTTCATAATCAGCTTCCTCATGTAGACGCTCTACTCACCAACCTTGATCGTCCAATGTTGAATTATCCGATCTTTTTAAAACATTTTGCTCGATTAAAAAAAGGAGAACCAGTTGCATATATTCTCGGTTATACCAATTTTCTAGGATTAATGCTTCATGTTGATGAGCATGTCTTAATCCCAAGACAAGAAACTGAAGAACTGGTTTTACATGTTAGTAAACTTTTCCCTACTTCAAAGAAAATTAATGTTATCGATGTTGGTACTGGCAGTGGTGCCATTGCCCTGGCGATCAAAGCGCGAAAACCGCTTTGGCAGGTTATTGGCACCGATATTAGTAAACCTGCGTTAGCGGTCGCCCAAATCAACGCAAAAAAACTTAACCTTGAGATTACCTTGCTTCAAGGTAATGGTCTTAAATTTATCGAATCTTCTTTCAATGAGAGCATTCATCTTATCATCAGCAATCCACCTTATGTTGAAGATGAAAATCAATTAGATCCGTTGGTAAAAAAATATGAACCCCACCTTGCTTTGATTGCAAAACCCAATACGAAGTTTTATCAACAGTATTTATTAGAAGCCAAAAGATTGATAGCAACCAAAGCTATCTTCGCTTTTGAAATTGATCCGGCTTTAGAAAAGCCACTTAGAGAAATGACCTTAGTAATCTATCCAAACGCCACTTGGACTTTTTTGAAGGATATCAATGGTAAAACTCGTTTTGGTTTGCTTTATACTTAATCTAGGAGTTTAAAAATGAAATTGATTATCGCCAGTGATCATGCAGGCTTTGCGAATAAAAAAATGGTAATTGATGCTTTAACCAAGTTGGGTTTTTCAATGATTGATGGAGGCACCTTTAATGAAGGAAGTTGCCATTATCCAGAATATGCACTAAGCGCTGCAGAACGAGTAGTCGCCAAAGAAGCTCAATTTGGTGTGTTGATTTGTGGTTCAGGCATCGGTGTCTCGATTGCTGCTAATAAGGTGAAAGGTGCAAGGTGTGCGTTGGGTTATCATGACGAAGCAGTGAAACGAGCTAGAATTGATAATGATGCTAATTTAATCGCTTTTGGTGCACGTTATATGACAATCGAAGAGATGTTGAAAAGAATCCAAATGTTTGTTCACACCCCTTACGAGGGTGGCCGCCATCAAACAAGACTTGATATTATTGCTGATTACGAAAAAAAGCATTTCCGCTAAAATTTAATTCATCCTATTAGAGGATGTGAATCCTTATATTTGTCCACGTTGTTCAAATCAAGATCCCGCTAAAATCGGATTACGAAATGGAATGTACTATTGCCGTGCTTGTGTTCAATTTCAGCAACCACCTTGGCAACCGAAAATGCGGCAACCTATTGCTGTCAGTATTCAACTCGGATATGCTTTAACGGCCGACCAACAACAGATCTCAAATGGGTTAATCGATTGCTATCGACAGAAACAATCTGCGATGGTGGATGCAGTGACAGGAAGTGGTAAAACTGAAATTGTTTTTGGTCTGATTCAAATTGCACTTGCTGAGGGAAAAAGAATAGGATTTGTGATTCCGAGAAAGGATGTTGTTCTTGAGTTAATGCCAAGGTTTAAGCAAGTTTTCCCTACAATAGAGATTGTGGGTGTTTTTGGTGGACATTCTGATGCTTTAGAAGGTGACTTGGTGATTTTAACCACTCACCAAATTTATCGCTATGAGGATTATTTTGATGTTTTGATTTTTGATGAAGTCGATGCCTTCCCTTATGCTGGGGATCCAATCCTTAAGGCAATGGTGAAGCGTGCAAATCATGGGATCATCATTTATTTATCCGCCACCTTCACCCAAGATGAATTAATCAAATTTAGAGAAGATGGTGGCAAGGTTTTTCAATTGTTCAAACGCTTTCATGGTCATCCACTCCCAATACTTCAAATGAAAGTTCACCCTTTTTTTATCAAATGGTTGACGATTCTTGCTGTGCTTAACACGTTGAAAAAAAATCAAAAACCCATCTTTGTATTTGTGCCTACCATTGCAATCGGTCAAAGATTACATCGCTGGCTGAGTATATTTTTTGAAGATGTGACGATTGCATATTCCACGATTAATGAAAGAGAGACCATTGTTGAGAAATTTAAAAAAAAGAGTTCGGGGATTTTGGTAACAACCTCCATTTTAGAAAGGGGTATCACGATGATTGGGCTTCAAGTGATTATCTTTATGGCAGATCATGAACTTTTCTTAACTTCCACGCTTATTCAAATGGCAGGTCGAGTTGGTCGAAAAAAATTAGATCCTCATGGGAAGGTTATTTTATTTGCCAACAAAATTACAGCGGTTATGAAAGCAGCACAAGAAAAAATAACCATCGCCAATGCGCATTTGTAAATATTGTTTTCGACATTTTGAATCGATCCATTTTTGGCATCTTCTTCGTCCGCCTTTATTATGTCCAAATTGCTATCAACAGCTTGAATGGCATCAGCGAGTTGAAGATTGGCATGGATATAAGATTGAATCACTTTTTGATTACGGGCCAACCTTTCAAAAAATGATCTATCAATTTAAATCTAATCTAGATGTTGAATTAGGATCCATTTTTATCGACCAGCATGTGCCTTATTTGAAATTAAAATATTGGCCATTTACTTTGGTACTAGCGCCAACTCACGAGCAAGATTTAAGGGTGAGAGGTTTTCATCCTTTGATTGAGATTTTTAAATCGATTGGCCTCCCCATGCTTACTTTATTTGAAAAAAATAGACCTTATCGCCAATCAGAGCAACGTGGTTTAGATCGCCAGCATATTAAAAACGTTGTTGTTTTAAAACCAGGATTGCAGATACCAAAAAACATTTGTTTAGTCGATGATGTGATGACAACTGGAGAAACCTTGAACACCATGATTGAGTTACTGAAACCAATTTCCCCCAAACATCTCAAAATTCTTGTCTTAGCAAGAAAAAAACAAGAAAAAATAGAGATTACAACGCGTATTAAAAATGATAAAATAAGAAACTGGAAACATCAAATATGGCATGGTTAGAAAAAATCTTAAAAATTGAAGAAAGACAACTTAAAAAGCTCTCCAAAGAAGCGGATTTAGTATTGGCCTTCGCCGATAAGATGAAACTATTAAGCGACGAAGCATTAAAACAAAAAACGATTTATTTTCGTGATCTATTAAAACAAGGAAAAACGTTGGATGATATTAAATATGAGGCTTTTGCTGTCGCTCGAGAAGCGGCAACAAGAACCTTAAAAATGACACCTTTTAAAGTTCAAATCATCGGTGCCCTTGTCTTACATGGTGGTAACGTTGCTGAAATGAGAACCGGTGAAGGTAAAACTTTAACGGCGACGATGGCTGTGTACTTAAATGCTTTATCCGGTCAAGGTGTGCATGTAATTACCGTTAACGAATATTTAGCAAAACGTGACGCAGAATGGATGGGTGTTATTTATCAATTCTTAGGTTTGACAGTTGGCGTCAATTTGCGAGATAAATCAACCGAAGAAAAACAATTAGCCTATCAATCCGATATTACTTATTCTACCAACTCTGAATTAGGTTTTGATTATCTTCGCGATAATATGACAGGCAATATTAAACAACGCGTTTTACGCGGATTACCCTTTGCCATTATTGATGAAGCTGACTCAATTCTAATCGACGAATCCCGTACCCCTTTGATTATCTCGGGAGGGGCAAAAACATCTCAATCTGAGTTTATTAAATTCGATCGATTTGTAAAATCCCTAAAAAAAGAAAAACATTTCACAATTGATGTTAAAACAAAAACTGCAAGTTTAACTGATGCTGGTGCAAACCTTGCTGAAATGGCATTTAATATTCGAAATCTTTACTCACCTGAGCACGCAGACAAAGTCCATCGTATTCATCAATCTTTAAAGGCAAATTTTATCATGGTTCGCGATGTGGATTATTTAGTGGATCCAGAGAAAAATATACAAATTATTGATCAATTTACCGGTCGTATTTTGAAGGGGAGAGAATTTTCTGATGGTCTTCATCAAGCCATCCAAGCAAAAGAAGATGCAAAATTTAGAGCTGAAACGATTACGATGGCTACCATCACATACCAAAACTTTTTTCGCCTCTATAAAAAATTAGGTGGCATGACGGGAACCGCGAAAACGGAAGAAGAAGAGTTTATCAAAATTTATAACATGAAAGTGGTGAGCATTCCGACGAACGTTCCGATTCGTCGTCATGATGATATTGATTTAATTTATGCTTCAAAAACTGCAAAATTAAAGGCGATTCTAAAAGAAATTAAAACTCGTCATGAAAAGAAACAGCCACTCTTGATTGGGACACCTTCAGTAGAAGCCTCAGAAGAATTATCAAAGTTGTTAAAAAATGAAGGGCTTCAACATTTTGTTTTGAACGCAAAAAACCATGCATCAGAAGCGGAAATTGTAAGACGAGCCGGCGAAAAAGGCAGTATTACGATTGCCACCAACATGGCCGGTCGTGGTACAGATATTAAAATTGATGATGAAGTGAGGTCACTAGGTGGTTTGTGTGTGTTAGGAACCGAACGCCATGAAGCTCGCCGAATCGATAATCAATTACGTGGACGTTCTGGTCGGCAAGGTGATCCTGGATACTCTCGTTTTTTTGTTTCCCTTGATGATGATTTGATGGTGAGATTTGGTTCTGACGCTTTGAGAAATATGTTCAAATCACTCGGAGATGAAGCGATTGAAAATCGTTTGCTGATGAATGCAATTACCGGTGCACAAAAGCGTATTGAAGGTCAAAATTTTGATATTCGTAAGAACGTTTTGGATTATGATAACGTTCTTGCAAAACAAAGAAGCGTCATGTATCGAAAACGCGACGCTATTTTAATGGCTAGTGATGTTACCGATATAATCAATGAAGCTTTCACCAATGCCGGTAACTCTTTTGCCATGCGTGCGATTAATCCAGACGATCGAACGAAGGCAATTGATGGTGAAAAATTAAAGAAATTGTTAGAACCGATTTTCCTCGCAGAAGGCACCATTAACGCCAAGGCATTTAGTGAATCACCCGCAGAAGAAGTTGCTGAAGATGTAACAGTGTTGCTTATTGAACGTTACAAGCAGGCAATCAAAGAATGGCCAGCAGAAGTGGTCAAAGGTTTACCAAGACAGGTTTTACTGAAAATTATTGATATGAATTGGCCTCGGCATATTGATGCCATGGATCATTTACGACAAAGCATTCACTTAAGAAGTTATGCTCAAAGTAATCCGCTGCAAGATTATGTCAATGAAGGATTTAAAATGTTTAAAGAATTAAACGAAAAAATTGCTGTTGAATTTGTTGGTTCGATGTTAACCGCAAAATTAGAAGTAAAACCAAAACCAGCTGCGATTCAATTGGATCCAAAGAAAATTGGTGCGTAAAATATGATTGACTTAAGCTTATTAAAGTCGGAGTTAAATGACTTAGCTGTCCTGATTCAGCAAGTCAGTGAATCTCTTTGACCTGGTTCAATTAAAATCACAAATTCAGGCAGATGAAATGTTGATGGATCGTCCGCATTTTTGGGACCATCAGCGGCAGGCTAAAGCTGTTATTCAAAGAATGAACGAAAAAAAGTTTTTTGTTGAATCTTTGGAAAAACTCCAACAAAGTTATAAGGGTTTACTTGACCTACTGCCTTTTTTAGAGTCCGATCAATCGTTAATGTCGAGTTTTCAAAGTGAACTTCGTTCCTTACAAAAACTCGGACTTCAAGTCCAAGAATTAGTTTTATTTTCCGGGGAATTTGATGGACTCAATGCAATTGTAGAAATCCATCCTGGTGCCGGTGGAACGGAAAGTCATGATTGGGCTAATATGCTATATCGCATGTATGTTCGCTATGCAGAAGCGAAGAAATTCCAAGTGCAAATGTTAGATTACTTAGCTGGTGAAGAAGCAGGGATTAAAAGTGTCACGATGATGATCAAAGGTCCACGCGCCTATGGTTTATTAAAATCAGAAAAAGGTGTTCATCGCTTAGTGAGAATTTCGCCATTTGACGCGAATGATCGCCGTCATACTTCCTTTGCTTCGGTTAATGTGATTCCGGATATTGTGGATGAGGTCGATGTTGAAATTCCAGATAAAGATTTACGGATTGATACGTATCGTTCAGGAGGTGCAGGCGGTCAAAACGTTAACAAGGTAGAAAGTGCAGTCCGCATTACCCATCTTCCGACTGGCCTCGTTGCCTCTTGTCAAATTGAAAGAAGCCAATTACAAAACAAAGAAAAAGCGATGCAAATGTTGAAAGCGCAAGTTTATCAATTAAAAAAACAAAAACAAGAAGCCCATCTTGATTCAATTGTTGGTGAACAAAAAGATATTGAATGGGGCAGTCAAATTCGCTCTTATGTCTTCCAACCCTATATGTTAATCAAAGACCATCGAACCGATTATCAAGAGGGTGACGTTACCAAGGTTATGGATGGTGCAATCGATGGATTCATTCGCTCTTATCTTGAAATGGAGGCTAAAAAACATGCAAAAAAATAACATAATCAGAAATACAACGCTGATTATCTTTAGCAACGTATTGTTAGCATTTGCTTCGGCTTTATTCTTTGTGCCAATGAATATTGTCAATGGTGGCATGAGTGGTTTATCATTGGTATTTTTATCATGGTTTAATATACCGGTTGATGTCACCACTGCCATCTTAGCTTGGTCACTATTTTTGATTGGTTTGGTGTTTTTAGGAAAAACGTTTACTGCCCAAACCTTCTTATCAACCTTAATTTATCCCTTGTTCTTTTTTATATTCGTCCGTTATCTTGATCCGCTTTGGATAGGTTTTTCACCAGAAGAAGAAACGCATCGATTACTCGCTAGTATTTTTGGCGGTGGACTAGTAGGTTTAGGTATGGGTTTATCTTTTTTAGCCGGTGGTAGCACCGGTGGTTTCGATATTGTCATCATGCTCGGACAAAAATTTTATGAATGGAAGGCATCCGTGACATCTTTGGTGATTGACGTTTTGATTATTGGATTAGGAATGTTCACATTTGGTATTGTTGTTGGTTTATATGGCGTCATTGCGACAGTGGTGAACTCAATCATGATTGAAATTGTCTTTGTCGGACTATCGCGAGTTTATTTGGTAACGATTGTTTCGACCAAACCCAAAGATATTAATCAATTTATTATTGAAAAACTCGAAAGAGGATCGACAATTTATATGGCAAAAGGTGGCTTTAAACAACAACCTCTTGATGTCATTCAAGTTGCGATTCAAAGACGAGAATACTTTTTATTAAAACAAAAAATTGCGGAAGTTGATCCTTCAGCGTTCGTCATGATTAATCAAGCTCGAGCCGTACTTGGTTTAGGTTTCAATCCCTTAACGAATCCCCTTCCAAGCGTCAAGAAAACATCAAGATGAATAACCCCTTTAAAATTGTTTCAAAATATCAACCCAAGGGCGATCAACCTAACGCGATTGATCGATTGGTTCAAGGCATTGAACGCAAACAACGTTTCCAAGTGTTACTTGGGGCAACCGGTACTGGAAAAACCTTTACCATTGCTAACGTCATCGAGAGGATTCAAAAACCAACCTTGGTGTTAGTTCATAACAAAACCCTTGCTGGTCAGCTTTATGGAGAATTTAAAGAATTATTTCCCCATAACCGGGTTGAATATTTTGTTTCGAACTTTGATTTTTATCAACCGGAAGCGTATTTGCCTAAATCCGATACGTATATTGAAAAGAATGCGATGATGAATGATGAAATTGAAATGTTAAGAACGTCTGCAATCAACTCCATCCTAGAAAGAAGAGATACCATCATCGTCGCCTCCGTTGCGGCTATTTATGGGCTTACTGATCCTCAAGAATACCAACGATTAGCCTTCTATTTAAAAGTGGGTGAAACCATCAATCGAAAAGATTTTTTTAGAAAATTAATCGATGCTCAATATCAACGCAATAATCTTGATTTACCTCCTGGTCAATTTCGGGTTAGAGGTGATGTGATTGAAATTGCATTGCCAGGTCTTGCCGATGCTGCACTTCGCGTTGACACGTTTGGTGATGAAATTGAAAAACTTTCCTTAGTGGATTTATTAACGGGAGAAGTGCGACACACTTATCGCAGTTATCCGATTTACCCAGCTTATGGTCACGCCTCTACTCATGCGCGGGTCATTGCCGCCTGTGACCGGATTGAGATTGAGTTAGCAGAACGGTTAAAGGTCTTGAAAGAAAACAACCAATTGCTCGAGTACCAACGTTTAGAAATGCGGACGAAACAAGATCTTGAATCATTAAGAGAATTTGGCATGTGTCCAGGCATTGAAAATTATTCTCGGCACATTGATGGTCGTCAACCAGGGCAAAAACCATTCTGCTTAATTGATTATTTTCCCAAAGATTTTTTATTTGTCATTGACGAAAGTCACGTGTCGATCCCACAGGTTCGAGGGATGTATAATGGCGATCGCGCTCGCAAAGAAACGCTTGTTCAATATGGATTTCGCTTACCATCTGCTCTAGACAACCGCCCCTTAAAATTTGCTGAATTTGAAGCATCGTTAACCCAGGTGATTTGTACCTCAGCCACACCCGGTGATTATGAACTAGGACAAACCAAACAAGAAGTTGTTGAACAAATTATCCGTCCCACTGGGCTTGTTGATCCGGAAGTCATCATTCGTCCTACGACCGGTCAAATTGATGATTTGATGCAAGAGATTCAAAAACGAATTGCCAAATCACAACGGGTGATGATTGTCACCCTCACCATCCAAATGGCAGAAGATCTCACCGCTTATTTAAAACAACGGTCATTCAAAGTGGTATATATGCATGCGGAAACCAAAACCATGGAACGTAGCCAAATTATTTATCAACTCAGAAAAGGTAAATATGACGTGTTGATTGGCATTAATTTATTGAGAGAAGGTTTAGACATTCCTGAAGTATCCTTGATTGCCATTTTAGATGCAGACAAAGAAGGATTTTTACGATCGGCGAGATCGTTAATTCAAATCATTGGTCGAGCGGCAAGAAACGCTGAAGGTCAAGTCATCATGTATGCTGATAAAAAAACCGATTCAATGAAAGCTGCCATTGAGGAAACCAATCGCCGAAGAGATAAACAATTGGCCCACAACAAGCAATTTAATATCACTCCAATTTCCATTAAAAAAGATATCCAATCACCGATGAAGGCAATCGATGATGATATTGCGAAGTTAACGCAAGTGAAAGGTAAATCTTCACGTAGTGAACTTGAGCAAAGAATTCGAGAATTTGAGAAGCTAATGAGAGAGGCTGCTAAAGTCTATGATTTTGAGCGCGCCGCAGAACTTCGAGATATTATTTTTGAGCTCAAAGCTGAAATCAATGGATAATTTTTCTTTTCATTTTCATTAAAACAAGGTATCATTTTCAATCGTAGGAGACATTTATGGAATTCACATTTTTAGACATCGTCTTTATCATCGTATCCTTTGTGATTATTATCCTATCCTTATTACAAGCTGGTAAATCCGAAGGGGCATCAGGCGCGATTACCGGTGCAGGTATGAACGTGTTTGTCAAAACCAAAGAACGTGGCTCTGAATTGATTATTTCCTGGTTAACGTTTGGATTTGCCGTGGTCTTTTTCCTCCTTGCTTTGCTCACCAACGCCTTGGCTTAATCCTGGTTAAAATTGAAATGAACGAGGGATCACATCCCTCGTTTTTCTTTGGGTGAATTTGATATAATTTTAATGCTGATGACCATTGCACAATATATTCAACAAGAAAAAAAACGCCTTCAAGGTTTAGCCCAAGGCCTTACCACCAAACCGCATTTGGTGGTAATTCAGGCTAATGAAAATGAAGGTTCGAATATTTATATACGTGGCAAACTTTCGGATTGTCAAGAAGTAGGTTTTCAAGCCACTCATCTACGATTACCAACATCCATTACCCAAGAAGATTTATTAAAGGAAATCCTTAAACACAATCAAAATCCAATGGTTCACGGTGTCATCGTTCAAGTACCCTTACCACCCCATATTGATCCTTCTGTCATTCGCCGTGCCGTAGTTCCACATAAAGATGTGGACGGATTTCATCCTTTATCGCCAATGATGGCTTGCACGCCAAAAGGCATTGTGGATTATTTAGCAGCGAGTGGATTTGATTTTGTTGGTAAACATGCACTCATACTTGGTCGTTCATATATCGTTGGTCGCCCGTTAGCAAATGCTTTACTTGATCGTAATGCTACCGTCAGTATCGCTCACTCCAAAACTAAAGAAGAAGATCGGACAACGTTATTGGCTAATGCTGACTTAATCTGTGTTGCAGTTGGTAAGAAATGGTATTTATCTAATCAAAAAGTGAAACCAACCGCATGGATTGTTGATATCGGTATTACCAGAGAAGATGGACAGATTTATGGTGACGTTAAACCTGGTCGCCATGTGGCGTTACAAACACCCGTTCCTGGTGGCGTGGGTCTGCTCACACGATTATCCTTATTAAAAAACTTATGGGAAGCTTATACTCAACAATTTAAATCTAAAGTTAAAGAAGATTAACGTTTTAATCTCAATTTGCCTTCATATGATAAAAGCATATAATACCCTTAACAAAAGGAGCCTTTTATGGATGCTAAAAAGTTAAGACAATTTGCCACATTAACGGTACGCCGTGGTGTGAATGTCAAACCAGGACAAGATGTGATTATTCACGCTGAACTTGATCAACCTGAATTTATCACGATGGTGGTAGAAGAGGCTTATGCCGCTGGTGCGCGTTCGGTTCGGGTTAAGTGGACGCATCAACCCATCAGTCGAGTGAATGCCTTAGAGATGAAAGAAGAAGTCATGGCCGAAATCCCGGAATGGCAACATGCGGAAATGGCGCATAATGTTAAAACGCTTCCCGCGCAAATTCATATTCGTTCCGTTGATCCAGATGGGATGAAAGGTACTGATCAAACCAAACTTACCAATGTTGCTAAAATCACAACACCGCAAATCCTTAAATATCGTGAACAAATGGATAATAAGTTTCAATGGACGATTATCGGTGTTCCTTCCATTAAGTGGGCAGAAAAAGTATTCCCTTCATTGAAGGGTGAAAAAGCAGTGGAGGCGATGTGGGAAGCCATCATCAAAGCCACACGTGTCACAAACAATCCCTTAGAAGAATGGGACCGTCATAACGCCACCTTACAACAACGAAGTAAACAACTGGATGCCTTAAATTTAGATTACCTCCATTTCCAATCTGCCAATGGCACTGACTTTAAGATTTGGATGATTCCGGAAGCGCGTTGGTTGGGTGGTGGAGAAAAACTGATCGATGGTCATTTCTACAATCCCAACATGCCTACCGAGGAAGTCTTCATTACTCCTAAAGCTGGTAAGGCTGAAGGTAAGGTTGTCGCCTCTAAACCCCTCTCTTATCAAGGAGAACTGATTGAAGATTTTGCAGTCACCTTTGCCGGTGGCAAAGTTGTCAAAGTTGAAGCTAAGAAAAATCAAAAGCTCTTAGAACAAATGGTCAAAATGGATGAGGGAGCCTCACGCATTGGTGAATTAGCCTTGGTTCCATTTGATTCACCCATTCAACAATCAGGCCTGTTATTGTATTACACCTTATTTGATGAAAACGCGGCTTGCCACATCGCTTTAGGTCGTGCATATGTGAATTCGATTAAAGGTTATGCGACGATGACGCCCCAACAACTGACTGATATTGGTTGTAATCGCTCGATGATTCATGTCGACTTCATGATTGGTAGTCGGGATTTAAAAATAACTGGATATAATCGAAAAGGGTTTGCTGTTCCTATTTTTGAAAAAGGTAATTGGGCTCCTTCCCTCAAATAATAAAATGGTTGGTATTAAAAAACCTTCACACATCTGTGAAGGTTTTTTATTAATATCGTAACTTTATAAACTTAAGTATCGATCTATTTCCCATTGCGAAACGTAGGTTCGATATTCATCCCATTCTTTTTCTTTGGCAAGAATGTACTTATCATATGTATGTTTGCCAAGAACGGCCAACATCATCGGATCCTTTTGCATTTCTTTAATGGCATCCTTTAAATTTTCTGGAAGGTTGGGAATCCCTTGCGCTTCTCGTTGTTCCCTGGTTAATTCAAAAATGTTGTCATAGACAGGCGGGATTGTTTTTGAATCTTTAGAGGCGATTCCCTCTAAACCCGCAGTCAGGATAAAGGCTAAAGCAAGATAAGGATTGGCGAGCGGATCCACGTTCCTTAATTCAGTACGAGTTGAACCGCCACGGGCTGCGGGAATGCGAATCATCGCTGATCGATTTGCATCAGACCAACAAGCATAGCAAGGGGCTTCGTATCCAGGAATGATCCGCTTATAGGAGTTGACGGTAGGATTGGTTAAAGCTGCAATTGAACGGGAATGATTTAATATACCCGTCATCCATTTACGAGCAACATCGGACAATTGCATATCGCCTTTAGGGTCATAAAACGCATTTTCACCTTTGGCATTCGCTAATGACATATTCGTATGCATACCGGAACCGTTGATACCGGCAATGGGTTTAGGCATGAAGGTGGCATGTAAACCATGCTTATGTGCGATGACTTTCACGACCGTTTTGAAAAGTTGTAAGTTATCACACGCTTTCAAAACATCTTGGAAGCGAAAGTTAATTTCATGTTGACCGACTGCGACTTCGTGGTGAGAGGCTTGGACCATTAACCCTAACTTCTCAAGTTCAATCGCAAT
>JACCDP010088813.1_pt1 | contig 14564 bp, 14 predicted proteins | sample 7445841 | NCBI WGS metagenome assembly JACCDP01 (sample SAMN15323441, study PRJNA562643) | freshwater metagenome | isolation source: river surface water | place: USA:Blue River Watershed | collected 2017-08-17 | reverse complement strand
CGTCTTCCCATATTTTATGTTTGATACTGATAACGCTTAACTGCTTTTCAAAATTCTGCCCCGAACTATTGAATGCATTTAAAAACTTTTCGTAAATGTATGTCGCATGTTGCGACTTACTTTGCGTCTATTTACTAATATCGTATAACTTTAAAAGTAAGCATAGTTTTTGTTCTGTTGTTAGCGTGCGCTTAGCCACCTCTAATAAATCTTGAAAAGTCAGTCGTACAGAAATATCTATAATTTTTTTCTTATGATTTTTCTCACTACGAATTCTTTCTATGATTTCTTTTAACTCATATGAATATGATGTTAAAGAATTTGCTCCTGCAAATAATAAAATAATTGTGATAAGTGCTATAGACTGTAAGTCTTTTTGATTTTCGTCAGATAGATTTACCGAGTTAATTCGATCACTTTCTGCAGCAATGGATGCAAAATGAGTCATGCCATTAGATCTCTATTTTTGTTCCTAATTCAACGACTCTATTGGGAGGCATCTTAAAGAAGTCAGAAGGCTTTGCTGCATTTTGTATCATCCAAGCAAATAGTCTTTCACGCCATAACGCCATACCCGGCAAATCGCTAGGAATAACCGTATCTCTTGCTAAAAAGAATGTTGACTCTTCGAGATCAAATGATTCACCCGTAACGTTTTCAATTTGCTTGAGTACTTCATTCACATCGGGCGTTTCTTTAAATCCGTATACAGCTCTTGCTAAATACACATGCTGCCCAAGATGGGTTAACGATAATCTGTCTTCTTCACCGACATACGGTACATCCCAGATTGAGAGCTTGAGGAATATAACTTTCTCATGCAGTACACGGTTGTATTTCAAATTATGAAGAAATGCGATAGGCACAAAATCTATATGCGGCGTTAAAAATACGGCAGTCCCACCAACTCTGTGCGGAGGATTCAAAAGCAAAGTCTCTACGTAGTCTTTAATATGTATTGCACCTTCTGCCATTCTCTCGCGCAATAAACGTCTGCCTGTATACCATGTGGTGAGCATGACAAAACAAATACCCCCTAGCACCATGGGATACCAACCACCGTCTTTTACTTTAATTAAATTCGCTGTCCAGAATGCAAAATCTACGACGAAAAATAAGCTAATCAAACATGCGATGACAAGCGATGACATCTTCCATTCATGATGCATTACAACTGCTAGCATTACTGTCGTAATCATCATGGTGGTAGTTACGGATATGCCATACGCAGCAGCTAGATTGCCTGATTCTTTAAATTGGAAAACAGTGAAAATTACTAAAATGAGTAATGCCCAATTCACTGTTGGTAAATATATTTGACCGCGCTCTGTATCCGATGTGTGCAGGATAACCATACGCGGGAGAAATCCTAATAAGATGCCTTGGCTTGCAAGTGAAAATGCGCCTGATATCACTGCCTGTGATGCAATCACTGTTGCAGCGGTTGCCAATCCAATCATTGGCAGTACTGCCCATTCAGGAAGCATCATAAAGAATGGATTGTTTATTCCTTCTGGATTATTTATTAAAAATGCGGCTTGTCCAAAATAATTTAGAAGCAAGCTAGGTAGTGCTACCAACAACCAAGCATAGCGAACTGGTTTTCTTCCAAAGTGTCCCATGTCTAGATAGAGTGCTTCTACACCTGTAACAACCAACACAACTGATCCCATGACGATATATGCCAGCACAGAATTTTGCTGAACAAAATGAAACGCATACAGCGGTGAGATTGCAAATAAAACGGAGGGGTTATTAACTATGTTGGTTATTCCTGCAATGGCTAGTGCAGAAAACCAAACAAGCATAATAGGACCAAATAATCTTCCAACTGCAGCAGTACCAAATCGCTGCACGCCAAATAAAATCAGAATAATGACTACAGTCAGTGGAATTACTATACTTTTTAAATCAGGATGCACTACCTCTAAACCTTCAACTGCTGAGAGAACAGAAATAGCGGGGGTAATTACTGATTCACCTAGCAACATACAAGCGCCTAGCGCTCCCAACATGAGTAATACTTTAAATCGTTTACGTTTAGTTCTAGCTGAGCGCAATGCAATCGCCATTAAAGACAATACGCCGCCTTCACCATGGTTATCTGCACGCAAAACAAAAGTTACATACTTCAACGTTACAACTAATGTGAGCGACCAAAATATAAGAGAAATAATGCCGAATACAGCTTGCTCAGAAAATGGAATGCCATGCACCGGCGAAAAACATTCTTTAAGTGCGTAAAGTGGGCTAGTTCCGATATCACCAAAAACCACACCAATTGCTGCCAGTGTTAATACCGCTGTCGATGTGTGATGGTGTTGTGCGTCCGGGTTTAATCGGACAGGTTGCATGAGAGGTGTTTCTGAAAACTCTGGATTACTTATAGACATATTGGCTTTCGCGGTGCACTCAGCATTTCTTTTTTAAAACGCTCTGACCGACTTTGAATTATTGAATACACTCCCGCTTAGGCAGTGCCCTACAACTTACATGGATTATTTTTTTGACAATCTTAGCTAGCTGCATTACAGCTTTAAGACCGTTGATTTTATGCAATTGGGCATTAGGAATGCATAAGGATTTGAATAAATTAATCCTACTTCCCAGCAAGCTCACAAAATCGATAACCCACACCTGTTTCGGTTAATAATAATTCGGGTGAGGCTGGGTTAGCCTCTAGCTTGGCACGGAGTTGCGCCATATACAGACGTAGATAATGCACATGCTCAACGAACTCAGGCCCCCACACATCTTGGAGCAGTCTTCGATGTGTCACCACTCTACCTGCCTCTGATAATAGGCGCGCAAGTAGTTTAAATTCCGTTGGCGTCAAATGGACTTTCTCACCACTCCGCATTACTTGATGCTTAGGCAAATTTATTTCAAGTACACCGATACGAATCTCTTCGTTTTCTAAATTGATGTTAGGTAATTGCCTGCGCAGGGCTACGCGTATTCTGGCTTTGAGCTCATTAATATTAAAAGGCTTGACTAAATAATCATCAGCACCAGCATCTAAAAGATGTACTTTGTTTACATCATCTTGGCGAGCTGAAATCACTAATATTGAGAGAGAAGATTGTCTTCGTATAAATTTAATTAATTCGCTACCATCGCCATCAGGCAATCCGAGATCAACAATAACAATACGTGGAACAAAAGAACTGATTGCGGAAAAATACTCACGCAAGGTAGTTCTCGCTTCCGCTAACGTAGTTGAAGTATCAACAGTAAATCCATCTATTTCCAAAGATTGTTTCAAAACCTGACGTAAGGTTAGGTCATCCTCAACCAAAAGCACGTGTACATTCATACACCTGACTCCATAGGCTGCTCTGGCTGTTCTATTAAAGGAAATCTCAAAATAACTGTGGCACCACCACCTAAAGTATCTTTAACTTCAAGCGTTGCGCTGTGCACCTGTGCGATTGCACGACATACTGCTAAGCCAATTCCAATACCTCTGCGCGCACTAGAATCCAATGCACTATGCATAGTTTCGACACGCTCAAATATCTCAAATACTTTCGTTTTAAATTCATCCGGTATGCCAATACCGTGATCTTGAATAGATATCGTCAAATGTTCATTATCAGTTTGAATACTTATAGATATCGGCTCAGAATCTGGACTATTTTTGACAGCATTATCGACTAAGTTATCTAAGAGCTGATTAATTAAAATCGGATCAACATACAAAAGAGGTATTCGATCAGGAAGTTGTGTATGAATAATACGGCCGGGATAATTTCTTCTCGCCCGTATTGCTACAGTTCCTATCATTTCTTCTGCTGATTCCCAACTAAATGGAATAATAATTTTTGAATTATCTAGTCGTGCAAGTTGCAACGTATTTGTTGTCATACGATGAAGCTGACTAGCTTCTTCAAGAATTAAAGTAGCTAGCTGCGAAATCTTATCAGGCGATACGCGTCCAGCTTGCTCAGCAATAGTTGATGCGGCACTCATCAGCGTAGTTAATGGCGTACGGTAGTCATGTGAAATAGATGTAAGAAGCATATTTCTGACTTGCTGAATTTTTGCATTCTCAGTTGCTATTCTTGACTGTAGCTCATGCTTTGCTTCGCTATCAGCGGCGCTTCGAGTTAATTTCATTAAGTAACTAATAACTGTACTTACAGCAAGCATCGTTAATAAAAGTAAAGCATCTTCTGAGAGCTCTACTGTTAATGTAAAACGAGGATTAACAAAAAACCAGTTAAAAAGAATTACAGCAACTGAACTAGTTAATATAGAAATAAACGGCTGCAGCCAGAGAGAAGCCACGGCACTCGCCAATACCATTAACAGCGCTAAATTACCTAAATTAAAATGAGACCTGAGCGCAATCATAAGACCGCAAGCGATAACCCATACCATTGCTGGAGCAAGAAAATCTGTACGCAAAGGCGGCTTAAAAGGCGAAAGTAATTGCATTAAATGAAGAACCTTTACGAAGATAAAAATAGTTCAGCAGAACACTACGCAGATTTAAAAATAATCTATTGGCCTTAAATATAAATTTATACTGATTAAGATACGCTCTAAAAAATTTTACTATTTTATGCAAAATTGGTCGAGCTATCCTTTAAAAAGTTTTTTTATTTGTTTTGACTATCACTTATTTTATTTATTAGATTTAAAAAAAGCTATGTACACAGCGGCGAACATTGATTATCTATTGCTATTAGTTTTTTTAAATACAAAAGATGGCATGGTCAAAAAATCTTAGCGAACAATTTATTTTAAAATTTCATACAAAATTTATGCTCTAACTTAAAATTCAGTCACTCAAGGTTAACCCGAATCAATTTAGGATCATATCTTTGAAATTGATGTTTAATTAACCTATATTGGGAGTGTAGAGTGAAATTTTTTGCTCGCTTTAGGAAACAAGGATTGTCAGCTCCACAAGAAACATTAACAACACGCTCAAATTTATATAGCCGATCAGAAGAAACATCAAAAAAAATTGATGCTATCGAATGTGAAATGTCCGCAGAATTTGATGCAAGTTTCGCTCAATCGCAAACTCATTCCAACTATTTAACTGAAACAGAAAATTCTTTTCCCCAACAAATAGAAGAAGCTGCCGTTCTTTATGCAAGTGGACAAGAGCAGGCAGCAAAAATTTTACTTCAGCATTTAATACAACAAGAAACATCTAGTCGATTTCAAGAGCAGTTAGTTTGGTGGATGCTATTTGATTTACTACAAATTCAAAAAAATCCTCAAGAATTTGAACAACTTTCACTTAAGTATGCCGTTCGATTTGAAACCTCACCTCCACAATGGACTCTCACACAAGCGAATAAAAATACGGATCAAACATTGGAATTGCGATTGAATTTTTGCGGAAAACTGAGTTTAGAAAATGAAGGCGCCTTTGATCATTTTCGTATGATCAATTCGAAAAATAAAAAAATTGAATTTTCTTTAGATAGCATCACTGAGATAGATGAATCTGGTTGCGAAACTTTACTCAATTTTTTTCTGCAATGGCAATCGCAAGGCTGTGTCATTATTCTTACCGGCCACGAACGCTTCATCAAACAACTGCATGCCACTGTTAAAACCACCTCGCCTTTAGCATGTCACAGCACATGGCTATTGCTCATAGAAGTGATACGACTACTTAATGATGAATTTGAATATGAAGAAGTTTGCATGAGTTATAGCTTAACCTTTGAAGTTTCACCCCCGCCCTACCATGCGCCGCTAGGTATTCATCACCTTCCGCCTACAGCTGAATTCACGCTACCCACCTGCATAGAACTCCCTTTACATCAATTAATCGATGACATCACTAAACATACACAAAATCAAGCTACACTATTATTAGATTGCTCTTCCTTGGCGAGAGTCAGTTTTAATGCTGCCGCTCCCCTCTTAGAAGCACTCTCCGCACTAGGCGAACACAAAACGGTAGAATTACGTAATGCAAATTTTCTTGTTTCAGTCCTCTTAAAACTTATAGGCGGAAATAGTCAAATTTCTATTTTTACGCATAGGCTGTAATGGCTAAACAAAGACTGATTGCTCTCAATACTGAAATATGGAATGTTTTAACCCTTAGGAATTAGCATGGAACAGTTTCACGGCACAACCATACTCTCGGTAAGACGCGGCCACGTAGTAGCGCTAGGTGGTGATGGTCAAGTCACCCTCGGCAATATCGTCATGAAAGGATCAGCGCGCAAAGTTCGCAAACTTTTCCATGGCAAAGTGTTAGCTGGCTTTGCTGGCGGAACTGCTGACGCGTTTACCTTACTTGAACGATTTGAAGCGAAATTAGAAGCACATCAAGGCAACCTCATGCGCTCTTCTGTTGAATTGGCTAAAGACTGGCGCACCGATCGTATGCTACGTAGATTAGAAGCGATGCTATTGGTGGCTGATCGCGACGCAACACTGATTATTACTGGTAATGGTGATGTACTTGAACCTGAAGATGGGATAGGCGCGATAGGCTCAGGAGGAAGTTATGCACAGTCTGCCGCTAAAGCTTTGCAAGAAAATACCTCGCTCTCGCCTTTGGAGATAGTAAAAAAATCTCTCACGATTGCATCGCAGCTTTGTATCTACACTAACATGTCGCACACCATAGAGACTTTAGAATAAATAATTTTTTATGAACCTCACTCCTCAAGAAATTGTTAATGAACTCGACAAACATGTCGTTGGACAAAGTCGCGCTAAACGTGCGGTAGCGATTGCATTGCGTAATCGTTGGCGTCGCATGCAAGTACCTCACCCACTGCAACATGAAATCACACCAAAAAATATCTTAATGATAGGGCCTACTGGTGTAGGCAAAACTGAAATTGCACGACGACTCGCTAAATTAGCCGATGCGCCTTTTATTAAAATTGAAGCGACTAAATTTACTGAAGTCGGCTATGTAGGGCGTGATGTTGATACAATAATTCGCGACCTTACCGAAATCAGTATTAAACAAACACGTGAAATAGAAATACGTAAAGTAAAAGAACATGCACAAGATGCTGCGGAAGATCGCATCCTCGATATTTTACTTCCGCCTGCAAGAGATTTTGGATTTACTAGTGGTGCACAAGGTGAAGAAGAAAAATCAGATAACGGTACGCGACAAACATTTCGTAAACGTTTGCGCGAAGGCGCATTAAATGATCGTGAAATAGAAATAGAAGTACAAGAACCGCGCGCTCAAATGGAAATCATGGCGCCACCTGGCATGGAAGAAATGACAGAACAAATTAAGTCCATGTTTTCTGGTCTAGGCCAAGGGCGTAAAAAATCGCGCAAAATGAAAATAGGCGATGCTTTGAAATTACTGCTAGACGAAGAAGCATCTCGTCTAGTAAATGAAGAAGAGCTAAGACAGTTAGCTCTTCATAATGTAGAACAAAACGGCATTGTTTTTTTAGATGAAATCGATAAGATTGCATCCCGTTCAAATACTTCTGGCGTCGATGTTTCTCGCGCTGGTGTTCAACGCGACTTACTTCCTCTGGTTGAAGGTACAACAGTAAATACTAAATATGGCATGGTTAAAACCGACCATATTTTATTTATTGCATCTGGCGCTTTTCATTTAGCCAAGCCTTCTGATTTAATTCCTGAGTTACAAGGCCGCTTCCCTATTCGCGTAGAGCTGGAATCACTATCAATTGCTGATTTTGAACGCATACTCACAGCAACCGATGCCTGTCTAACACGACAATATCAAGCGCTACTCGCGACTGAGAATGTGCATATAGAATTCGCAGAAGATGGTATAAGGCGTCTAGCTGAGATCGCTTTTTCTGTAAATGAAAAAACAGAAAATATAGGTGCGCGTCGTTTATATACTGTGATGGAAAAATTGCTAGAAGAAATATCGTTCTCTGCAGGGACTGGTAATTCAAGCAATATACAAATTAGTGCTAGCTATGTTGATGAAAAATTAGGTGCTTTAGCTGTGAATGAAGACTTATCGCGTTATGTCTTATAGCTAACAACAAAAGCGATGGCAAATAAAGCGCTCTCCAAACGACAAAAACTTACTTTTCGCAGTGAGCCTGCTCAACGTGCGCTTAAACCTCGCAATCCCTTAGTGGTACCTGCACGATTGAGAGTCGCTGGGCCACATAAAAAAACTACCTCAGCTAAACGTCAGCAAGAACGCATAGCATTATTAAATACTTTATTTAAACGTCCAGAGGATGAATAAAGTTTTATTTCACATGACTTTGCTAAGGTTTTTTACTCTCTGTATTTTCTGGTGCGACTACATTTATATTATTAGCATTGCTAACGCCTTCTACTTGTGATGACGAGGAGATAAAAGTAGTGAGAGGGATTTCGCGTCTCCATCCATGATCCAACACGACTACATGCTTGGTATGGATTTCTTGTAAAACTAAACCAGGCATGAATTCAGTGTCACGTCGTATCAATCGTGGCAACGACCCTGCAACACCTAAAATTGCCATACTTTCTGATGACTTACCCGATAAAATTACGCCTCTGAGTATCAATGGCAAACGGCTCTCATTATTTGCACCACCTCCAAACAAACTCTTTGCTTCAGCTAGTGATACTTCATAGTTGTCATTTTCACTTAACAAACTTAGCTTTTGTGACGTGGGTGCCATAAAATACAAGCCCCAATATGTCAGTGATGCACAAATCAATAAAAATAAAAATGCACTGCATGTCTGAGAAATCTTTTTCATTTTTCTCTAGTTTGATTTAGTCGATTGCGTATAAAAAAATAATTAATTCTCATCATCGCACTAGCTGATTAATTTCAATAATAGGCATTAACACAGCCAATACGATAAGTAACACCACTACGCCCATACCTAGAATGAGCGCGGGCTCTAACAAACTCGCTATTGTCATTGCGCGTCGCTCTAATTCTTGTTCTTGTGTTGAAGCGACACGCTTTAGCATAGCGGGTAATTCTCCAGTCACTTCACCTGCTCTTATCATATGAATCAATAAAGGTGGAAATTGCTTATAGCTTGCGAGTGCATGTGCCAGAGTGGCGCCTTCACGAACTCGACTTGTTGCTTGCGCCACAAACTCTCGCATAGCTAGATTCGATAGTGTGTCTTGACTAATTTGCAAAGCTCTCAGTATAGGCACACCTGAGTTAGTCGTAATCGACAAAGTACTTGCAAAGCGCGCTGTATTTACGCTACGTTCAAACGCGCCATAGAATGGCGCTGTTAGTAACCAAGTATGCCAACGGATTTTAAATAGCCTATTTTTTAATAAGTATCGCCAAATCACAGTCGCACTCAATAATACAATTAGCAGTACCCAGCCCCAATGCCGAATAAAATTTGAAATAGCTAACATCACTATTGTTAGCAAAGGCAGCTGCTGTTTTGAATTAATAAAAACAGCAACGATTTGCGGCACTACATACGTTAGTAAAAAAATTACAATGGCCAACGCCACTACCGTCACTATCACTGGATACGTAAAGGCTAAGCGCAGTTTTTGTATGAGTGCTGCACGTTGTTCACCATGATCTGCCAATCTAACTAATACGCCGGCTAACTGGCCTATCTGCTCACCGGCTGCAACTAGTGCTCGATATATATCGCTAAAATCTGCTTTATGTTGAGCCAAAGCGTTAGACAAGGAAGTGCCACCCATGACTTCAGATCGAATTGTCGCCACAAGATTTTTTACATAAGGTCGTTCCGCTGGCTCTTGTAGGGCAAATAAAGCGCGCTCTAGCGGTAGACTCGCTTCAAGTAATGATGCGAGTTGACGTGTAAATAATGATAATTCTGCAGAGGATAATTTTTCTGTAAACAATCCAAAAAAAATCTTGCTTGATAATTGTGTATTTTCTTTCGAACTATCTCTAGCTTCTAGCAAGACAGTCAGCAATCCACGCGAGCGTAAATCTGCACGTGCTGCACGCGGATTATCAGCGATCACTGTGCCTTGTGATGTGACACCTGTTTTATCAACGGCTTCATATAAAAACACAGGCATGCTATTTCCTTACCTTGTTTATTCTTTAGTCACACGCAATAACTCTGACTGACTTGTACTACCGTTGATTAACCAGCGCTCTCCATCTTCTCGCATTGTTTTCATTCCATCTATTTGCGCGCTTGCGCGAATTTCAGCCTCTCCTGCTCTGTCATGAATTTGCCGTCTTATTTTTTCTGTGGTTAGCATTAATTCATAAATACCTAATCGACCTTGATAACCAGTCTGGCTACATTTTGCGCAACCCACTCCGCGCCAGTGAGAATCTTCTTTTTGACGACAATAAATACATAATTTTCTCACCAAGCGCTGCGCTACGACACCGAGTAAAGAAGAAGATAATAAGAAAGGTTCGATACCCATATCAAGTAACCGCGTAATGGCCGCAGCGGCATCATTAGTGTGTAGGGTCGCTAATACCAAATGCCCTGTGAGTGAAGCTTGTACTGCAATTTGTGCTGTTTCTAAATCACGTATCTCACCAATCATGATGACGTCGGGATCCTGCCGCAATATCGCTCGCAACGCTTTTGCAAACGTCATATCTATACGCGGATTAACTTGTGTTTGACCAACGCCTGCTAATTCATATTCAATCGGATCTTCAACAGTGAGTATATTAGTGGTGCTTGTATTTAATCGCGACAACGCTGCATACAGTGTGGTGGTTTTACCTGAACCTGTAGGCCCTGTTACTAAAACTATGCCATGTGGCTGTGTTATTAATTGATCAAACTGTTTTAAGGTGGCTTCACTCATGCCTAACTGCTGACAATCCAAACGTCCACCTTCTTTATCTAATAAGCGCAATACCGCACGTTCGCCATGCCCTGTAGGTAATGTAGAAACCCTAACATCAATCGGCCTGCCACCTATACGTAAAGTAATGCGTCCATCTTGAGGCAATCGTTTTTCTGCAATATCTAAATCAGACATGATTTTTATACGAGAAATCAATGCAGCATGTATTGTTTTTTTAGGTCTAACTATGTCGCGCAAACGACCATCTATGCGAAATCTAACAACTGAAATTTGATCAAATGGCTCTATATGTATATCTGAAGCACCTTCGCGTATAGCTTGTGTCAGTAGCGCATTAATCATTCGAATTACAGGCGCATCGTCGGCCGAGTCTAATAAATCTTCTACTGCAGGCATTTCTTGTATGAGCCGCGCTAAATCATAATCAGCTTCATAGGCATCAATGACTTGTGCTGCATCATTGCCTGAACCTGCATAGGCTAGCTTGATTGCATTTTCTAATTCTTGCTGCGTCACTCTGTTTATTTGAACTGCACCATAACGCCGACTTATTTCTGCCACTGCAGTAGCCGGTGTAGATTCTGTGATCCAACATGTAATACCACTCTCTTGATGTTCATTTGCTTGCGCCAGAATAGAAAAATCTCTGGCGTAAGAAAAAGGTAATAAACGTGATTGATCGCTAAGATTCATGAAGATAATGAATTATTCTTAATCAATACTTCTATGTTGAATTGAGATTCGTAATAAATGATTTTATTCAGGAGAGAGAAACTGATCTGGAGAATAGCGGGGAGATTTTTTTAGTAAGGCGCCGCCTACTGGTTTACCATTTTGTAATGGCGGCAATTTAGGTTCGTCAGACTGAGATAAAAAAATATTTTTCTCAGACTGCGTTGAACCTTGTGCTGCTTGCATATAGTCATAACGATCGCCAGCTACAGCAACACTGTCATTGCTAGTTCTTATCACTGTAGGACGCAGGAACACCATGAGGTTGGTCTTGCCACGTTTTTTAGTTTGATAGCGAAACAAATATCCTAATAATGGAATATCACCTAACAAAGGGACTTTTTCTACACTATCGCTCTGGGTATCTTCTATCAAACCACCTAATACGACGATTTGTCCATTATCGACTAAGACATTCGTATCAATTGATCGCTTGCTCGTAATTAATCCAGAACTAGTCGATTCTTGTATATTCGATGTTTCTTGATATATCGCCATTTTTACAGTGCCACCTTCAGAAATTTGTGGCCGTACACGTAATGACAAACCTATATCACGCCGTTCTATTGTTTGAAATGGATTAACACCTGCGCCACCACCAGATGCTGGTGTTGTGAATTGCCCGGTAATGAATGGTACGTTCTGACCCACAATAATGCGTGCCTCTTCATTGTCGAGCGTAATTAAATTCGGCATAGATAAAATATTAGCTTTGGTATTACTCTCTAATGCACGTGCTAATGCTCCCAGTGTTAGCTGACCATTCGTTTGTTTAAATGCGCCCACGTTAATGCCATTACCTACTGGTATTGCTGTTTGGTCTTTGCCTAGTATGGAAGTCGCCTGCGTCGCCAGATTATTCCCGCCTGTAGAAAATCCAGTGAGCACTCCCACGCGCATGCCATTCCCTGTATTCCCTGATAAGCCAGCCCACTGCACGCCGAATTCAGCTGCTGTATTCGCAGAGACTTCAACTATTAAAGACTCTACATAAACCTGGGCTCGTCTTGCATCCAACTGATCTATGATGATGCGTAAATTACGATAAGTCGTTTCATTTGCAGTAATGATTAATGTATTCGTTGTGGGATCGGCTTGTATGAAACCCGCCATTCCGCCACCGGCTAGTGGCGCTTGATTTACTGCAGTTGATGATGCAAGTGCTGTTGGGGTACTAGAATTAACTGAAGGTGTACTCAATGAATTCTGTACAACTGGCGATAACTGACTAGCCGTTGTACTTGTACTGAAATTAGTATTTGAATTGAGGTTCTGGTTAGCAGCACTCGCTTCTCCTAATACGACAGCACGCAGCACTTGCGCTAATTTGATTGCCTCTGCATTTTTTAAGTACACCACATGCACATTACCAGGTAGAGCAGTCGGCTGATCTAGACGTGCAATTAATGATCGCGCTAAGTTGCCTCTGGCCGAAGTAGGAGCGCGTAGTATCAAACTATTCGTACGTGCATCTGCAAGTAAAAAGACTCTGCCACTATCATTTATTCCCGGTGCATTTATTCCTGCACCTTGATCTAATAAGCGATTAATCATAAGAGCCATATCGCTAGCAATTGCATGCTGGACTTTTATGATATCTAACTCACCAATTGTTGGCACATCTAATGCCGCCACTATGCGTGCTAGTCTTTTTAGATTATCAGCATAATCCGTAATAATGAGTGTATTAGTTGCTGGATTTGCGTTGATTGCATTATTTGTACTCACTAAGGGTCGCAATACATTAACCAAGCCTACTGCAGATTCATGATTGAGTTTAATAATTTGAGTCGCAATTTGATCGCCTTTTGTAGACTCAGCAATCACAGGACTTGCTTGCTGCTTTGCCTCTGCCTCTGGCACAACCTTAGTAAAGGTAGACATGCGTACTACAGCATAAGTATGAAGCCTCAACACGGAGGTCAGCATATCCAAGGCCTGTGCTTTACTCACAGGTTTTTCTGAAACTAAATTAATCGTTCCTTTGACGCGCGGATCTATCACAAAAGTTGTACCTGTATAGTGGCCTATCGCTCTGACTACTGTTTCTATATCAGCGCCTACAAAATTCATGACGACTTGATTTTTATTTGGTTCTTGTGCCCAACAAATAATGCTAAAAAAATTCCACAAAACAAACCCAACCAAGAAAAATTTGTAACATTGAATGCGCGCTTTATGAGTAGGAAATGAAGCAAATTTCATTTGAATTCAAGTGCAATGTGGTTAGGATTCCCACCCTGTTTAGGTTGACCTAATAAATTTAATAATAGAGATAATTGTTTTTCTTGTCCGGCATCGGCATAAGCCTCACCAGAAAATTTTAAGCGCCCTTGATTAAATATGCCCTGACCTTGAAGTTGCAAAGGACCTCGTAAAGTAAATAGTTGTACATTTGCATAAGATCTCAAAAACGAAATTTTTAATTGATAGTCGCCTAAGGGTTTAATCGGTGATAAAACTGAAGCGATTTTTTTGAAATCAATTTGCATTATTCCCAAGATTTCAGTTTGCTGACCTTGCAAATTAACTTGCAACTCTTGCCATGACATCAATAAATCACCACTTAGCTTTAAGGTATTCAATGGCGCGCCTAATAAAGCGAGTTGTTCAACTCTTAAGCGAATACCAGATGGATGGATGCGCCACTGATTCCAATTTCCATTTATTTTTATTGTGTCAGTAAATCCCTCATCATTCTCGATTTGTATGTCAACTTGACCTAACAACAGCATGGGCGATATATGCCACTTAATTCTCCCTGGCAGGTAAGGCATCAGAGTTCCATTTAGATTTGTTGTAGAAACAAAAATTGCAGATCCTTCCCATAATGTGCCACGCACATCTTCTAGTGCATGTCTTCCTTGTGATTTATCTTGAGCTAGATTGCTGACATATACTGCTGGCAAATAAACAAGCAGCGTCAACATAAAAACAAGGAATGCCGCAATACTTAATATGAAGATACGCAGCATTAAATTAATTTCTTAAAAGTTAAAATTGCATTGACTTGATCAAGTTGATTTAATGGCGATATGCTTGCGTCCGCCACCACCAAATGAAATTTTATTTGTGCATCATGCGACCAT
>JACCDP010267187.1_pt1 | contig 14569 bp, 12 predicted proteins | sample 7445841 | NCBI WGS metagenome assembly JACCDP01 (sample SAMN15323441, study PRJNA562643) | freshwater metagenome | isolation source: river surface water | place: USA:Blue River Watershed | collected 2017-08-17 | reverse complement strand
GTGTCGCCGTCCTCGCGGACGTTGACGAAGGAGACATCGCCGATCGGAGCGGTCGAAGGATCCCAACCCGACCAGGCGTCGAGGTTGTACTTCGGCAACGCCTCGAACAGGCGGTTGGCGTCGGAGACAGAAGTTGAAGCGGGGAGGTTGGTATGCATGACTCTCTCTGGTTTTGGCCCGTAGGCCGTGGGGGGTGAAGTGTCGCAGCTCGGCGGCGAACCGAGCGAGGGCCGAGCCCTACGACTAGGCGGCGAGGCGAACCTGGGCGACGGGGGCCGACTTCATCGCGGCGAGGCAAGCGTTCGTCCGACGCGAGCAAGCGCGAACGTTCTTCCAAGCCCAAGCGAGGTACGCGGCGCGAACCTCAGCGCGAACGCCACCGGCCTCGGCCCATTGTCCGAGCTCGCGGTACTCCATCTCCTTCTTGATCGAGTAGGCGAAGTCGGCCTTGATCTCCTCGAGGGTCATCGAGGCGAGGTCGGCGAAGCGGATGACGGGGTAGGCGGTGGACATTGCGCGGCTCTCAGTTGGGGTTGGCGTCGGTCTCACTCACCGACCCCCCCCTAAGTAATCGCACCTTTACTGCGCGTCAAGTAAAGTAAACGCATTTTCTGCCCCCTTTGTCGTTTTCTCGATCTTCAGTCCCAAGGCTCGGGAACATAGGCCGCGAGCCGGTCCGAGTCGGGCGAGTCCGTCGCCGAACTTGCCTTTCCGTCAAACTCCGCGACCTGTCGCGATAGCTCCTCGGAGAGGACATAGGCCCGAACATCGCCGCCGCCGATCCGAACCTTCCACGTCCGCCGCCGGTCGGGCGACTTCTCGAACCAACCCTTCTCTACGATCTGGGCGATGACCGAGTCGACCGCGTAGCCCCGCTCGCCGAGGAACCGCTCGACCTCGTGAGGGACCATAGCTGCGCGGACTGACCCGTCCGCCGTCTTCCAAACCCGTCCGATCGTCGAGAGGTTCGACTCGGGCGCGTTCGCGAAGTACTGCACCCGCTTGTTGTTCGACGCGAACCACGCGAGCAGGGCGTCGACCGCGAGCGCGGGCTTGTCGGCGTCCTTCGCCTGGTCGAACGTCTCGAACAAGTCCTCGACCGAGAACAACCCGAACGGCCCCCGCTTCGCCCACTTGAACCCGACCGCCTCGCAGAAGGTCGCCCAGGCGAACTCCATGGCCGCGACGTGGTTCGCAACCCGCCGCGTGGTATCCCTCGCGGGGTGATCCTGCCTCGCGTACTCGTACACCCGCACCGACAACTCGCGGTAGGCCGTCGAGAGTCGCGACTTGTCGGCGTCGGAGAGGTTGACCAGGTGCTCGACGAACCTCTGGCCGGCGGTCCCGTGGTTCCGGGAGTAGAACCCCGTCAACTCGTGGATCAAGTCCGAGGCCGCGTCCGAGTTCTCCGAGAACATGGGGGCCTTGACGGAGACCAGTCGGGCGACCGTTCCCGCTTGCTTCCCCATGGTCGAGATCGACGCCTCACCCGTCGAGAGGGCGACGTTCTGGAACTCGAGCGTCGTCTGGGTCCCGGTCACCGTCCCTCGCGCCTTCCCTCGCCCTTGGGTCATCGCGTAGACGAACGCGGTCACGACCTCGAAGTTCCCGATCAAGTGCTGTGTCTCGTCGCGGAAGACTGGGAGCCCCCGCATCGAGCCCGCGACCCGCTCGACCGCGACGCCGGTGTCGTTCCATTGGCCGACGAGGCCCATGCTACCGAAGATCGAGGCCGCCCACTTGATCGAGGTCGACTTGCCTCCGCCGCTCGAACCCCACAAGTCGAGAACGAACTGTTCGCAACCGATGATCTCGATCAACGGGGCGACGACTGCGGTCGCGAACGGGAGGGCGATCTTCGGGTGATCGGCCAGTAGCCCCTCGGTCCGCGTCTTCCACTCCTCGAACGAACCGCGAGCTCGGACGGCCTCGACCTTCTGACGCATCTCGCCCTCGAGCGGGGCCATGTGAAGATCCGACCGTGTACCCCTCGGCGCGTGGACCTCGTCGTATCCTCGGACGAAGAACCCGTCTACCCAACCCGTCGTCGGGGACAGGCGCGAAAGGCCCGTCAACGCGACCTCAGACAGCTCGCGAGCTGCGTCCAGGTAGTCGACCATAGCCTTCGCCGAGTTCGAGGTGACCGGGAGCCCCTTCGCCGCGAGCGCGACAATCGACCGCGTCGACGCCACGGCCTCGAGCGGGATGTGCAACAGGCGCGACCCCAACGCCGGCCAACCCGTCGCCACGGTGACGAAGTGCGTCTGGGTCGCAATGTCCAGGCTCCGACCGACGAGGAACACCGGCGGGAAACAAACCCGACTGAACGCGGGGTTCCCGTTCCGATCCACCCCTTCTCTCGAAATGCCTCCCCCCTCGTCGAGGAGGTACCTCGGAGGGAGAGGGACGGTTGAACCGTCGGACAGGCGGACGGAGAGGCCCCGAGAACGGGCCGTTTCGACGGGGGCAACCTCAGAGGGGCTATCTTCGGCCACCTCGGGCGGCTCCCCCGCCTCTAAGGCCGCAAAGAGTTGACGCCGTACCTCCCCGAGCCCCGCCTTCAACGCGAGGTCGTTCCAGTCGGTCTCCTTCTCCCCTCGGTCGGGGCCGAACTCGGGGACGATCACGACGCCGCCCGTCTGGGTCGCCGCCTTCCGCGCAGCTCGTCGGCCGGGGTTGTCCTCCCGCTTCCAGTCGTCGTCGGCGGCGATGACGACCAATGCCTCGGGGAGGGCGTCCCGCACCCGAACCGCAACCGCCGCGAGCTGCGAGGTGTCCATGGCGCAAAGGACCGTCCAACCCGTCGCCTCGGCCACGGTCGCACCCGTCGCGTACCCCTCGACGATCGCCACGGTGTCACGCGAGCCGGGGATCCTGTGGTAGGTTCCGGCGCGGTCCATTCCCTTTGCGTACAGTTTCGACGCTCCCTCGCGGGCGGGGATCCTCTGGTAGCCCCTCAGGTCGCTCGGGCCGCGGGACAACGGAACCAGAAGGTCGCCCTCCGAGTTCATTCGCAACCCCCATGCCTTGACCCCCTTCCGCTCGAGGTAGGGGTGCTTCGGGTCGGCCTCGACCGACTGGGACCAGACCTCGCGGGCCTTCCGCGTCGCCTCCTCCCGCTCCGCCGCCTTCGCCGCGTCCGCTCCCTCTCGCTCTCGACGAGCTCGCTCGAGCCCCTCGAGGAACTCCGCGCGGGTCGTCCGCTCTGAGGCCTTGATCGTCGCCCAGGTGTCGTCGGGGCAGACCCACGCCACCGGCTCCCCCGTCCACCGACGGAACAGGCCGCGCGGTTTCCCGTTCGATGTGTACCGGTAGCACCCCTTCCCCCCGCCCTCGAGCGGGACCGTGTGCCACTTGTCGTCGTCCTCGACTCCTCGAGGGAATGTTAGCCCCTGCGACTCCGCGTCTCGGCGGAACCGCGCCTCTGCGTCTGCGCGACTCATCTTCTCTCCGGTTGCATTGGGAGATCGGGTGGTGTAGCATCCGACCTACCAGGTTGTCGCGGTCTCACTCACCGCTCGACCCTTATCGTCGATCCGGCGGTTGCCTGTCAACCTCCCCGACGATCCTCCTCTCTCGTCCTCTCCGTTGCGCGGCTCGGGTCGGGAGAGGGGACCTGCGTCCAGTTCCCGCGCGTTTCTGCGCGTTCCCGCGCGTTCCCGCTCTCGTGGAACAGGTTTGGGCGAGGATCCATGCGGCTCCGAGGCCCCTTCTCGGGGTCTGTTCCACCGTTCCCGCCCTAGAACACCCCTCAGACGGCTCGACCTATGCGCCCGCGCCCGCGTACGCGCCCGCGTAGGCGTGCGCCTGCGCGTGTAGGGAAGATGTGGAACAGCGGGAACATGTGGAACAGAACAAAATCAGTAGGTTGCAAGGCGGTTTTTGTTCCCAGGGGGTGGGAACAAGCGGGAACAAACGCGATTATTCGCGCCAATCGTTGACTCTGCGCGAAACTTGGTCGTTTTTGACCCGATCTGGGCGAACCTCCGCCGGCTCGGTCTGTTCCCGCTCTCGTTCCCGCTCGCCTTCCCTTGACGCCCAGGGGGAAGGGGGGTTACCTTTCGGGGGACCCCCAACCTCACAGTCGCGCCCGCGCGAGGTCGCCATGGCCAAGAAACCGACCCCTCCCCCCGCCCCCTCGAAGTTGACGCCCGAGGTCATCGATCGGATCTGCGAGGGCGTCGCGCTCGGCCTCCCGTACGAGCGGGCCTGTCTCCTCGGAGGCATCCGCCGCGAGACGCTCCACGCGTGGAAGGCGGCCGCCCCGAACACGCCCGAGGGGTCACTCCACCGGGAACTCATGACCCGGCTCGAGGAGGCCCACGCGAAGGGACAGGCCGAGCTCCTCGACCAGATGAAGTCTCACGCGCGGGGGACCCGCTTCGAGAACGGCGCCGAGGTCCAAACCCGCGGGGAGTGGAAGGCGACGCAATGGCTCCTCGAGTCGATCTACAAGATGCGGCCCGAGTCGAAGGTGGACGTGACCTCAGGGGGCGAGCCGGTGAAGTACCTGGTAACGATCCCTCGCGTGGAACGCATCGCAGACGCGGCGGACGACGAGGGTTAGGTGGCAACCGTCCCCCTCGAACTGCCCCCGCTCTACGGCCGGCAATACGACGCGATCACCGACCCTCGGCGGATCGTGTGCATCGAGTCGACGACGAAGGCCGGGAAGACGCTCGGGTGCATCGTGTGGCAGATCGGCCAAATGATGACCGCCGGCGAAGACACCGAACATTGGTGGGTCGCGCCCGTCTACGATCAATCAATGATGGCCTACCGCCTCGCCTGGTCGTTACTGAGGGGCCAACCGGGATTCGCCCAGGCGAAGGCCGAGAAGGCGATCACAGGGCCGGGGAACCGCCGTTGGAGCTTCCGCTCGGCCGACAACGCCGACTCGCTCTACGGGTCCGCCGTCCACTCCCTCGTTCTCGACGAGTGCTCCCGAATGAAGGACGACGCCGTCGACGCCTGTTTCTCGACGACGACTCGGACGCGCGGTCGGATTCGGTGCATCGGGAACGTCCGAGGCCGAGCGAACCGACACTACCAGTTCAGTCGCAAGGGCGAAGCGGGCGAGCCGGGGTTCGGGTACCACAGGATCACGGCCGACGACGCGGTCGCGGCGGGCATCTTCTCGCGGACCGACCTCGAAATGGCGCGGCGCACCCTCCCTGAGGCGGTCTTCCGCGAGCTCTACTACTGCGAGCCGGCCGACGACGGGGCCAACCCGTTCGGGATTGACGCGATCCGAGCGTGCGCCGAGCTGTGCAACGGGCGGGCGACGGGTGACCCGGTCCGGGTCTGGGGTCTCGACATCGCGCGGAAGCGGGACTACGCCGTCCTCGTGGGCCTCGACGGTCACCGGAAGGTCGCGCAGCTACATCGTTGGCATGGTCTCTCGTACGGGGCTCTCGTCGACGAGGTCGTCCGCATCGTCGGTCGGGCCTCGAAGGCTTGCCTGTTCTTCGACGCGACTGGGGTGGGCGACGCGGTCGGCGAACAGATCAAGGCCGCGCGGGTGTGGGCCGAGCCCTTCATCTTCTCCTCGGCGTCGAAACAAGGCCTCATGGAGGGGCTCGCCCTCGCCCTTCAACAGGGTAGGACGACGGTCCTCGACGGGGTGCATCGCGCGGAGCTCGAGGCGTTCGAGTACGACGTCAAGGCGGGGCGGGTGGTGTACGGTGCGCCCTCGGGGTCGCATGACGATACTGTTTGCGCCCACGCCCTCGCGTGGTATGGGGCCGAGAAACTAGGGGTCCGACCTGCGGGCCGCGTCTCCGTCCTCGGGACGGCGACGGTGACGAAGGGTGCGACAACATGGTGAGAGGACCGATCCTAGACTCGCAGGGCCGGGTGATCCCGACCGCCCAGGTAACCGAGCGAACCAACCTTATCGGGGCGCGGAACTACCGGGGAGGCCTCCCTGACGCCGACGCCAACCTCTCGTTTATCCCGTCCGAGCGGCGGGGCATCGCGGGCTTGCAGGGCAAGTTCCAGGAGATGATGCAGACCCACGTGGGCATCGCCTCGGCGGTCTACTGGGCGATCACAGAAGGCGCGGCTCTCCCGAAGGAGATCGTTTGGCCGCATCGGCACGAGCCGGGGGTCGAGGAGAAGGCCTTCATTGACCTCTGTCAAACCGCGTGCATTGACGACGCGGTCGTCTACGACGGAATGGTCGAGGGCGAGACAGCCCTCTGGGCGTACCCCCTTCTCGACGCCTTCATGGGGTTCGGCCTCATGTTCCCTCGGATGCTCTCGGGCGGCTCGGTCGAGTGGTACCCCGTCGCGCACAATGCGATCATGCTCTGGAAGCCGAACGGGTATTTGTTCGGCGGGGCGCGGTTCTCGACCCCGAACGGGTACGACGACCTCGACGCGGACCAGCTCGTCCACACCGTCCACGGGTTCGCGGGCGCGGGCGAGTTCGAGGGCCGGTCGGTCCTCCGCGACTGCGTCCAACCCTTCGAGCTCTGGAAGCAGATCGCGATCAACGCGGGCGTCTACAACCAACTTGCGTGGGGTTTCCTCGACATCGCCTACGAGCCCTCGGTCGGCGAACAGGACATCGAGGCCTTCAACACCTTCGGCCAACAGTTCCAGGACGGTCAACGGAAGTACATCCTCCGACCTCAGTCGGTGAACGTCGAGATGAAGTACCCGAGCGGGTCACCTCCCGACGTCGTCGCGCAGCTCGAATACTGGGACAGGCAGATCGAGAAGAAACTCAACGCCCCTCTCGCGGGCGTCTCGCAGTTCGGGTCGCGGGCCATGGCCGAGACGCTCGACGGCGCACAGGGCCGGAAGGCGAAGGCGTGGATCAACTCGATCTTCGACCGTCAATCGCGCGGGATGTTCCGTTGGTTGGCGAACCAGGTGGGCTACGAGGGGCGCCTCCCGAAGCTGCAAGTCCAGTCGGCCGAGCTGACGACGGGGATCGAGGGTTGGACCGCCTACGTCAACGGGATCCAAGCGGGCCTCCTGACTCGCGGCCCCGACGACGAGAAATGGGCGCGGCGGGTCATCGGTGCGCCCGAGCTTCCCGTCGAGACGGTGACCGAGCTCCCCGAGCCGGTCGGAGCGACGACGGCGACGACGGCGACGACGGTCCTCGGGATGCTCTCGCCGAACTCGGCGACGCCGATCGCGCCCGAGGCGGCGGTGATCCTCCTGACGATCTCGGGTCTGGCCGAGCCGGTCGCGCGACAGCTCGTCGACGCGCAGTCTCGCCTCCTCGCGGCTCCCGTCTCGACGGCGCCGACCCCCGAGGCGGCGGTTCCGGTTGTCCAGGCGGAAGGCGTCCCCGCGGTCGCAACCCCTCAGGTCGTCCTCGAGGGCAACGTCGAGGTTCCGGCGGCGATTGGTGAGGCCTCGGCCTTCGCGCCCGTCGCTCCCTCCCTCTCTGCGTCGGAGCATTTCGCGGCTATGCTCAAGGCGACCGGCGGCGCGTTGGTGGGGGCGACCCCTTCCTTCGCGCACGAGTTCGCGCACCTCTCGCTCTCGGAGATCGCCGCATTGGAGCGTTCACCCGGCGCGATCAACTCCTACTTGCTCGCCGAGTCGGACGTCGACCTCGCCCCGACGAAGGGGATGGCAGAGACCGCGGCCCGCGCCCTCGAGTGGCGTCGGGAGCATGGTCGCGGCGGGACTGAGGTCGGAGTCGCTCGGGCGCGAGACATCTCGAACGGGAAGAACCTCTCTCCCGAAACGGTCCGCCGGATGAAGGCCTACTTCACGCGGCACGCCTCGGACGCGAAGGCGGAAGGGTTCAACCAGGGCGAGGAGGGCTTCCCCTCGGCGGGTCGGATCGCTTGGGACCTTTGGGGCGGTGACGCGGGCGCGGCATGGGCCGAGCGGAAGGTGGCGGAGCTCGAGGGCGCGACGGCGTCGACCCTCGCGGCGTCTCTCGGGGAACACCCTGAGGTCATCGTCCCCGACTCGGTGATGAAGGCGGCGGCGGCGGCGATCCTCGCTCACCGGAACGCGGGCAAGTCGAAGACGACCGACGCGGACGCGCTCCTGATCGCTCGCGACCTCGCGGCGGGGAAGCGGCTCGCGTGGGGTCGGGTCCTCGGCCTCGCGGACTACTTCTCGAAGGTCTACCCCCGACACTCGACAACGAAGTCGTTCGCGGACGGCGGCCCCTCGTTCCACGCCTACTCTCTGCGCGGCGGTGACGCGGCTCGGACTTGGGTTCGCGCCCTCCTCGTAGGGTACGCTACGCGGGCGCACCGAACGGCGGCATCCCTCGGCGAACTGGGCGGCGACCTCGGCGACGGCGAGGGGGAAGGGGTCCTAGTAGTCGGCGGCGACGGCCGCGAGTTCACAACCTACCGGGAGCTGCGGCCCGAGGAGACGGTCGTCGGTTGGGTCACCCTCGCAGAGACGCGGAACGACCTCGACGCGAAGCTCGCAGTCGGGATCGATGACGTTCGCCGCCGGCACGAGCAAGCGGTGATCGAGGGCCTCGCGGACGGTTGGCAAGCGGGCGAGCGGGATCGGATCTGGGCGACCTACGTCGCGGAGTACCAGGCGGTTCTGACCTCGGCGGCGGGGGCTCTCCGCGCGGCGACCGAGGCCGAGGTGACCGACGAGATCAAGCGGTCGGTGCGGTCTGGTATGGCATCGGGCGCGACGGCGAACTCGGCGGCCCTCGCGTCGGCGGCCAGTCAAGCGGCGAACGCGCAGTTCGCGACGGCGGCGGCGGCGACACAGAAGGCGGGCGAGGTCATCGCGGACCGCGTCCAGGGTGAAGTCGAGGCGGCGATCCTAGCGGGCGGCGACCTCGACAACTTCGTCTCTCGGATCACGATCGCGGGTCTGGTCAAGGAGGCGGCGGGCTCGCGTAACATGGTCGCCTCGGCCTCTCGAATGGCCTCCTACGCGGCGGCGCCGGCGGCGAACCTCCCAGTCCCGAACGAGGTCATCCGCACGAGCATCCCCGACTCGAACCGCTGCGAGGTCTGCGCGGAGGCGGACGGCAACCGATACGACGTCGCCTCGTTCGTCGTCGGCGGTGAACTGAAGTTGCCCCCGCTCCCCGATCCGAACTGCGAGGGCCGGTCGGATTGCAGGTGCGGGTACATCGGCGTCTACCGGCGGTGACCGCGACACCGCTCGCAGTCGCAGTCGGCGAGGGCGTACTTCGCCGGCGACACTCCCGCCCCTCGTTCAACGTCGACGACCGCTCCCGCCTCGAGGAGTCGGACGAGCTCGGAGCGGACCGCTTGCTTCGAGGTCCCTCTCGGCCAGTCGACCTCGCGGCGAAGGAGTCGGGCGAGGTGGACGGGGCTCGGGTGGAACTCGACGGCGTGACAACGGGTCAAAAGATCGAGCAGGATGCGTTGACGACGGGTGAACATGATCGGGCCTCGCGATTGGGGTGCGGGTAGCGGCACACTCCGACCGCTAGCGGCACACCTACCGCCTCCGAGGGGCTAGGCAAGGGCGATCTGAGGGTGCATCCTCCGATCCATGCGAACCTCCTCCGTCAAAATGCGAACCGTCTCGGTCGACCTGGGCGACGACACCGGCCTCCGTTGGGTCTCCCTGATCCCTCGCGGTGTGATCAACGCCCACGGTATGAAGTGGGACTTCGACGCCGAGGAGACGAACCCCGACGAGCTGCGGTTCCGTTGGGAGGACGCGGTCGAGTCGGTCCAACGTTGGTTGCTCTCGTTCGCGCCCCCGGTCGCAATCGAACACGACAAGAACGGGACGGCGGCGGGCTACCTCCGCAAGGTCGTGACCCTCTCCCAGTCGGAGGCCGCGGCCCATGGCATCGCGCAGCCGGTGTCGGAGATGCTCTACGGCGGCCTCGACCTGACCTCCCCGAAGTGGGCGGCGGCGTTCGACGACGGCGAGATCCCCTACGTCTCGCCGAACATCCGCGCCTGGGCGGGAACGGAGCTCGACGAGGCCCCGACCTACCCCTTCGCGATCGGCGAGGTCTCGTTCGTCACGATCCCCCAGATCAAGACCCAACAGGTCCCCGTCGCGGAAATGCGCGGGGTCTCTCTCTCGGAAGGATACCAGATGAAAATGACAATGGAAGAGTGCGCCGCCTACTGCGCCGAGAACGGCATGGACGAGGCAGCTATCGCGGCTCTGGTCGCGAAGCTGTTCCCCGAGCTTCACAAGGCCGAACACGAGGCGAACCCCGACCTCAACGACGAGGCCCCGGCCGACCTTGACCCCGAGGCCCTCGAAGGCGCCGCTCTGGAACTTCAGAAGGCCGCCCAGGACATCGAGGAGACGAAGAAGGCCGAGGACGCCACCCTCTCCGAGGTGAAGCGTCTCAAGGCCGACCTCTCGGCCGCTCGTCGCGCCGTCGCTCTCGCGAACGTGAAGGTCGCCCTCGGCAACCGCAAGGTCTCCGCGCAGACTGAGTCCATGCTCGCCGACGCCTTTCTCGTCGGTGGCGGCAAGTTCGAGGCCCTTCTGAAGGACCTCTCTACGCCGGCCGCTCGCCCCGCCGCTCCCGTCGCTCGGACGGTCGCCCCCATGGGCCGCAACTCCTCGTCGGTCTCCCTCGAGGAGGTCATGGGCCGCCCCGAGAAGTTCGCGACCCTCTCCGAGGACCAGCAATGGAAGCTGATCACCGAACTCTCCGAGAAGGAGAAGTGCCACCCGGCCTTCGCCGCCTCGTGGATCCAGTTCGGCGAGACGCCGGCGACCGTCATCGAGACCCGCGCGACCAAGGGTCGCTTCTAACCTCAACCACCCCCGCCCCCTGAGGGCAAGGAGTCAATCATGGCTTTTGGATACGTCACCTACAAGACTTTCGCCCCCGTCAACCAGATCGGCGGCGACCTCACCAACTCCGAGGGTTGCGGCCTCAAGCTCGACGCCGAGGGAACCGTCTCCCTCGCGGTGACGACGGGCTCGCTCCCCTACGCGATCGTCGCCGTCGGTACCGACTCGATCACCCCCGGCACCTACCCCTCGGCTCCGGTCGCGGGTTCGCTCGAGGTGATCGACCAGCTCGGTTGCGCGGTCCAGGCTCTCGCGTCGGATGCAGGTTCGATCTCGGCCGGCGACTACGTTCAAATCGACCCCGCCGCTTCGGTTCCGGGTTCGTTCAAGGCGAACAACGCTCCGGCGGCCGGCTCGTTCGTTTGGGGCATCGCCCTGACCGACTGCGCGGCGGACGAGCAGTTCATCCTCCGCTTCCAGCCCTTCATCAAGTAACCCAACCCCACCGGCCCCCTAGTGGGGCGAGGAGTCTCCCATGGCCTTTGCTTTTCCCTCAACTGGCGTAAACTCCGGCGCGTTGCGCCCCGGAATCCTTCAACGGATCTCCCTCTACCGTGGCGGTTCGGACTCGGCGGTCTCGCTCGAGCTCTCCCCGATCGTCAAGGTCATGACCCGCGCGGGCTTCTATCACTACTTCGCCGAGAACGACGCTCTCCCGACGACGGGCGCCCAGGGCATCAAGCCGATCGAGCTTGACACCCCCGCCGTCCCGGGTGGCCTCCGCATCGCGAGCGGCTCCTACAACTCCTCGGTCTACCGTTGGGGTCACCAGGTCTTCACGCTGAAGCAGATCCAGGAGTTCGCGGCCCGCGCCGAGGACATCACGGCGGTCTTCGCGATGAAGCTTCAGACGCAGGGCGCACAGCATCACGCCGCCGTCGTCGGCGCGGCTCTCTCGACCTCGGGCAACTACGGCTCGGGCCTCTCGGTCCCGAACGGCAACCTTGCCTCGGCCGCACTTCAGTCGACCTTCAACTCCCTCCTCCTCGCCTCGGCGGCGGACGGCGCGGACATCTTCTCGGGCCGTTGGGTTGCGGTGTGTAACCTCAACACGGCGAACGCCCTTCTCCAGAAGAACGAAGTCCAGCAGATGGGCTACTCGATCGCGGCGGCGTCGGTTGGCGGCGGCCTCTCGCAGGTCCGCACCGGCGCGGCCGACTGGTCGCAGCTCAAGGCGTTCTTCGCCTCGAAGCTGATCTGCCCCGTCGACTTCGTCTGCCTCCCGCAGTTCCTTCCCTCGGCGGCCTCGCAGACGGGTACGCCGGTCATGACCGACGGCCTCGTCTCGATTTACAAGGTGGCCGAGGCGAACGGCGACTCGGGCTTCATCCAGACGTTCACCCCCGACCCGAACGCGGCCCTCGGCCAGGTCATCTCGTACGACTCGCAGAACCCGCGCGGGATCGCGATGTACATCGAGTCCGACTACGCCGTTCAGGTGCTCGGCGGCTCGGCGAACAAGTGGGCGCGTTACGCCTACAACATCTCCTAGCGGAGCTTCGGGGGCCGCTCTACGGGGCGGCCTCTCTCGACGGGGACTAGGGTTACCCCCCTCCGCTCTAGTCCCCTTCAAGGGAGGTTGTCATGGCACAGATCTACACCTTCGGCGTTGTTCGAGACGACATCGGTCGTCTACTCCCTCGGATCGCCTTCGCGAACAACTCGGCCCCGACCGACGTCCAGGCCGACGACATCATCCTCGACTGGGCGGCCGAGATCTGCGCGTTCCTCACCGGTCTCGGGGTCGGCATCCAGGCGATCGACAACAACCCGACTTGGGCGATGTACCGGGTATGCCAACGCTACATCCTCCTCCGCTTCGCCGCCCAGGTGATCCGGCTTAGGAACCAGAACGACCAGACCATGGCCGACCGCCTCGACGCCCAGGCGGACGGGTTGAAGGAGACCCTTCGGACGCATCCCGTCGATATGGGGGCTACCCGTCCGAACGGTCCGAACTCGCCGAACATCCTTCGCTCGAACGCGAACTACCCCGAGGCGATCTACACAAAATCGATCAACTCGCGGTCTCGGGTGGCGATCAATGCCGCCGTCGACCGGATGTGACGTGCCGACCCTGTTCCTCAAACTGACCGACCGCTCGGGGAACGGCGTCGAGGTCCTCGAGCTCGCGATCCGCAACGCCGGCGACTGGAAGAAGTTCTGGGGTAACCGGAACTCGCCCCTCTCGCAGACGTGGGCGAAGTCGCGTCAACAGATGTTTATGACCCAAGGGGCCTCTACGGGTACGCCGTGGCCGAGGTATACCTACCTCGAGAAGAAGTACTGGCTCCCGATCAAGCGGTGGGCCTTGGGAACGAAGCGGATCGAGTCCCGGCACATCCTCCGCTGGGAGAAGTCGCCGACGAAGGCGGTGGGCGCACACGAGCGGCTCTACCCGTCCTTCGCTATGGTCAATCACCCCGAGTACGTCTGGGAGGTCCGAGGGAACTCGGTCACCATGGGCTCGGACGTCCCCTACGCCTCGAATCACAACAACGGGACAGGGGCATACACTCGGCGGACGAGCCGGAACCAGAAGGGGCAGATCTCAGTCCCGACCCCGAAGCGGCCCCTCGTCACCTTCGGCGAGCCCTTCATCGCGGATCTTCGGTACGCATTGGGCGTGCAAGCGTCGGCCATGGGTGGTAAGGTCGGCATCCTCGACTCTGAGTACGCCCGCCGCTTCGCATTGAACGGCGGGAGGATAGGTCTCCCCTAATGCCGAACCCCTCGACATCCTACGGCCCGCAGATCGTCGCGAACACGGCGGTCTCGCTCGTGACGACGAACTGGTCGACGGTCTGTGACGCCGCCTGGTTGAAGGCCATGGGGGCGCCCAACCTGCCGGCGCCGATCGCGTCGAACTGCTACACCTCGAGGCGGGCTCTATTCACCGCCGAGTCGCAACCGAAGATCGGCCTCTCGGTCATCCGGTCGGACGCGACGATCACCGACGCGCTCGGGGCCATGGACCAGATCCACGAGCTCGAGATCGCGGTCTGTTCGGATTGGGGCTACTACGACGCCTTCGGGGTGCATCCTCTCGTGGAGGCCGACCCCGGCGACCCTGCGATCCCGTTCACGGTCGAGACCTACGAGACGGCCCTCCGCGCCTACGTCGAAGGGATCGTTTTGATCCTGACGTCTCCTGTGTATGGGTTCCCCAACCTCGACGCTCGGAACCAGTTGGTCCCGAACTACCCGGGGACAGGGATCTACAACGCGAGCCCGTACACGGGCGTCACGCCTCAAGACTTCGTCATCGGACAGGACGAGACCGGACAGACGGTCATCCAACAGACGGTCCGCGCCTCGATCCAAGTTTACCAACGCCGCTCCCTCGCAAGGTGACCCCATGCCCGCGATCACGACGACCCCTCAGTACCTTCTCGCTTCCAACCTCTCCGCGGTCTTCATCAAGACCCAGTCGAGCCTAGGGGCCTTCGACGACCCGACCTCGGGCGCGGGCTACGGTAACAACGCCGTCCGCGTCGTCGGGACCCCGAAGTTCACCCCTCGCGGCGCGGCTATCATCCAACGCGCCGACGTAATGACCCCTTGGGGCGGTAACCAGTCCTCGAAGACGGGCGGCCTCGGTTGGGATATCACCCTGACGACCGAGTTGTTTTGGCAACTCGGCCAGAACTACGACGCGACCCTCTCGACGTTGACGCAGCTCCACGCCCTGTTCCTCGCGTCGCCCTGGTTGCTCTCGAACCCGACGGGCGACAACGTCGGCCTTTCGGTTCAACCCCTGTTCTACGCGGAGCAGACTCGGACGATCACCTTTACGACGCAGCCCTTCTCG
>JACCDP010558421.1_pt1 | contig 14570 bp, 8 predicted proteins | sample 7445841 | NCBI WGS metagenome assembly JACCDP01 (sample SAMN15323441, study PRJNA562643) | freshwater metagenome | isolation source: river surface water | place: USA:Blue River Watershed | collected 2017-08-17 | reverse complement strand
TTTCCAGATCTTCCGGCATCAAGCGCTTTTCGGGTACGGCTTGCACAATCACACGCTGCTGCCGCCCGAGATTCGGGAAGTCATTCACATACACCGAGCCAAAGGTGCCGGACAGTGTGGCGTTGATGTCAATGAGCGATAGCCCAAGCGCATTCGCTTTGTCGCGATCAATGTCGAGACGAAGCTGCGGTGAATCTTCCATACCCTCAGGGCGTGCGCTTTTGATGACTTCGCTTTTGCTCATCATGCCGAGCAACTGATTACGCGCAGCGAGTAGTGCGTCATGACCAAGACCGGCGCGGTCTTGCAGCCGCAATGAAAAGCCGGTGGCGTTGCCTAGCTCGCGAATGGCGGGAGGGTTGACGGTGAATACAATCGCATCGCGAATAATCGCCATCAGCATCATTGCTTTTTTCGCGATGGCTTCTGAACTCAGCTCGGGTTTCTCGCGCTCTTTCCAATCTTTCAGTGGCACGAATAACAATCCACCATTCTGGCCGTTACCGGAGAAGGAATAGCCAAGTACCGACACAATGCCTTGTACGCCGGGCTCTTTCAGGAAATACTGCTCAGCTTGCTCCATCACCGACAGGGTACGCGCAGTAGATGCCCCCGGCGGTAGCTGTACGTTAGCTAGCAGATAGCCCTGATCTTCCGCCGGAAGAAATGCGGTAGGCATGCGCACAGCGAGTAGTGCCACTGCAGCAACGATCACGCCGTAGATCACCATATAGCGGCCGGTCGTCTTCAGTATGCGCGATACCCAACTCGTATATTTGTCGGTGGTGCGGCGGAACAATCGGTTGAATGCGCCGAAAAACCCTGTGCGTTCATGATGGCCCGGCGGAATTGGTTTGAGCAGCGTTGCGCACAGTGCTGGCGTGAGTGTTAACGCCATGATGGCTGAGAACACCATCGACGCGATCATCGACATCGAGAACTGGCGGTAGATTGCACCGACGGATCCGGTGAAGAATGCCATGGGTATAAACACGGCAATCAGCACTAGCGTAATGCCAATAATCGCGCCGGTGATTTGCCCCATCGCCTTGATCGTTGCCTCACGCGGCGACAGATGTTCTTCGCTCATGATGCGCTCGACATTCTCGACCACCACAATCGCATCGTCGACCAGAATACCAATCGCCAATACCATGCCGAACATGGTCAGCACATTGATCGAGTAGCCAAACATGGCCATCATCGCGAAGGTACCCATCAGTGATACCGGCACCACGATCGCCGGGATGATGGTGTAGCGTAGGCTCTGCAAGAACAGAAGCATCACCAGGAACACCAGGATCACTGCCTCGATCAGGGTTTTTACGACCTCTTCAATCGAGATCTTGATGAATAGCGAGGTGTCATAAGGGATGACGTATTCGATACCAGGCGGGAAGAACTTTTCCAGCTCCGCCATTTTTTCGCGTACCAGTCGCGCGGTCTCGAGCGCATTAGCGGTCGGGGTCAGCTGAATCCCAATCGCTGCGATCGGCTTGCCATTCAGTCGTGCCGAAAAACCATACGATTGCCCGGCAACTTCCACTCGGCCGATATCACGAATTCGAACAGTCGCGCCGCCCGGCTGAGCGCGCAGCACGACATTTCCGAATTCTTCGGGCGATGCAAGCTGACCGGTAATCACAATCGAGGTCGCGATTCGCTGAGATTCTGGTGCCGGAAGGTCACCCAACACACCGGCAGAGAACTGCGCGTTTTGCGCCTTGATCGCAGCGACTACATCACTCGGGGTCAGCTTGAAGCCCACCAGCTTGTCAGGGTCAATCCAAACGCGCATCGCGCGCTCGGTACCGAATAGCTGCGCGACACCCACACCAGGAATCCGCTTCACCTCGTTCAGAATATTGCGCGCAATATAGTCGCCCAGTGCGACGGGCGTGACCGAATCACTCGTTGCACGCAAGTTCACAAACATCAGCAAATTACTGCGTGCGCGCGTGATCGTCACGCCTTGCTGCACTACGGCCTGCGGCAGTCTTGCCTCGATACGCTTCAAACGGTTTTGTACATCGACTGCAGCAAGCTCTGGGTTGGTGCCGGTCTTAAAAGTCACAGACACTTGAGAGCCGCCATCCGACTGACTTTGCGATTCGATGTACAGCATATTTTCTGCGCCGTTCATCTCTTGCTCGATCAAGCTGGTAACGCTCTCGTCGACCGTTTGCGCAGAGGCGCCCGGATAGATCGCATTCACGATCACGGTCGGTGGTGCAATCACCGGGTACTGCGAGATCGGCAGCTTGGGAATCGCAAGAATACCGGCGAGCAGAATGAATAGCGCGATCACCCACGCAAATACTGGGCGATCAATGAAAAACTTGGCCATATCACGGCCTCCTTATTTTTTGGTAGGCGGTGCGTTCGGTGTAGCAGCGGGTGCCGGTGCCGCCGCTGCGGGTGGCGTGGCGCCGGCGCCTGGCGCGGAAGGCGCACCAGCTGGTGTCCATGGCAGTGGTTTGACAGGTGCGCCCGGCTTCACTTTCTGCAGGCCCTCAACGATCACGGTGTCACCGGCTTTCAGGCCTGAACCGATGATCCAGTTGCTGCCGTACGCACCGTCGGTCTTGACAGGTCGCGGCGCGACTTTGCCTTCCGCGTCGACCGTCATCACCATCGAGCCATCTGCGGTACGCATCACGGCTTGTTGCGGCACCGTGATGGTGCCGGGGCGTACGCCCTGCTCAACACGTACGCGCACATACATGCCCGGCAGCAGCGTGCGCTGTGGGTTCGGAAATTGTGCGCGCAGGATCACCGAGCTGGACTGCGGGTCGACCACGGCTTCGGAGAACAGCAACTGTCCTGGCTGCGGATAGGTGCGACCATCTTCAGTAACGAGGGTCAGTTTCGCTTTGACGCCATTGCGACCAGACTGCGCCATGATATCGCGCAGCCTAGCCATCTCTACTGATGATTGGGTCAGCGTGATGTAGATGGGATCCAATTGCTGAATGACGGCGAGTGCGTGCGTGTCATTCGCCGTTACCAGCGCACCCTCGGTGATCAGCGTACGGCCGATACGTCCTGAGATTGGGGCTGACACGTTTGCCCATGACAAATTGAGTTTCGCGGTATCGAGTGCAGCGCGCGCGGTATCGACCGCGGCACGCGCAGCGCTGACATCTGCAGCGGCCAGCTTCTGTGCACTACTCAGGTCGTCAAATTCTTGTTTGCTGACAGCATTCGACTCCACCAGATTACGGTACCGGTTCACCTTAGTCGTCGCTTGGGCGAGATTGGCCTCGGCCCGTGTGACATTGGCCTCGGCTTGTCCTACGCTGGCTTGTGCGCTGGCTACAGTCGCCATGTAGGGCGCTGGATCCAGTTGATACAGTGACTGACCGGCGCGTACCTCGCTGCCCTCATTGAAGTGGCGTCGTTGCACGATGCCGCCTACTCGTGCGCGTACCTCAGCAGTACGAACTGCCTCGACCCGTCCGGGTAATTCGCTGATATTCGTGATCTGCTCGGGTGCCACCGTAATCACCGATACCATCGGCGGCGGTGCGGCATTTGCGGGTGCTTTCGGTTCCTCTTTTTTGCCACAGCTACTAATGGCGAGCAGCAGAGCAGGGATCAGGAGTGTGCGTGCTGTTTTGTTTGTGTTCATGATTATTCGCACCAAAGAAAAAATAGCCTGCAGCGGATCGGGCGCTAACCGGACCGCTTTGCAAGTCAGTACCAACGGCGCTTAAGCGCCGTACGTTTAGCGCGCCTCGAGGAGCGCGTTGATTGCTTCCAGATCAGCTTCCGACAAGGTGCCCGAAGCCGCTTTCAGTTTTAAACTGGCGACCAGCGTGTCATAGCGCGCTTTCGCCAGATCACGGCGGGTTGAATAAAGCTGCTGCTGCGCATTTAGCACATCAATGTTGATGCGAACGCCAACCTCATAACCCAGCTTATTGGCGTCTAGTGCGAGCAGGCTCGATCGTTCGGCAGCTTCTAGTGCATTGACTTGCGACAAGCCACTTTGGACACCGAGATAAGCGGTACGCGCACCTTGCGCTGCGCTGCGACGCGCTGTGTCGAGATCTGCGCGGGCCTTTTGCTCTAGCGCGACAGCTTGCGTCACCTGGCTACTGGTGGCGTAACCAGAAAAAATCGGGATATTCAATTGCACGCCGACATTGGTTACGGTGCTGGAAAAGGGAGAGCTTAAGAATGCACTTTTTGAGTCGGTGTAACTTGCTATCGCATCGACGGTTGGTAGATGACCAGCGCTGGCGCGCCGTATATCAAGTTTCGCGATTTCTGCAGCTAGCCCTTGTGCCACCACACCGATATTGCCCGACTCCGCATTAGTTACCCATTGCTCGACCGCCGATGGTTCGGGTGCCGACAACTTCACGCCGGGCGCGAGCCCACGCAAGACTTCTGGCGTGTGCCCAGTGAGCAAAGCGAGCTGATTACGCTTGACCTCGAGATCATTTAATGCGGCAATCTCTTGTGCCTGTACGAGATCGAAACGTGCTTGTGCCTCGTGCGTATCAGTAATGGTGGCGGTACCTACTTCGAAATTACGCTTGGCTGATGCGAGCTGCTCAGCAATTGCGGTCTTCTGTGCTTGAATGAAGGCGATCGCATCTTGCGCAGCCAGCATGTCAAAGTAAGCCTGCGCGACGCGCAGAGCAAGATCAATTCTTGATTGTTCAAATTGAACTTCACTCGCTGCAACCTGCAGCTTACTTTGATCATATGCGATGAAACTCGCGAGGTTATATAAGGGCTGTTTCAGTTGCAGCACATATTTTTGATCGGTGTAGTTAAGTGGTCCCGGTGCTTCTCCTTGGCGCGTAATTTCGCCATTCACCCTACCGACTTGTGCATTAAAACCCGCTTGGGGCAATAACGCAGAGCGACCTTGAACCTGGCGCTCACGCCCGGCGTCCCGTTGTAGCTTTGCGCTAGAGAACTGGCTGTCATAGACCAGTGCATCACGATAGGCCTGTAGCAGATCCGAGGCTGAGGTAGCGCTCGACATCAATGCTACTGAGAGGAGCGTGCTAAGTTTTGTCTTACGCATGCGACTTCCTAAGTTGAATGACCGTGGCATTGGTCGGGGCTGATGATCGGATGCAGTAGACATTACTTACCAAGGTCAGAATTTGAATGACGATGGGCGCTCGGCATTACGTAGCGGCGTGATATTGGTCTCAAAAAGTTTTTGAGTGTCCCAGGCATCTTCAGCCGTACGCGTCAACAGGCATGCCGACATGACGGGTGCTTCACCGACTACGGCAATAATCCGACCACCTATTTTTACTTGGCTCAGTAGCGTAGGCGGTAGAGTGGGTACAGAGCCGGACAAGAGGATCACATCGTAAGGCACCGATAGCGCGCCATGTCCTGGCCAGCCACGTGCGCCATCGCCTAATTCGACGGTCACGTTTTCGATCCCGTAGGCGCGCAAATTGTTTTGCGCGAGGGTTTTCAACTCTGGCTCAATTTCAACTGTCACGACATGTCGCGCATGACGTGCCAGTAGCGCCGCCATGTAGCCAGAGCCAGCGCCTATCTCCACCACCAACTCGTCATCCTGCAGCGCCGCCTCTTGCAGCAAGCGGGCTTCCAGCTTGGGCGACAGCATCTGCTGACCGCACGGTAGTGGGATCTCGGTATCAACGAAGGCAAGGCTCTGATATGCCGCAGGTACGAAGGCTTCACGGCGTACATCGACCAGAGTTTGCAGCACGCTTTGATCCAGCACGTCCCAGGTGCGGATCTGCTGCTCGATCATGTTGTGACGGGCTTGTTCGAGTTTCATAGTGTCATTAATCAGAGCGAAAAGGGTGTCGGATTTTATCAAACAGGATCATGGGTTTTGGCACCGGTACCGGCTTCGGTCGCACTACCATTCGCAGCGGATTGCGGTGTGCTCGGACCAAAGCGTTTGCGTGCCCACACAGCGAAATCATCGAGCCAGGTATAGATCACCGGAACCACCACCAGGGTCAAAATCGACGAGGTAATGATTCCACCGATCACCGCCTGACCCATCGGCGCACGTTGTTCCGAACCCTCGGCAAGACCGAGTGCGAGCGGCACCATGCCGAACACCATCGCCAGCGTCGTCATCAGGATTGGACGCAGCCGCACGCGGGCAGCTTCCAGCAAAGCCGCACCGCGCTCCATACCCAAGCCACGTGCATGGTTAGCGAAATCAACCAGCAGAATTGCATTTTTCGTGACCAGACCCATGAGCATGACGAAGCCGATGATCGAGAATAGATTCAGCGTCGAGCGGAAGAACATCAGCGACAAGAACACACCAATAAGAGTCAGCGGCAGTGCCGACATGATGGCGATCGGCTGCAAGAAACTACCAAACTGCGAGGCAAGGATCATATAAATAAAAATAATCGCCAGCAGCAGCGCCTGAAGCGCGTAGCCGAACGACTCAGCCATGTTCTTACTGGCGCCGCCTACTTGATACCGATATCCCGGCGAGAACTGCATCTGCTCCAGCGTCATTTTTATTTCAGCACTCACCTGTCCGGCGGAACGCCCAACAACGTTGGCCGAGAGTTCAACTTCACGGTTCAGATCGCGACGATTGATTTGGTTCGCACCAGTGGCAGGTGTGATGTCCGCCACTTGCCGCAGCGGCACCATCTTGGGAGAGCCATCACTATTCATCTGCGTACTGGCCAGCATCAGTCGAGATAAATCAGCGATATTCGTACGATCGCTCGGTGGTAAGCGCACATAAACGTCGTAATTCTCATCATTTGGTGCGCGCCAGCTAGTAGTGATTTCACCGCCCAGCAAGGGGCGCAGGGTTCCACCAATTTGTGCCACACCCACGCCTAAGTCGGCCGCGAGTTCGCGACGTGGTTCTACCCAGATGGTGGGTTTGCCGGGTTTTAGGCTGGTTTCGAGATCAACCACGCCCGGAATTGCGCGGATACGCGCGGTTGCTTCCTCCGACAATTTACCGAGCTGCTTCAGATCAGGGCCCAGCAGCGAGAGACGGATCTGCTTATTGTCACCGCCAACACCATCCAAGGCGCCGACATGCGTGACTGTGATGCCGGGTATGCCCGCCAGCTTGTCGCGCAGCGGCTGGTTCAACTCCTTGGTGCTGCGCTTGCGCTCCGCACGCGGTACTAGCCGCGCAAATACGGTTGCGTAGTTCTTACCCTGCGCGGTACCCGTGTTGATGGTGGTATACAAGTCGCGTACTTCCGGCAGCTCACGCAGCGCCGACTCGACCTGACGCGATTTGCTTTCAGTGAACTCCAATGAAGAACCAACCGGTGTGTAGAAGATGACGCCGGTTTCCGAGTAATCGGCTTGTGGCACAAATTCGGTGCCGATCAGCCCAGCAGCCGGAATCAGGAAGCCACCGAAGAAGGTGGCTACAGCCAGCGCCAGCGTAGCAACGCGATGTCGTAGTGACCACTGGAGTGCGTGCTGATACTGATCGGAGAACCAGTTCACCAAGCGCTCGAATTGATTCAACACGCGACCAATAGTGTTGGCATACCAGCCGCGCTTCGCACGTTCGCCACGTGCTTCGGGATCATGCCAGACCGAAGACAGCATTGGATCCAACGTAAATGAAACAAACATCGAGATCAGCACCGCTGCCGCGACCGTCACCCCGAACTGATGGAAGAAGCGCCCGATGATACCGCCCATGAAACCGACTGGCAGAAAAACCGCAACGATAGACAGCGTAGTGGCCAGCACTGCAAGTCCGATTTCTGCGGTGCCTTCCAGCGCGGCTTCGCGCGCGCCTTTGTAACGACCATTCACCCGCATGCCAGCGTGACGGACGATATTCTCGCGAACCACAATCGCGTCATCAATCAGCAGACCGACGCACAGTGATAGTGCCATCAGCGTGATCATATTGATCGTAAAACCGAACATGTCCATGAACAGGAAGGTACCGATCAGCGATACCGGTAGCGTGAGTCCGGTAATGACGGTCGAGCGCCAGGAGTTCAGGAACAGGAACACAATCAGGATAGTAAGCAAGGCACCTTCGATCAGGGTGCGTCGAACATTTTCAACGCCGACCCGGATCTGACGCGATCCATCTTTCACCATCTCGAGTTTCATGCCCGGGTGCAGCTGATCCAGTGTGGCCTGCAGCTCGGCCATGGATTTTTTCAGATTGTCGACCACATCAATCGTGTTCTGACCCTGCGCTTTGAGAATATCCAGCGCGAGAATGCGTTGACCGTTATAGCGCGCCAGGTTTTCTTGTTCATGCTGGCTATCGACAACGGATGCAACCTGTCCCAGCACAATTGATTGACCGCCACGACGGGCGACCACCACGCGTTCAAAATCTTCCGGCCGCTTGATCCTGCCTTGTACTTGCACCATCTGTTCGTTGGTCGAGGTGCGGACTGAACCAGCAGGTAACTCCTGATTCTCGCTGCGAACGGCCTGCATCACTTGATCGACACTGATACCTAGCGCTTCCATAGCAGCAGGTTTCAGATAGATCTGAATCTCGCGTTTGACGCCACCCACCAGCGTTACCGAGCCGACCCCGCGCACATTTTCAAGACGTTTCTTGACCAGTTCGTCGGCGACGCTGGTCAATTCACGCATGCTGTAGTTGCCCTTATCCGGCACATTACTCACCGCCAGCGAAAAAATCGGGCGATCAGCCGGGTCATAGCGCGTCACACGCGGCTCTTTGACTTCTTTGCGGAAGGCGGCTTTGATGATAGCGACCTTCTCGCGTACATCCTGTGCAGCCTGTGCCGGATCGATCGTTAGCTTGAACTCGATGATCACGACCGACAGACCTTCGTAGGAGCGTGAAGTCAGTGAATTGATACCGTTGATCGTGTTGACTGCTTCTTCTACCTTGCGAGTGACATCCGACTCGACAGTCTCCGGTGCAGCGCCCGGATACTCAGTCTGCACCACTACGACCGGGAAGGTTACATCCGGGAACTGGTCGACCCGTAGCCGCTGATAAGAAAACAGCCCCAGTACGACGAAGGCGAGCATCATCATCGTCGCCAGGACGGGGTTGCCGATGCTGATTCGCGTAAACCACATGATCGTTAGGCTCGGTCGCTTTAGCGCTTAGGTGTTGCGTTGACGCGCACCGGTGTGCCCGGCGTGAGATTGCCCATATCGGCGCGAATCACTTGTGCACCGAATTCCAGCCCACTAGTGATCTCTATATGGTGGTCGTCGCCCACCAGGCCGGTGTTGCCAAGCGTGACGGGCAGGCGCTCGATTTTGTTATTCACGATGGCGAATACGAAGCTGCCGTTATTGACCTTACGTACAGCGCTTTGCGGCAGCGTCACTACGCCCGCTTTGCTACTCAGGAGTAATCGTCCGTCGGCAAACATCCCGACCCGCAGCAGATTTTGCGGGTTGGCGACTTGCACATACACTGGCACCGAACGGGATCCGGTCTGTGTCGCCGGGTTAATGCGAACGACTTTGCCATCAAACCGTTGCGAAAGACCCTCTATCCGCAGCTCGACTTTTTGTCCAATCGCGACTTTGGAGATCTCGCTACTGGGTACGGCGGCCTCCAGTTCGAGCTGTTGTAAGTTCACGATTTCGAGCAGACGGCTATCCATCGCCACCTTCTCTCCCGGCTGTACATGACGCACTGATACCAGCCCAGAGATCGGCGCTCGACTGACGGTGTCATTGAGAGATTTCAGCACGATATCGAGCGCACCCTGCGCTGAATCGACACTAGCTTTTGCGGCAACGTATTGGCTGGCCGAGTTGTCGAATGCATTCTTTGAGATAAAGCCCTTTTCGACCAGCACGAGATTATTGTCGCGTGCCTTACTCGCGATTTCCATTTGCGCACGTGCGTTGTTCAGATTGCCACGCGCCTGCGCAACACGCGCCTCATATTCGCTGGTATCCAGCTTCACCACGACTTGTCCGGCTTTAACTGGTTCACCCTCGCGTACCATCACCGCGCGTACTTCAGCTGCTACCTTCGCTTTCACCGTCACCTGATCAACGGCGCGCAGTGTTCCTGTCAGTTGCATCACTTGCCGCAGCTCAGCCGGCTCGGTGGTCACGACTTCGCCAGCCAAGAACTCCAGCGCTGTCGGTGCGATTATTTTTGCCGCAGCTAGCGATGCCGGTGCAGAATTTGTAGGCGCCTTGGCGCTGAACCAAAAACGAGCGCCAGCTACCGCCACCAGGAGCAGAACAATAATGAGGACAATATTGCGTGTACGCATGTCGATAAAGATAGTTAGGTAGAGCGACCGCTCGGTGTCTCGAAGCCGCGCGTCAACAGATCAAATAGGCAATCAAGGAAGGCGTCAGGGTCGATCGGGTCCAGGTGACAAGCATGTAACGAGTGGCGCCACATGGTCAGCATCAGCATCGGCGCAATAATCACGCGGGTAGCCATCGCGGTGTCGACTGGTCGGAACTCATCGAGCGCGACACCGCGCTCGATAATGCGCGATAGAAGCGCCCCGCCGCGCGACACCACTTCTTCATGGTAGAACCGCGCCACATCCGGGAAGTTACCTGACTCGGCCATCATCAGTTTCGATATGCCCGACAGTTTGGTAGCTCCGATACGCTGCCACCAACCATCAATGCAGAGGCGCAGCAAGTCGCTACTGCGTCCCTCGAAGGTATTGATCAATTCTTCCGCATCGGCCAGCGGCGGCACCATATTCTCACGCACCACCGCTTTAAAAAGCTCTTCCTTGTTCTCGAAGTAGAGATACAGCGTGCCCTTCGACACGCCCGCCCGCGCCGCCACTTCATCCAGCCGCGTCGCCGCGTAGCCGCGCTCTACAAACAGATCCAGTGCCGCCGCGAGCAGCTCCTGAGGACGTGCATCTTTGCGCCGTTCCCAGCGGGGCTTGCTACGGGCTTCGATCAGGGTGGGCATGGGGCGTGACGCGTTACTAACCGGGGGGTCAGCAATATAGGCCGCGCAGTGAAATAACGTCAAGCAATTCAGTCCGGATCTTTGGGCAGGCCTTCAAAAACACTAGGAAACCCCTTTCAACACGGGGTTACCAAGTCTTTCGATGAACCGACGTTGCCAGTTTGAACACGATTTGCGCGTCAGTCTTCTTTTCCACGCTGGCAATTGCTAGCCGCCGCAGGCAAATGCAGACACGTACCAGACGTCACCTCTCACCTCTGAAAGGAAAACCATGACCACACCAAAGCCGACGCTTAGCCGTCACTCTTCGCGGACAGAAATAACTGCGCAAAGTGAAGAAAGTAGTGCCGAAGCATCATCTGAAGATAGCCAGCCAGGCTTGGGCAATAAAAGGGCTAAGCAGCCGCCCGCGCTCGAGCAGCGGCCACGGCCGCGCGCGGGAACCTGGGTGGCGGCAACGGCCAGCAGCGGCGCTTCCTCAACAAGTGAAAAAGCGGCCAAGCCACGTGAAAAAGCCAGCGAACCAGTGCTGTCGCCACGCGGACCCTTACCACCCTTACCCAAATCTCCCAGTGGCGCCGCGCCCAGCAGCTCGACACCAAGTAATTCAATACCCAGCACCTCAACACCAAGCCAATCGCAATCGGCTACGCCAAAACCCCCGCCCTATGTGAAAAGCAAGGTGCCAGCGCAACGGGTGCCGCCAGCGCTCGCGAGCGTCTTGACAGCGGGCTATCAAGGGACAAAGTCGGTACCTGATCCCAATAATCCCGCCAAAGTCATTCAAGTCCATGTGTTTAACATTCCACCCAAGCAGATCGCGCGCTTGATCATTGCATTGGAAAGCAATTTCTATGACAACCAACCTTCGGGCGATAACCTTACCAAGCCTTTGAGAGACAGATTCGGCATCGTGGGATTTGAGGTGAGTAGCGCGAAAACGCTGGATGAGATTAATGTGATCGAGCAGATCCTGCAGCCATTCATGCAGCGCATATTTGAAAGTCCGGAGGCGGAGCAAGCAAGGGTAGAGGTGCGTGAGCGGTTTAATGCATTTGTGAGTGGTCCCTACAAAAATTTGTTGAACACAGAGGAAGGAAAAAACATCAAAGAGGGTACCTTGCAAAACCTCAGCTTCCGGAATCAATTCGATACAGTCGTTCAGCCACTTGAAAGCTATATTTGTGGCCCGGATCGCAGACTTGAATCATCACCGCTTCCTGCCGAATTCAAATCGTTTTTAAAGGAGGTTGTGAGAAGTTACTGCAGCTGGTCTGAAAAGCAAAACATCTCACCCCAACAGCTCACAGGTATGATCAAAAGCGCTTTGGTCGGCTTGTTGTTTATCCGTGGCTTGCTGCCCAATTGGAATACGAAGTTCGAGGCCGATCTTCAGACCAAGCAGCAGGGGGAGCGTGAATGGAGTCAATTCAAAGGAAAGCTCACCGCCCAGCTTGCGCATTACACCTCTTTTTTGTTTGACGATTTTGTGTACGACATTATTGCTGCTACCGACGGAAAGCCGGAAGCATTTGAGCAATATCTCAGGCCGACACAGAAGGCTACCGAACTTCGACGTAAAGAGGCGATGGCCGCGAGCCACAAGCAGCAGGGTAGTAAGAGAGCACTCACGCGCGGCTCAACAATTTCTGGCGGCACAACCAGTAACACCGAGAAACGCACCACGATCGGAAGCTTTATTCAAGGCTTGGTGTCACCCAGAAAGAAAGAACCTTCGAGCTCAAACGTAATCCCAGTTTCTCCACGTGTAGATTCATCCAAAGGTTTACTGCTTAAGAAAACCGATATCCGTTCCACCCAGGTGAAACGCGGTTGGGCGCGAGAATTGAATCACTATCTCAAGTCGAATAAACTATCCACTAGCGATCCGGGATACATCAGACAGCTGAACAGTGCGATTGCCAATCGCGGCAACTACGAGATGTTTGAACTAGCGCCGGCTGCATTTTGTTTACAGCAGTTAGAAGACTACCTTGAGACAATCGATAAGAAAGACCAAGCCTTATCAGATGATCTCAAGAAGGTTCAAATATTGCTCTCAACACTGGCGATTCAAGAGCGTAAACAAGCCGAACGAGACGTACAGCAAGCTAAGCGGCAAGCGGCCACGAATACATCAGCAGCGCCGGCGACCGTAAATAGTCCACTGAGCAAAAAGCCGACCTTCGTTCCGAACTTGGATCTGGGAGGGCTTAAAAATAGCCCATTTGCTGACGATCCGATCGATTCGGAAAATACATCCGCATCGACCAAAACTGAACCTAGCGACAGTACTGATGTGGAAACCGAGGGCAGCCAAGATGAACAGGTTGCCAATAACAATATCGGCAATGTTAAGAATGAAAAGAACAAGGACTGACCGCTTGTGTGAACTGAGTTTTGGGTGACACTAGCTTAAAGTTGTAAGCTCGTCGTCATTGCAAGACTACTGAACAACCCCCACTTCTTCGGAAGCTGGGGGTTTTCATTTTCTATACCCACTCAATCTTCGAATTTACAAAGAAGCGGAATAACACTTTTGATCGATGCGGCACACTGGTCGACCGACCGTTAGACGATATGAATGAGTCTGCCCGTGATAAGCTTTGGCCTCTTTTCTGCTTCGCGCGCACTCGGTATGGAACTCACGCTATTGATTCAAGTCGTCATCATGGGCATCGTCGAGGGCTTGACCGAGTTCCTGCCAATTTCTTCGACTGGTCATTTGATTCTTGCCGGTAGTCTGCTCAATTTCACTGGCGAGAAAGTCAAGGTATTCGAAATCGTCATTCAGGCGGGCGCCATGCTCGCCGTTTGTTGGGAGTATCGCGTCAAGATAGCGCGTGTAATCCTTGATTTCAGAAGAGACATCGCTGCGCGTCGTTTCGTCGTTAATTTGATGGTGGCTTTCTTGCCAGCCGTGGTACTCGGGCTGGTTTTCGGTAAGGCGGTCAAGGCACACTTGTTCAAGCCAATTCCGGTTGCACTGGCATTCATTCTTGGGGCTTTCATTATTATTGTTGTGGAGAAGCGTCAGCGCCGCGTGATGTATTCCCGCGTTGATTCAGTCGATGACATGAGCGTGGTCGATGCGTTGAAAGTGGGATTGGCTCAATGCTTTGCCCTGATCCCCGGCACCAGCCGATCGGGTGCCACCATCATCGGCGCCATGGCGTTTGGCCTATCGCGCCGCGCAGCCACCGAGTTTTCCTTCTTCTTGGCGATTCCCACCTTATTCGGTGCAACCGTGTACTCGCTGTACAAAGAGCGGGCCTTGCTGTCAGCAGCCGATTTGCCGATGTTCGGGGTGGGGGCACTATCTGCATTTATATCGGCCTTCTTCTGCGTGCGCTGGCTGCTGCGCTACATCAGTTCGCACGATTTCATGATTTTTGCCTGGTATCGAATTGTATTTGGCGGGATTGTATTGGTGACCGCGCTCACCGGCTGGGTACAGTGGGCTGAATAACGCAAAATGGCGCTGCCAGTATTCGCAGCGCTGTGCTAAACGCCTGCCGCTTTCAGCGCCGCTGAAACACCAAATCCCAAACACCGTGGCCGAGTCGTAACCCGCGCCGTTCGAATTTTGTGACCGGCCGGTAGCTCGGACGTTCAGCATACGACTGTGCGGTATTGATCAGGCTGGGCTCTGCAGATAACACTCCCAGCATCTGTGACGCATAGT
>JACCDP011498893.1_pt1 | contig 14577 bp, 22 predicted proteins | sample 7445841 | NCBI WGS metagenome assembly JACCDP01 (sample SAMN15323441, study PRJNA562643) | freshwater metagenome | isolation source: river surface water | place: USA:Blue River Watershed | collected 2017-08-17 | reverse complement strand
GGATCCTGACCAAAGGCGTCCCGAAGCTCATCGAAGCCACCGCCAAACTCTCCGTTGCGCTACTCAAATGGCTCGTCGACATCGGCCCAGACCTGCTCAAGGGCCTGGCATTGTTCGCGGCCGAATTCACCAAGGGCATCATTGACACAATGATCGAAGCTTTCAAAGGCCTAGCAAACAAAGGCCTTGAAGTGGGCAAAGCGTTTGCCAACGCCATCATCGGGTTCATCAACAAAAACGCCATCGGCAAACTAAACGACCTGCTGGAATTCCGTGTTGGCCCCATCAAAATCAACCCGCCAGACATCCCGAACATCCCCGAACTGGCCAACGGCGGCATCGTCACCGGCCCAACACTTGCCCTCATAGGCGAGGCAGGGCCCGAGGCCGTGGTGCCCCTCGACCGTATGGGCCAAATGGGCGGCAACGTCACAATCAACGTCAACGGCGGCGACCCGAACGCAGTCGTCGATGCCCTGCGCCGCTACTACCGATCTAACGGCCCAATCCCAGTCAAGACCTATGCCTAACCTCACCGGCTACGTCTGGAAAGCCCAATTCAAACAGGGCGCAACCTGGTACAACCTGCCAGACGTACAAACCGTTGACATCTTTCGTGGCCGCCGCCTGCAGATTGACGACTACGGCATCGACACCGCGAACCTCATGACGCGCAACCCGTCAGGATGGACTACCGCCCCAAAGCTCGGCGATCAAATCACCGTCTACATTTACGCCCCAGGGTTCGTGGTCGGACAAGACAACTTTGTCATGTTCGTCGGCCGAATCCGTAATGTCGCAATCACCTACGGCAAAGTGGCGGCCGAGGACGAAGTGTCCGTCAGCTGCGAAGGCATCCAGGGCGACTGGGGCCGCGCCCCGCTCGTCAACTTCAGCCTGCCAGCGCAGCTGACAGACGAATCGATCCTTGACATCGGCACCGAGGTTGGCCTGTCGACCGCGCAATTTTTCGGCCGATCGACCAACTCGGCGATCACGTTCACCGGCAACGCGCTCGATCTTGTCAACCAAATCACCCGCACCGAGGAAGCCCGCATGTTCGGGGCCGCGACGAGCATCACGGCAACCCCACAGCTGTGGTGGTATGGCCGCAACAGCGCCAACGCATCGACTTACTACTTCACGGACGGCACGGCGACATCGAACACGGCGGCCCAAAAGTTTGACCAAATCGAGTTCCGCAGCTCCGCCGACAACTACTACAACGAAGTCGTGGTACAGCCGGTCGGGCTGGCGGCCCAAACCGCAACTCTGAACCAGACGCCTGTCTACGGCCTGTCAAAGGACACTCGCGACAACACCACCGCCCAGGCGTCTGACCACGCCACCTGGCTGCTCAACAATTTCCAAAATAAAAACCAAGCAATTGCGGCAATTAGTTTCACCGAAATTGAACAAAGCACCACCATCGGTACCGGCGCGGCAAACGGCCAGCCGCTGATTTTGGCCACCGATCCGATCAACACCAAGTTTGCCATCGTGTTCCGTGGCAGCACTTATTACACCATCGGCGAGGGTATTCAGATCAGCGCTCGACCAGGGCAAACCCGATTCACGATTTTCATGTCAGGGCAAGACCAAAACGCCTATTTGGTTTTGGATGACAGCATTTACGGCAAACTAGACAGCAACAAATTGGGGTTCTAATGGCAGTCAAAACATTCACAACCGGCGAAGTGCTCACCGCGGCCGACACCAACACATACCTAAATAACGGCGGCCTTGTCTATGTCAAAGCGCAAACCATTGGAACGGCTGTGGCCTCCGTAACCGTGTCTGATTGTTTTTCGTCAACTTACGACAACTACCGAATCACCATTACAGGAGGAACGGCTAGCGTCGCATCCGATTATGGTTTGCAATTGTCTGGAATAACGACCAGCGTCTATCAGACATTCGGTTATTTCATGACTCCTGGAACAGCAACCTTGTTCGCTTACGGCCCAGCAGCAACGACCCAATGGCTTATCGGATCACAAAACACCGTCCGTTATGCGTCCATTTTCGACATAATTAGCCCCAATTTGACGCAGCAAAAATTCTTTACAAATTGCGCTGGCCTTTCCACAACAGGTTTTTATGCCTTTAGCGGATCCTGCACATCAACAGCGGCCGCGACTGGTTTTACCGTTACCGCCAATACTGGAACATTGACCGGCGGCACGATCACCGTTTACGGCTACCGAAAGGCCTGACCAATGCCACGACCAAACATTCAGATCGACGACGAAGTGCGCGAAATGACCGAAGAAGAATACGCCCACCTGATCGCATCAGGCTGGACAGAAAGACCCGCCCAGGAGGCAACCCCAGAATGAAAACCCGCGTCGCCATCGTGGCGGCGCTAATCACCGTGCTGGCTAGCAGCTGCAACAACAAACTGATTCTCGACTGCACAACCTCCACCGTGACCCGAGTCAAAAACCGATCCCTGACCATGCCGCAAAGCCTGGTCGACGACCAACAGATCGAGGCCCGATCGTGCTAGAAAACCTGAAACCCAACCGGCCGCCCTACAGCCCCGAGCAGCTCAACGCCAGGCTCCGCTTCTGGGTTGGCATCACCCTCGCCGGCACCCTCGTCCTAACGATGGTCTGCGTGTTTATAGCGTTGTTATTTATTCCCGCCGGGCCCTCAATGCCCGAAGCAGACAAAGAGCTGCTGAACCTAATCTCGCCCATTGTGCTCTTCCTGTCCGGCACCCTCTCGGGCGTCATGATCTCAAGCGGCGGCAAAAAAGACCTTGACGGAGACGGGAAACCAGACGCATGAAAGCCACGCAGCACACGATCACGACCACGGCCAGCAAGATCGTCGCCAGCAACCCGTTCGCGCAATACGTCTACCTGCACGTCGCCGGTAACGGCATGGTTTACCTAGGCGGCTCGGACGTGACATCGACGAGCGGCCTTGAAACCCAAAAGCACACCACGCCGATCCAGTTTTTCATTCCTCGCGGGCAGGAGCTGTGGGCCGTCACGGCCACCGCCACCGAAACCCTCCAAGTGCTCCAAGAGAAAGGCGCGTAATGGCCGTCAAGAAAGCCGCCAAGAAAGCCGCCGTCAAGCCCGCAGAAGCGCCTGTGGCGGCCGAGAAGCCGAAAACCGCATCGAAGTACCCGTACAAGAAACTCGTGGTTCCTGCGGCCCTACAAGCCGTGCCGAACGGCAAGTTGTCAGGCAAGATTCTCCGTCCCGTCAAGTGTGGCGGCCAAATGTACTTTGAGGCCGCCGAAGCGTTCGATCGCATGTACGACCAGGCCACCCAGTCCGGCATAAAGCTCCGCAACGTAGGCGACTACCGGTCGTTCGACGCGCAGCTCGGCCTGTTCAAGCAGCGCTACTCCAAAACCGATCACGGCCGCAACCCGCAAATCACCCGCATTTGGGAAGGCGAAACGTGGTTCCTGCGCCCTGGCATGGCACCGTGCTCAACTCCAGGCAAATCCAACCACGGCCTTGGTCTCGCCATCGACCTCGACGTCACCACCGCCAAAGTGCTCGACTGGCTGTGCGCTAACGCCCCGACTTACGGCTTTTACCTGCAGTCCGATGACCCGAAATCGCCCGAGTTTGAAGCGTGGCATTGGCAGTACTGTGGATGATCCCACACCCCGTCCGTAGAGTTCGCTAAAGTCGTTCGCACCCTGACCCCAACCAGGAGGACAACGTGAAGAAATACCCGCTATGCCGGATCTGCCACAACCCGATGATGGTCGGGCAGACCGACACCCACTACGTCTGCGTCAAAGACCCAATCGGCAACCTTGAACGCGGCCTAGAGCTGTCACAAGGCTCCGCAGACGCCAAATGGGACACCCGCCAGGCGGCCGCCGTTGATCAAGCGATCCGCAACGCCGCGGCCAAAAAAACGTTTATCACCGCCGATGACGTTTGGGCAGAACTGCCCGCGACGTTCCCTGTCGGCAAAGGCCTCGCCGCTAGGCTTCTGGCAGCGAGCCGTGCAGGCGTCATTGAGAACACCGGCACGACCACCACAGCGCGACGCGGAGGAGCGCACGACCACGCCCAACGACTGACCATTTGGCGGTCGCTGATCGAAGGAAGGAACCCCGCCATGACCCTTGACCGAGGAGCCCGCCGTTAGGCGAGCCGCGGCAGCCGTGCTGATCGCCGCAACACTCACCGCAACTCCCGCCGACGCCGCCGTGTCGCCGGATTGCACCCGCTACGTCAACCTGGCACGACAGGTCGGCTGGCCGAAAAGCGAACGCTGGAACCTTGCTCGCATCATGTGGCGCGAATCCCGCTGCGCACCAACCGCCCACAACCCGCGCGACCCGTGGGGAGGCTCCTACGGCCTGCTGCAAATCAACGGCAGCAACGTAGGTTGGGCCACCCGCAACGGCTGGATCACCGGCCGCACCGATCTGACCGACCCGAAGCGCAACCTGAAGGTCGGTTTGGAGCTTTGGAAGCTTTACGGCTGGCGGCCGTGGGGCACCAAATCATCAGTAACAACCCAAACAACAAAGGAAACCGTGCAATGAACGACATTTTTGACAATTTCGACGACGCAGACAATGAACCGTTTGCACCAGCGCCCGCGCCCATCGCAAAAAAGCGTGGACGCCCCGCCGGTGCGCCAGCCGCAGCGAAACCCAAGCCCGCGCCTAAGCCCAAATTCAACTTGCCGCGTTACGACAAAGACAGCCTTATTGCGGCCCTGTTGGAAGTTGCCGATCAGCTCACGCCGATGACCGCAACCTACGGCGAGAAGCTGCGCGTCGCGGCCGATCTCTACGATCTGATCGAAAAAGCCAAAGCCTGAACCAAGGAGCCCCAACAATGACATTCAACCTTGACGATTATGAGCCGGTGTCGGCTCGACTAGCGAGGTGGCTAGAAGCCACAGATGGCAAAACCCAAGTGCTCACCGACCTGGTGCACCGAGGCGACGACTGGTGCATGTTCAAAGCCAGCCTGTACGTCGACGGCCTGCTGATCGCAACCGGCTACGCCGAGGAACACGTCACCGAACGCGGCGTCAACTCCACCAGCCACGTTGAGAACTGCGAAACGTCAGCAGTCGGTCGAGCGCTCGCCAACGCAGGCTTCGCCGGATCTGACCCGAGCAAACGCCCGAGCCGAGAAGAAATGACGAAGGTGCAACGTGCCGGCGGCCAACCCGCCCAATACACAAGCCGACCGTCAGGCCTCGCCACCGAAAAACAACGCATCTTCATTGCCGACCTGTGTCGCAAACTGAAACCGCCAGTAGTGCCGCAGCTGCCATCCGACCTGGCTTCCGCTGACGCTGCAAAACTGATCGAAGCATTGAAACGCGGCGAACTACCGCCAATGCTCATGCCAGACGACGAGGAGCCCTTCTGATGAAAAACCTGATCACGACCCTGCTGCAATTCGGTATTGCGGCCATTGTCGCGTACTTCATTGTGCGCGTTTGGGACGACTGGAGCAACGATCTGGCGGCCGAACGCGACCGCAAACGCCGAGCCATCCAGGAACATCCCTCGAGCTCGGGGCCGCGCCATGAGTGACCTACCTTGGCCTTTTCGCCCCGACGCCGACCCGTATCATTTCGTTGAGATCGCCCCGAACGAATGGATCCGTGTCGTCCTTGCCGGTGACTACAACGCCCTGCTTGAGGAGCACTTGAAGCTTCGAGCGGCGGCCCGCGACCAGATCGAGGCGGCCCAAGACGTCATTAACGCTTGGAGGGCCAATGAGCGACCCGTGGCCGATTAGCGAAAAACAATTTCAAGACCAGGTGATCGCGTTGGCGATCCTGCATGGCTGGAAAGTGCACCACGTTCGCCCTGGCATGAGCGCAACCGGCCGCTGGTTGACTCATGTACAGGGCCACAACGGCTTCCCGGACATCATCATGGCCCACGAGAAGCACGGCCTAGTGATCGCGGAGCTCAAAACCCTGAAGGGCCGCCTCAGCGAGCCCCAGGTTGACTGGTGCCGCACTCTCGACGCCGCTGGTGCCGAAGTCTATGTTTGGCGGCCCACAGACCTGCATTTCATCCAGCGTCGCCTCAAAGGCATCCGCGATGAAAACCCAACAAACTAACCCAATAGAAAGCCCCAACACAATGATCGTCAGAACACCACGCATCGAGCGTGACTTCACCATCCTGCCCAACCGGGCACTCCGAGATCCGTACCTGTCCTATCGAGCCCGAGGTGTCCTGGCCTACGTCCTGTCGATGCCTGACAACTGGCGCACCAGCGGCGAAACACTCGCCCGCCAAGGCGTCGAAGGCCGCGACGCGATCCGCGCCGCCATCAACGAGCTCATCGCGACCGGCTACGCCAGGCGCGTCAAATCACAAGACGAACGCGGCCGCTACACCACAGAGTTGCACTTCTACGACTACCCGAAGGCTGTGCACATCCTGGGGAAACTCAGGGGAAAACGAGACACACCGACGACGGAAAACCAGTCGTCGGAAAACCAGTCGTCTAAAGAAGAACTGATACCAAGTACGGATAAAGATTTACAGAGTGTCTTAGGTAGTGAACCAAAACTCTGTGGGTATTGCTCAGGACAAGGCGTAATCGCTGAAGGCTTCGCCGGACTCCCATCCGTCTGCCCAGACTGCAAAGGCGACGGACTCGCCCGATGACAAGCAAAGGCAAACCACGCCGAGACATCGACACCGCGGCCTACCGAACACAACGCGTCGAGTTCCTTCAACACAACACCACCTGCCATTGGTGCAAACGAGCCAAAGCAACAACCGTTGACCACCTCATCGAAGTCGATCGCGGCCACGACCCAATGGACATCGAGAACTGGGTACCGGCATGCCACAAATGCAACGCACGACGCGGAGCCGAGTACCTGGCAAAGAAACGCGCCATGTCGTCACAAAACCGAAATAAACAAAAAAAATCAGAAGTTTTTTTTGAAAATGAAAAAAAATTGCCCCCGACCCCATCCGTCGATGTATCCCCGAAAGGGCAGAAGGCTCTTGAAGGGGACGGATCTGGGCTGATCTCGGGCGATCTGGTTAGGCCTGCGTTGATCCCTCCGAGGCTCGTGTCGGTACCTAAGGGTTCAGGCTCGTATGCGGCTGAGGTGGCGGCCTTGGCCAAAGACGTGCTCGGTGTTGAGCTCATGCCATGGCAAATAACGGCGCTTGAGGGGCAGCTTGCTCATGACGATGCCGGTGCACTTTGCTACAAGCGGAGTTTGGTTTCGGTCGCCCGCCAGAACGGCAAGACCGTGGCTCTGAAGGCTTTGGCGTTGTGGATTTTGGTGAAGGAACCGATCCGTCGCGGCGAGCCGGTGCTGCTGATCACGACCGCCCACAACCTTGACCTGGCTGTCGAGCTCTTTGAGGCGCTTGCCCCGATCCTTGAGACCAAGTTTGGGGCCAAACCGTACTGGAGCTATGGCCGCAACGAGTGCGTCATGCCGGACGGATCTCGCTGGCTGGTTCAGGCCGCCACACCTCGAGCGTTCCACGGCTTTTCACCGGACTACATCATCGCCGACGAGCTGTGGAACATTTCGCCGGACGTGATTTTCAATGGCGCGATTCCATCACAACGGGCCCGCAAACAATCGTTGCTGTCGTGCTGGTCGACCGCTGGCACCGAGGACTCCCACGCCATGCTCAAGCTGCGCGAGGAGGGCCTGCGCACGATCGACACCAAGGCCGACAGCAAACTTTTTTTCGCCGAATGGTCAATCCCCTCGGGCGTCGACACCACCGACGAGGTTTACTGGCCGATGGCCAACCCCGCCATCGGCTACCTGCTCGACCTCGAGACGTTGCGCGATGAATCCGAGATGGCCGACAAGGCCGCGTTCCATCGAGCGTCCCTCAACCTGTGGATCTCGAGCGCTCAGTCGTGGCTGGCACCTGGCACGTTCGACCGGCTGATCGTCCCCGAGATTCCGCCTGGCGGTGTCCTGGCTGTGGATTCCAGCATCGACGAGAACACCTACACGGGTGTCAGGGCGAACGTCATGCCCGATGGCCGTATTGGCGTCACCGTCGCCTTTATTGCCGACACCTTGCCGGCGTTGTGGGCCGCGATCGACGAGCAGGCCGCAACCGTCTCAGGGATCGCGTTGACTCCGAGCCTGGCTTCGATCGCACCGGCCGCCTACGAACGGAAAAAAGTGATTGTCGGCTACAACGAGCTGCTGACCCACACCGCCACCGTCCGGCAGTTCATTGTTGAGGGACGCCTAGTGCACACCGGCGAACAAATGCTTTCGGAGCACGTCAACCGTGCGGTCGGTGTTCGCACCGCAGCGGGCTTCGTGTTGTCAAGCCAAAAGTCGCCTGGTCTCATTACTTTGGCTCGGTGCATGATCTGGGCGGCGGCCCTAGTCGCTCGGCCGCAGCAGAAAACGCGGGCCGCGGTCGCGTTCAGCCGCTAGGGGTATCAGTCTCTATCTTTCTCCGAAACGCTTGCATCGTGCTACAGCTTGAGCGCACAATCCGAGCGTGGGATTATTCCGCAAGAAGATCGAAGCCCCAGCGATGGCGTCAGTTCCCCTTGGCGCAGCTGCAGGCGCATCGCAGATAGGGCAGTTCTACTCGTATAGCGTTGGGGCCAACGAAGAGGCTGCCCTATCTGTCCCCACCATCTCGCGCGCGGTCTCGCTGCTCACCACCGTTGTCGGCACCCTCGATCTCAAGTCCTACGTCCTGCAATGGTCGGGCGAAGAGTACGAAAAGATCTGGGTACAGGGCGAAACGTGGATGTCGCGCCCCGATCCAAAAGTGCCGCGCCAGTTCATCATGGGCAAAACCGCCCGCGATCTCATCATGTACGGCCGCGCACATTGGGCCGTCACCTCGCGCTACTCCACCGGCTTCCCCGCCACCTTTGAATGGCTCCCAGCGAACATGGTCTATTCGACCAAGATGCCCGCCAGCCCCGAATGGTTCGGAATGCCAACCGATCTGGAATTCAACGGCCTGCCGCTTGACGTGAGCAACGTGATCACCTTCTTGTCGCCTAACCAGGGCGTCGTTTATGCGGGCCGCCGCGCCGTACAGGTCGCCCTGCGCCTTGATCAGGCCGCCGAACGCTTCTCCGCTACCGAAATCGCCGCCGGATACCTCCAGCAAACGTCCAATTCGGAACCGATGTCGTCGGAAGAGCTCGGCGAATTGGCCTCAGCCTGGGCACATGCCCGCCGCGTCTCCGCAATCGGCGCACTCAACTCGGCCGTCGAATGGAAAGAGTTTTCCTCGGATCCGAGCAAACTGCAGCTCGTCGAGTCCCGCAAATACCAGGCGCTCGAGATGGCCCGCCTGCTGGATATCCCTGGCTATCTCCTCGGCATCGACCAGTCCGGCATGACCTACCAGAACGCGCAACAGTCGCGTCAAGACCTGATCTTGTTCGGCGCTCGCCCCATCCTTCACGCGATCGAAGAACGCCTGTCAATGAACGATGTTTTGCCCAACGGAAGGCATTGTCAGTTTGACGTCGAGGAATACCTAGAAGAATTCCTCGTTGAGTCGCCCGAAATCCAACGCGAAGCACCCGCCCCAGATCTTCCCCAAGACGAAATGGAGCTTGAATGATCAAAATCACCGCACCCGTCGAGATCTTGGCCGCGGCCGAGGAGGACGAAGAGTACGCCCCGAAAATCTCGGGTGTTGCTGTCCCATGGAACGTCACCGCGACCGTTTCAGGCGGCCAGCAAGTGCGTTTCCTGCCCGGCGCGTTCGACGTCAACCAGAAGGCCGCCAAACTCGTCGAAAACCACGACCTGACACAGCTTCGCGGCGTCGTCAACAAGTTGACTGACACCGCAGCCGGTCTTGAGTTTGAAGCAACGCTGGCCGACACGCGGGCCAGCCGCGACGCAGTCGCGCTCCTCAAGTCCGGCGCATACGACTCCGTGTCCGTTGGGGCCAACCCCACCAAGTTCAAGTTCGACAAGCAAGGCGTCATGGTCATTTCCAAAGCGGATCTGATTGAGCTGTCGCTAGTCGCCGTGCCCGCGTTTTCTGACGCGGTCATCACAGAAATCGCCGCCTCGGCCGACCCAGAGGACGACGAAAACCACCCACAAGACACACCCCAGGAGGATCAAGTGTCCGAAGCAATCCAGGCCGAGGCCCCCGAGGCACCGGCAACCCACCCCGTTTCCCCGCTCGTCTACGCGACGGCCCGCAAGGAAGTACCGATGCCGACCGCAGTCGAGTACCTCGCCGCGGCAATCGCAGGCGGCTCCGCATGGCACCAGATGCGCGACGCGATCAAGGCCGCAGCGCCCGACGTTGTCACCACCGACACGCCTGGCATCCTGCCGACCCCGATTGTCGGGCCCGTCTACAACAACTTCGTCGGACGTCGCCCTGTCGTTGACGCAATCGGCGTCAAGGCCATGCCTGGCGGCGGCAAGGTGTTCATCCGCCCCGAAGTGACCACGCACACCTCGATGGCCGCACAGAGCTCGGAAAACGCTGCGCTCCAGTCCGGCACGTTCGTCGTGTTCAACAACCAGGTCACCAAGCAGGCCTACGGCGGCTACGTCACCATCTCGGAGCAGGATCTTGACTGGACAGACCCGAACGTGCTGTCCCTCATCCTCGACGACATGGGCCGCATCTACGCCAACACGACCGACAACGTCGCAGCAGACAACCTCGCCTCGGGTGCAACGACCACGTCGAACTTCACCGCGACCTCGGCCAGCGACCCCGCCTACTGGGCGTCGTGGATCGCAGCTTCGGCCGCGACGATTCTTTCGGCGTCGAACGGCAACCTGCCGACCCACCTCTTCCTCGCGCCTGGCATCTGGCAGGATCTGCTCGGCCTCAGCGACACCGCTGACCGACCGCTGTTCCCGCAGATCGGCCCGATGAACGCGTTCGGACAGCTCACCCCTGGCTCGACCTCGGGCAACGCCTTCGGCCTTCAGGTCGTCGTCGACCGCAACTTCGCCAGCGGCACCCTGATCGTCGGCGACGCCTCCGGCTACGAAATCTTCGAGCAGCAGAAGGGCGCAATCTCGATCGACAACCCGTCGACGATCTCGCGCACGATCGCATGGCGCGGCTACTTCGCCACGCTCATGATCGACGCATCGAAGTTCGTCAAGGCCACGTTCGTCTGATCAACCGCTAACCACCGAGGAGTCTGCACATGGCATCATTCACCGTCACGCACACGCAACGTGTCGATGGCTATGCCGTGCTGCAGACCCTTGAGGCGACCGAAATCGGCATCGGCCAAAGCGTCACAGTCACCGGCACCACAGGGTTCAACGGCACATTCACCGTGCTTGACGTACCCACCAGGTACTTCACCGGCATCGACGACGAAGGCGACTTCACCTTCGACGACGAAATCATCATCCTCAACCAGCTGCTCGTTGCGAACGCTGGCACGGATGTCGCCCGCGACGCGATGGCCGGAACGCTCACCTGGACAGAAACGTGCACATGGATCGTCGCCGCAGACGTTCTGTCGTGGCTCGGTATTTCCGTTGCTACCGCCAACGACACAACCTTCGTTGGGGTATGCACGGATGCCGCCAACGCTTGGGCCTACAAGGCGCGGAAAATGGGCGGCTACCAAGCCGAAAGCCTGTCGACCGCGCCAAGTAGCGCCGTCAAGCTCGGCACAACCATGTACGCCGCGGCCCTCTACCGCGAACGCGGAAGCGTCGACTCGTTTGCGTCGTTTCAAGACATGGGATCCCCAACGCCGGTCGGCTCAATGGGCCAAATCATGCGTCTGCTCGGCATCCGCCGTAGCCAGGTGGCCTGATGGCCGCGACAGGCATTTTCGCCGAATCCCGCACCGCGATCGTCAACGCGCTTACCGCGCTCGGCATCGCAACCGTCACCGATCCCCGCAACGCTCGACCAATGACCGTCATGGTGAACCCGCCAACGTTTGACTCGTTCACATACAACGTGGGCGACATCCGTTTTGAGCTGCTGATCCTCGCCGCGCCACCAGGCAACCAAGACGCCGAGGACTACCTGATAACGACCGCTGACACAATCATGGCCTCCACGACCCTCGCCGTAACCAACGGCAGGCCGATCGCTGTGACAGTCGGCGACCAACAAATACCCGCATATTCTTTGACAGTCGCAATCGCGGCAAGGAGAAACTAGAAATGGCAACCACCACATTCCTCGGAAACGCCACCGTCAACCTGACAGTCGGCATGACCACCTACGACCTGAGCGACCAATGCACCGCCTGCACCATCACGGCCGCATACGACGCCCTCGAGGTCACCGCGTTCGGCGACACCGCCCACAAGTTCACCAAAGGCCTCCAAAACGTCGAAGTGACCCTCACGTTGTTCAACAGCTACGGCTCCAACGAGGTCGAGGCGGCCCTTTACGACGCCGTAAATACCGGCACCGCCACCCTTGTCATCTCGCCCTCGGGCACGACCGAATCGGCCACCAATCCCGAGTACACGATCACCGGCTGCATGTTGGCCAGCTTTACGCCCGTCAACTCAACCGTTGGCGAGCTGTCAACCCAGGACGTCACCTTCACCGGCGGCACCTGGGCCCGCGACATCACCACCCCGTAACACAACCCGCCTCCAACCGTGCAAGGAGAAACACCATGAAACTGACCCTCAACGTCACCACCACCGACAACAACTACGAAGTGACCACAATCTTCGCCAACATTGTCGAATGGGAACGCAAAATGAAACGCCAAGCATCAGACCTAGCCCGAGGCATCGGCTACGACGACCTGGCATTTCTCGCGTGGGCGGCCTCAAAATCCGCCGGGGTCACAGTCCCGCTCGTGTACGACGACTTCGTGAAAAAAATCGTTGCGCTTGACGTGGTCGACAATGAGCCGCAAAACCCTACCCCGCCGGAAGCTGGAGTCACGGCCTAGCACAACTGCTAGCTGCGACAGGCTTCTGGCCCAACGAAATCCCATTTGAACCACGCGACCTAGCGACGGTAATCAAAATAATCAACGATCAACGGAAGGAGGCCAACAATGCCCGCGCATTTCGCCGGTGAAATCCGAGGCGCAAAAGACGCCATCCGAAGCCTCCGCCAAATCGACCCAGAACTTCGGAAACAATTCACCAAAGACGCCAAACTTGTCGCCGCACCAATCATCACCGACGCCAAAAACTCCTACACGGAAACCCTCCTATCTGGCATGGCTCGCAACTGGGCCCAAAACGGCACACCGAAATTTCCTTACAACTCCGCGGCCGCTCGTCGAGGGCTTCGGTTCAAAGTAGACACCAGCCGCAAAGCAGGCAGCGCCGTCAAAATTCAACAAAAAGATCCTGCGGCCGCGATTATCGAAGTTGCCGGAAAGAAACGCCCCAATCGTCTCGGCACCGCGCTCAACCGTTTCGGCCAGCCATCACGTTTCTTGTGGCCCGCAGCCGAACGCAACCAGGACAAAGTGCAGCGCGAAATGGAAGCGCTCATTGGTGACGTTATGGACAGAGTCGAAAGAGAGCTCAAGTAATGGCCATAACAGTCCCCATCGTCACAGACTTCCAACCCAAGGGCGTACAGGACGCCGAAAAAGCGTTAGAGGGTTTGCGTGACCGCGCTGGCATAGCGTTCAAAGCAATCGCTAAAGGCGCAGCTGTCGCCGCTGGTGCACTTGCCGCAGGCTTAGGGGCGAGCGTCAAAGCGGCCGCCGAGGACGCACAAGAGCAAGCCAAACTGCGGAAATCGCTCAAAAACACGACTGGCGCTACCGACGCCAACGTTGACGCGATCGAAGATCAGATCGCGGCCATGTCGCTCGCCACCGGCATCGCCGACACGGAGCTCCGCAAGGCGATGGAAGTGCTCGCGCGAGCCACCGGCGACTCCGACGAAGCCATGTCACAGCTCGGCCTTGTCATGGACATCGCCGCCGGCACCGGCAACGACCTAGAAACCGTCGCCAAAGGCCTCGGCAAGGCATACAACGGCCAATTCAGCGCCCTCAAAAAGCTCGGCGTCCCGCTCGACGACACCATTACCAAAGAAAAAGACTTTGTGGCGGCCACGCAAGCACTCAACGACGCTTTCGGCGGCACTCAAGCCGCCCTAGCTGACACGGCCGTGGGCCGCGTTGATCGACTCAAGGTCGCATTTAGCGAGGCATCCGAAACCCTTGGCGGAGCACTCTTGCCAATCTTTGAGAAAGTCGTCGGGTTCGCAACCAAAACCTTGATCCCAGCGTTTCAAAAAGTGTCGGACGTTTTCGACAAAGAAGGCCTTGGCGGCGTCCTGCGCCTCATCGGAGAAAACATCAAAGACGCGGCCCCAAAAGTGCTAGACGCCATCGGCGACGTGCTGCGCAAACTCGGCGCATGGATCGTCGACACCGGCTTGCCACTATTGCGCGACAAACTCGTGCAGCTCAAAGACGCCGTCAGCAATTGGATCGAAGAATCAGGCCCCGACGCCCTCAAAAACCTCGGCAAATTCCTCGGCGACCTCACCGAATGGATCCTGACCAAAGGCGTCCCGAAGCTCATCGAAGCCACCGCCAAACTCTCCGTTGCGCTACTCAAATGGCTCGTCGACATCGGCCCAGACCTGCTCAAGGGCCTGGCATTGTTCGCGGCCGAATT
>JACCDP010583854.1_pt1 | contig 14579 bp, 10 predicted proteins | sample 7445841 | NCBI WGS metagenome assembly JACCDP01 (sample SAMN15323441, study PRJNA562643) | freshwater metagenome | isolation source: river surface water | place: USA:Blue River Watershed | collected 2017-08-17 | reverse complement strand
GGCCCTATGGTATTCCTCAGCAGACCTCCGAGACAGGTGCCGCGCTGCCCGGAGTTCAAACTGGACGGTGATCCCTGTTTGACACTAAAAACAGTGCTGGGGTACGATGCCCACGCAATCACGCATCAATGATCTCAACCCTGAAGGAGGGCGCAGACGTGGCTGGTGACGCCTTGAAAGTCGAAGATTCCACTTGGGATGCCGAAGTGATGAAGGCCTCCGAACTCGTTATGGTCGATTTTTGGGCGGTGTGGTGCGGCCCATGTCAAATGGTGGCTCCCATCGTGGAGGAGCTGGCAACTGAATACGCCGGGAAGCTGAAGGTTCGAAAACTGAACACTGACGAGAATCCTGAGGTGGCGGGTCGTTACCAGGTGATGAGTATCCCCACGATTCTATTCTTTAAGAACGGCCAGCCCGTCGAAAAGCTGGTGGGTGCCAGACCAAAGCGACAGTTCAAAGAAGTGATCGACTCACTGCTCGCTCAGCATGCTGGGACTGCCTAGCGTGATGCTGAAGTAAGGGCCTCGGGTCCCGTCCAGGTGGCGCTCAGTGGCGTTCAGCGTACCACGTGCAGGCTCACCGCTGTTGCAGCGATACGTTCTATTCGGCGGGAGGGATGTTGAGTGCCCCGAGGTGTCGTCTGCCGTTAGCTAGGCTTTGCCACTGTTGCAGCTATGCTTACTGAGCTGCGTATTACGAATTTTGCTGTGATTGAACGACTGAGTCTGAACATGGACTCAGGATTTGCCGTGTTGACCGGAGAGACAGGGACCGGTAAGTCGTTATTAATCGATGCAGTGGCGCTTCTTGTCGGTGGGCGAGCCTCAAGCGAGCAAATTCGTTTCGGTGAAGACGAAGCCCAACTTGAAGCGTCGTTCGAGATTCCGCTCACGCATCCTCTTCTTCAACAGCTGCGGGCCAAAGAAGTCCTTGGCCCAAACGATTCTCAACTCATCATTCGACGCATCATTGCACGCTCAGGAAGAAACCGGGTGTATCTGAACGGAATCCTCAGCCCTGTCCATGTGCTGGAGGAGTTCGCCGGGACGCTTGTCGATATCCATGGCCAGCATGACCAGCAATCGCTTCTGTCCAGCTCCGCTCAGCTTGAGGTGCTGGATGCCTTCGGTCGTCTACTGGAACTGCGGTCCCAATATCAATCAATCCATCGTGAGTTAATGAGTTCCCGTGAGAAACGTACTGCGCTGGCCGTCACTCTCCAACAGCGGGCCCAGCAAGAAGACCTGTTGAGTTTTCAGCAGGAGGAATTGGATGAGGCTGCCTGCCGTATGGGGGAGGAAGAGCTGCTCCAGGCTGAACGTCATCGGTTGGGGTCGTCTCGGCGTCTGGCTGAATTGGCATCGGAAGCTCAGGAACGAATTCAGGGCGATGCGGCTGGTATCTTGGCGAATCTGGTGTCGATGGAGCGTGTGTTAGGAGAGATCACTCAGATCGACCCTGCGATGGGAGAAACAGGTCGGCTTGCGTCCGAGGCCAAAGTGCTTCTGAAAGAAGTCGCCGATTCCCTTCGCGGGTATGTCGAGGGGCTAGACGCTGACCCTATGCGACTCAGTGCGATCGAAGATCGTTTGGCTGTCATCCAGAAGATGAAAAAGAAATATGGGGGCACGATCGAAGCCGTCCTAGAGACTCAGAGTCGAGTGAAACAAGAACTGGACCAACTTCGTGGGGTGGACAGCGAGATCGATCGATATGATCGCCTTATTACGGAGCAACAACAGAACGTCTCGGTACTGGCCAGAGCGCTCTCAGGGAAGCGAACGGAAGCAGCCAAGCGGTTAACGAAATTGGTGGAGAAAGAGCTCAGTGCGTTGAAAATGGGATCGGTACGGTTTCTGGTCCAAGTTATGCCTTCTTGGTCTGACGAAATGTACGGGCCTGATGGTGCCGATCGTGTCGAGTTTCAGCTGTCGACCAATGCAGGCGAGCCGTTGAAACCGATATCTCGTGTGGCATCGGGGGGTGAACTCTCGCGGGTGATGCTGGCGTTGAAATCCGTCCTTGCTGATGTCGATCATGTGCCCGTCTTGATCTTCGATGAGATCGATACGGGAGTGGGAGGAGCGGTCGCAGCCACGATTGGGAAACGGCTACGGGAGTTGGGCCGATATCATCAAGTGCTGTGCATCACGCATCTCCCGCAGGTCGCCTCTCAAGCCCAGCATCATTTCTCTGTCGAAAAGTTGGAGGTCAAGGGGCGAACGGTGGCGACGGTGCGTGTGTTGACTGGCATAAGTCGCGAGGGTGAAATTGCGCGCATGCTCGGTGGAGAGCGAATCACTGCAAAAACTCGATCTGCAGCGGCGGAGTTGATCGCCGGAACGCATGAATAGATCAAGCGGCGGGAGCGATTTCCATGGCGCGAGGCGAGACGGGGGAGTCCTTTACGACCTGAACGAAGAGTTCAAGCAACTGCGGGTCAAAATGCGTATGAGATTGAAGCGAGATCTGACGGATTGCGGCATCCAGGGGAAGGGTGACGCGTCCCGGTGCGTCGGCGGTCAGATGATCAAACGCTTGGGCGATACTGACAATACGAGCAAGTAAGGGAATCTCCGTGCCATGGAGTCCATGAGGGTAGCCCTGTCCATCCCATCGTTCATGGTGAGATGCGATGATTTGTCTCGTCTCAATCGGCAAACCCAACGGCGCAATCATCCGTGCACCTCTGTCGACGTGTTCCCTACAGAAGGATGCTTCGCCCGACGGAAGGATCTGGTCGTCTGAAAACCGATATGATGGGAGGCTCGTTTTCCCTATATCATGGAGAAAGGCACCCAAGGCCAACGCTTTTTGCTCGGACACGGTGAGATTGAGTCGGCTCGCCATCAACGTAGCATAGAAACTCACTCGGCTCGAATGATTGAGTAATTGGCGGTCTGTGGCTTCCAGAGCATCGGACAGGAGTGGAAGCAGGGTCATCTCGTCTTGTTGCAAAGCATCATGGTTCTGCGGGTGAATGGAAAGCGACGCATATTCCGTCTTAACTTTGTCCCATGCACGTGCACTCTCTTCCTCCGAGCCCCACAGATCTGGTAGCGTCCGAAGGCAGTAGCGAAGAAAGTCGAGTCGGCGCTTCTTGTCCATCGTCTGTTGAATGAGGGTGGTTAGCTCGTTCACGTTGAAAGGCTTAAGTAAATAACCTGCGGCTCCCTGACGAATACCCTCCATAGCAGACTTCAGGCTCCCGTATCCCGTGACGATAATGACCTCCACGTCGGGGTGATGGTGCTTGATGTCTCTGAGAAGCTCGAGTCCATGACGATCCGGAAGCTTTTGATCGAGTGTGATCAGGTCAATGGGTTCCTGGCCGAGGACCTCGAGAGCCATCTTGGCGTTCTCTGCAGAACGAACGTTACAGAAAGTGCGAAGTATGAATTTAAGAGCGTCGCGGGGCCCCGCTTCATCATCAACCACGAGGACTGTCGGTTGTGTTCCTGACTGCCGAGAGGGTGTGATCATACGCGCTACGTACTCCAGGCCGTTGCTCTAAAAAGCAATTTCCATTCCTTTTCATGGGGTTGCGAATAGTTTCAATATGGAGTGGTGGTTGAATGCTGAGCAACTATACGTAGGTCTCAATAATGCTAGTATACCTATGTTACTAACAGGGTGGTGAGGATAATATGTGTATAAGTGTGACATTCTTGTGTGTAAGTGTGTCATTCTTGCATGGGTAGGTCGGGCTCTTGGGGCGAGGAAGTGTCCGGACGACCGATGCTGAGGGTGTCCATTCGGTATTTCAGCATCCGTCGGCTAATTCCAAGTAGGTTCGCGGCGTGGGTTTGTACGTAATTGGTCCGTTTCAATGCATCAAGGATAATCTCCCGTTCAAACTCCATCACGGCTTTTTCAAGCGACATGCGACCGGCGAGGGTATCGTCTCGAAGCGATGTTGAACGAGAGTCATTCTTGATCAGGGTCGGCAAATGCTCCGGAGTGATTTGCGCAGCATGTTGGGACCAGATGAACGCCTGCTCGACGAAGTTTTCCAGCTCGCGAACATTGCCAGGCCAAGAATACCGAGTCAGAAGCTCCAATGCCTCTTTGCCGAATTCGATACGGGGGCGTCGTTCCTCCTCCAGCCGTTTCTCGAGGAAATGTTTGGCCAGGAGAGGAATATCCTCGCCGCGTTCACGGAGTGGAGGGAGAACGAGCGCAATGACGTTGATGCGATAGTAGAGGTCTTCTCGGAATTGCGCTTTTCGAACAAGGTCATCAAGATTCTTGTTCGTCGCTGTCACGATGCGGACATCGACCTTGATTGGCTGAACCCCCCCGATTCTTGTAAATTCGCGCTCTTGGATGACACGCAGGAGCTTCGCTTGCGTGATCGGACTCAAGTCACCGATTTCGTCCAGGAACAACGTTCCGGTGTTCGCCAATTCAAACTGTCCGACGCGTCGGGCTGTGGCATCCGTGAACGACCCTTTTTCGTGGCCGAAGAGTTCGCTTTCTATGAGCGTTTCAGGCAGCGCCGCGCAGTTCAGGGCAATGAAGGGGCGCTCGCGTCGGGAACTGTTGTAGTGCAAGGCGTTCGCGACTAATTCCTTTCACGTGCCACTATCTCCAGTAATGAGTACCGTGGTGCGGCTATCAGCGACCTGCTCGATTTTTGAGTAGATCTCCTGCATGCCCTGGCTTTTGCCGATCAGATTATGGAAGGCATAGCGCTGGACGACTTGCGCCCGCAGCTGCTTGACTTCTCGCTCCAATTCGGAAGAGTTCAGGACGCGATCGATGATGATACGGAGCTCATCGACATCGAACGGTTTCGAGAGATAGTCAGCAGCTCCGAACTTCATGGCGTCGACGGCTGTCTTGACAGATTTGGTACCTGTGAGCATGATGACAGGAGTCATCTTGCTCTCCATACGAAGCGTTTGAAGCACTGCGAGGCCGTCGGTTCCCGGGAGAATGACATCGAGGAGGATGAGGTCGGGCTCATCCTTTCGAAACATATCGAGACCCTCCTGCCCATCACTGGCCTGGAGAATGTCATAGATTGGTTCGAGAACCATCTTGAGGGAGGCACGGACTCGGGGATCGTCATCGATCAGGAGAACCCGTTTCCTAACAACCAAACTTTCCACAAGCGCTCCTTACGTTCTAACCTTGATGGGAGGGAAGATTGATGAGGAAGGTCGTTCCAATCCCTTCCGTACTCCGAACTTGAATCTCTCCTCGATGCTCCCGAACGATTTGATGAGCAATGGTCAGTCCCAAACCGGTTCCTTCGTTTAGGGCGCTCGCATATTTAGTGGTAAAGAAAGGGTCGAAGATGTGGTCAAGGTTTTCAGGTGAGATACCGTGACCCGTATCCTCGACCTGTATCTGCATCCACACCTCACCGCCCGCTTTTTGGAGCCGAGTGGTCCGTACTCGAAGGGTTCCGTTTTTGTCGCCGATGGCATCCATCGCATTCAAGAGCAGGTTTAAGAGGACCTGTTTGATTTGCTGCCGATCTAACATGCCACGAGGAAGCTCAGGCGCCAAATCTTTTTCAATCTTGATCCCGCGGCTGTCTGCCTTCACTTGGATGAAGTACAGGCACGACGAGACGATTTCATTCAGATCCTCATCGGTTAACCGAGGTTCCATATATCGAGCGTAGTCGAGAATCTCCTGAATCAACCGTTCAATCCGATTGACGTCCTCGAGCACAATGCGGCTGAATTCTCCGATAAACTGACTGTCATCCTTCCGTTCCGGAGCCAGTTGAATGAACGTCTTGATCGACGTCAAGGGGTTTCTGATTTCATGCGCGAAGCCCCCTGCAATGGTTTCCAAAGAACGCAGTCGATCAGTTCGCCGCATGAGGACCTGAGATTGCCGAAGATCCTCGTACAATAGGAAGGAGTCGAGCGCATTGGCGGCGCTCTGGGCCATAGAGGTCAGTAGTTCAAGGGTATCGGAGGGGATGACCGTGGATTCTTTTTGAGAATGGAGGACTACGAAGGCGATCAACCGACCTCGATTCAGTAGCGGGATGGCTAGATTGATGGGAAGTGTGTCGAACTGGGCATCCGTTGTGTTGTCAAATGAGGTCGTGCATAGGGAGTCGGCCAGCACGGACGAGTCGAGGATATCTTGGCGGTCAGCCAGTTGTTGAACGAGGGGGTGCTTGAGAGGAACGACGGGAGGCGCTGCTATTGACGGAGTCGGCGTGGGTACAGTCACCAAGCGAAAGCATTCTCGCTCACGATCAAGCAGATATAGTAGCCCTAGAGCGTGCCGGGATGCTTCGGAGAGGCCGGAAAGAATCCGCTCTGCGATGATGGGAAGGCTTGTCGGATGTCCCATGTCCCGTGCGAATTTCGTGAGTCGTTGTAGTGAAGCTGTGTCTGCCTGATAAGGGTTCGATTGAGGAGCTGCATGATCTGTCATGAGTGTGACGTGCGAAGTTGTATTTGTCCGCGTAGTTCGTTGAGGTGGAAACGAGTCTACGTATCATCACTAGGTTAGAAGTATACACCCGAAAGGCCGTTTCACCCAGCAGATTTGGTCTTCCGTACAACGGCGAGTAGAAGTTGGTTGTCGAGGACAGGGAAAAACTGGATTGGACCCGCACCTGCATGAGCCAGCAGACGGGCCAACTCATCCCGCTCATAGATCTGCAATAGGCCATGGCAAATGGCTTCACGCAGACGGCCGAGATAGTGAAGGACGATCTGGGCTGGAGACCCAAATTCATCGTGGTCTTCAGCGAGTAGGTGACGGCGAAACAGTGTCGAGAGGTCGGTGTGCGGTTGAAGACAGGTCACGAGCGCCGTCCCGTCCGGATGCAAGACTCGGAGCATCTGTCTGAGACAATGAAGGGGTGAGGACGTGAAGGAGAGTGAGAGATGGCAGAGAATGCGCTCAATCGATCCGTTGGTGAAAGGAAGCGGTGCATTCCAGTCTGTGCGCATCCAGCTTGTCGCCATCAATTGAGCTGTTGGGACGGCAGCCCTGAGCGTGCCAGGCAATTCGTTCGCGGATGTATGGAGCTGCTGTTCTGCAAGTCTCAGTGATTCGGCAGATTGGTCCAACCCGATATAGCGGAGAGGGGCGGTCGCCTGTCTGCCGTGGTGTGCCGACCGATAAGCCTGATTGGTCAACATGAGACGGACGAAGTGGCTTTGACCGCAGCCGATATCGAGGACAGTCATGCCTGGTTCAAGGGGAAGGAACCGGCGATATAGGTCATTTGTCATGGCCGAATAGTCCGGCACGTGTTCGAGTTGAGGCAGATGGGCCAAGTGAGCCCCCCATAGGGCGCTGCGTGTGGCTTGCGAGACGTGGTAGCGAAGGCGGATGCGCTCATGCTCCAACTGCCGTTGCTGATACACATCGCGGAGGTTCGATTCCTGGCTCTGGGCCGAGGGAAGACCGTTGATCTGGGGAGGTGAGAGCAACTTCAAGATTGTCTTGAAGGCTTCGGCACGACGTTCGGTGTCGCCGGATTCTCCGGACAGGTCAGCCGGCAGCGATACAACGGGTGAGGCGCGTTCCATGGCACGAACAGGCTCATGTTGAGGGCCGAAGATGTCTTCAATGGGACGGGTCTTTCTAGGGGAGGCGAGAATAATCGGCGGAGTGGCCAGTTGCGCGAGCTCAGCCGGTAACGAGGTTAAGTCGACATACCCTCCTGTGATCGCATCGCCGACAAACTGGTCGAAGTTGACATTGAGACCCCAGAGATTGACCACGCCCCGACGATGGCCCTGCCGGTAGGTTTCAATGACATCGGCGCACGTGACGGTAGACAGAGCGGTTTCTAGATCGAGGACAGGATTCAACAAGAAGAGCTGATCAGCTGCTGTGCTCCGGGCCATAACTTTCACCGCCACTCGCGCAGTAATGTCCTCGGCGAGGAGAGTGACTGGAGCGGTGGGCCATGTGGTGTGGACAAGGTCCAGAACGCTCTGAAGATCAGTCTGCATGTTGCTTAGAGTGATGTGTAGGACGCTGCCATCGCTGTGGCCGACATGGTTCGAGTGGTCATAGCGAAGCACGCGCAGATGGTTGGCAGCGAGGTGAAACGAGAGTGGGACGTAATCAGTTTGGGTCGATCCGAATCCCGGGATCACGATGACGATTGGGGTCTCAGGTGACATATGATGGCGAGCATGGTCGGCCGTCACTGCAATAGCTTGACCGTGCGTATTCCTGCATTCCCATCTGTCGCTGACGATCATTGGTTGGCTACCTGGGTCGGCAACGTCTAGGGAGGAGCCGATGTGTTGTGCAAGCAAGCGGGTGATTTCCCGTTCTGCAAACGGCGTCAGTTGGGAAAAACGGATGCCGATCCGCTGTTTCGGCTGTGATAGACCTGGTGTGAGCTCGGATGGCGCGGCAGCATCAGGCGCCAGATGGATAATGCGGCCGATCAGGATTGTGTCTGGCGTTTCTGGCTTCTGTGCCTTCGGTTGAGTATGAGTGCTGATCGAAGCAAAATGAAGCGCAACTACCTCGTCAGTCATTTTCAGGAACGGCTCCGTGAGGAGACATACACCGCCTCTGCTGAAGTTGGTGACGAGGCCCAATAGACGTCCAGCTGCAGCGTTAGTAGTTTCAATGCGGACCTGCAGCGCGACTCGAACTCTTACGGCCTCACGATAGTCTGTGTCTGGCAGCCCCGATTCAGTAAAGGCTGCCGTAAGGTCACCTGCCTTATCTATCGGCGGAAACTGAGCTTCGACCGTTATGGTAAGCGCATGTGCATGCGCTGCATCAATATATGACGTGAGGATCTTCCGTTGGCTCTCATTGAGTGCACTGAACTCGAGTGCAAGACGGGACGCTTGCCGCTCGATGCCGGCCTGCCTGGGGGGGGCTCCTCGGTCATACGCGGTGGCATCTAGTTCCACGATGCTCCCGACTGTCTTAAGGAGCAGGTAGACGGGCTGTTGCTCAAATGATGGAAGTGCACCCTCGACCTCCAACGAGGCTCCGCTTGGGCTCAGATCGATCATGATACCGTCATGTAGCCGAGTGCCGATAGTAATGCGTGCTGGCAGGCCAACGGCCGTTCGAATGTATAAGCGGCGCTCAGGCAAAGGCTTCGTTGATTGGGTGAAGGGGAGGGGTGTGGGCGGCAAGGTGTGTGCCGGAGTTTGAACAATCGCCTCGGCAGTCCGTTTGACTGCACCGGCTGTCGAAGCGACGGCGGAGAGTGCAGGCACAGCGGGACTGTCCAGGAAAGGGGGTGGTTCCACGGGAATCCACACCTTGATTGACAAAAAACCGTTGATCGGGGCCTGAAAATCCCAACGGCCTCCGAGCTGTCTGATTACCGCATAGGCCGCAAAGAGATCACTGGTTGTTGTTTGCAGGGGCGGTTCCTCAACTTCGGCCATGATGTCGGTTTCTTGGATGTGAATTTCGAATTCGGTGGCCGTTGTCTGTGGAATCGTGGCTGTCTCTTGGTCCGGGGATCCAGGTGGGTTGATTGCCCTGGTACTGACTCGTAATCGATGAGGGTTTCCCATAGCCGCCATATAGCGGTGGGCATGTGAGAGGAGCATGCGAATGAGATCCACCATGGAGTCGAGGCTTCCGGTGAAGGGCGGAAGATTCTGTCCATATGCTCGTTCAATCCAATCGGTGTTTGTGAGGGGAGATTGAGCCGAGGTCAGAACGGCCTCAATGATGTCGTTGATGGTGTCCCGGAGGATGACGATGTCCGTCGTGGTCTGGACGAGCTCGCTTCCTAGATGAACGGCTTCGGCGGCGTACGTCGCGAGCGAGTCGACTTGTTCCATCAGATGCGCATCGCGTATGGTTTTGAGCAGGAGTTGAGATTGGGCTTGAATCGCACGGTGGGGGGCATGCAGAGTTTTTGATAAGGTTGACACGCGCCGTGCGATGGCGAGAAGTCGATCGGAATCACGAAGTTGATGCTCAAGCTGGTGAATGGTCTTGGTCTGTCTGCGGTATTGTGAGATATCGCGCAACAGACCCAGCGTTCCGAGATACTGGCGGTTCACATCATACAGCCCCCTTGCGCTGATCTCGGCTCTGACTCGGGTATCGGCTGGTTTGTCAGGGGAGGTCTTGTGGATGAGGTCGATCTCTATACGCTGGGCTGCTCGCGGCCCTGTTCTGCGGTCGTTGAAGCGATGATGAGCGAGAGCCTGTTGATCAGAAGGTACGACGGCGGAGTAGAGAACGCCGAGTAACTCGTCCTGCCTGTAGCCCAGCATGTCAGCGGCGAGCGGGCTTAGATATACGAATCGTCCTTCCACATCGAGTTCGTATAATCCATCGCTGAGGATATCGATAAGACGGTCGTGGCGTTCCTGCGCCTGTGTGAGCGTCATACGGATGGCAAGAGTTTCGATAGCACCTCTTGTGTACAACACCAGTTCTTCGAGAAAACCAGGTGATTTCTTGTAAAGGAGAAAATCCGCACCCGACTGAAGCGCATTCAAGGCGGTGGTGGAGTTGCTATGATCCGTTTGCAGCACGAGCGTGGTATAGGGAACAAGCCGCTTCAGTTCCGAGAAAATTGGCGCAGCGCGCTGGGCGATCACATTCTCATCGATTAAGATGAGCTGCCATGACGCCCGATGTCCCCACTGAAGCGCTTCCTCCACGGTGTAGACCGCTTCAACGCGGCAGTTTGGAAAGAATCTTCGGAAGGTGAGCGTGGCTAGTTTGATTTCCTCGGCGATCGCATTGACGAGGAGGATGGTAACAGGCTCACTCTGCGGCATGGCACTATTCCCGTGTTCTTGGGCAAGCCTGCGGTCCGGGAGGTCATTCAGCGGGGCTGCTGCATGCCGCCGCCACGTGTCTATCAAGCAACTCAGCTACAAAGTAGTGCTTGATACGTCAGTACAGACAGTGTGATTGTGATACCACAAGTGGTGACGAGAAACCCAGGCTGGTGGCCGGTTCTTTCGTAGGGGAAGGGCGGCTACGGAGCTGTTTGAATGAACAATTTTGAACGGTAGGAAAACTGCGGACCGCTTGCAGGCCTGCCGGATGTTCTTGTCGGCAGGCCTGAAGGGGAGATCAATGGGCGGCGGCAGTCTTGCCCTTTTCCGAGCAGGCGCCTGGCGTCATATACAGCAGATAATTGCCCATTCCATGTTGGGCTTCAGTGTTTTGTAGAGAATGGTGGTAGACCATCACCATCTCATAGTCCTCGTCTTTGGAGATCGGGAATCCCTGGCCGTCTTTATAGACTTGATGGGGCAGGAATTCCCGAAGCGTTCCATCGCGCTCAGCATCCGGAATAGTCCGGAGAAGGGTCTGTTTCCTGGTCTTATTCTCCAAGGCGATCAGGAGCAATTCATCGTGGCCGTGCGGATAGGCGTATTTGACGCAGCCGTCCATACTAAACTTCAGTGGAGCCGAACGGACTTGGACACCCGGCCCGATTTCAATCCCTTCATCCGTCTGATCCGCAGGTCGATCACCGAACTTGGTGAAACAGACGATGTTGACGCCGACTTGATAGACGTCCATCGCTTTGACCGGTTTGGCCTTCGGGGCGAAATACATCGTAAACGTTGCGATGACATCTTTAGTGGGTGGGGCGCCGTGATAGAACGCAACCACCGTCATGAGCTTATCGGTTGCCGAAAGTTGGACGCCGTATCCATCGGGGAATTGTGTCTCCGACATTTCGAGCCCAGCTCCACCGAAGAAGAGCGGCTCGCCGGGGCAGGACACGCTGGGCTTGGTATTGTTGATCATCAAAATATGATGCAGGTAATTCCTCGGCAATTCCTTCCCGTCGACCGTGGACAGGGCCGATTTGAATCCAATCAAATACTTATCTTCTGGCAACTGGAAGTTGAATCGCGGCATGGAATCGCCCATATCGCCTTCGCCGTGGCCGGTGGGAAGATCGATGGGGCCAAAGGTCAGGGTCGCCGTGTTTTCCCCGTAGGTAATCTTTGAGCCTACCTGCTTTTTCAGCGTGGGGATGGCGTGATGCTCATGGCCCCCATCAGCGTAGGCTGATGAGATTGAGATCACGAAGAAGACAGAGACAAAAAGAACGAGGGACCTACGCATAAGACCTCCCAGAGGAAGTGAAGCGGTGATGGTAAACCGGACTCCGATGTCATTGGTATGGCTCAGAAAAAACAAACTGGCTCATTGGGGGATCGCCGGTGGTGATATTGCCTTCTTCCAGTGGTACGTGCCGCCATGTTCCTTCGGCGGAATATTTTTATGTCCTTGGACTCGGGTATACCACCAAATTCCTTTAGCTTGTGTGCCATCCTCTGAGAGAAGAACTTCAAAACCGCCTTCCCGGTCGTTTCCAGGTTGGTGCCAGGTACCTTCCCATAGACGATTGGCAATCTTCGTGGTGACGAAATGGCCGCCATGTTGCGTGTAGGGGCCGTTCCCATTCTTGTCTAATGTGGCTTTGTAGCGTTTTTCATCCTCGACTTCCAGAATATCCCATTCCCCGCTGATATCCGGCAGTGTGGCGGCAGCATTGCTGACGAGCTTTTGCGATCCTGCTGTCGCTGACGGCGAAGCAAGTGGGCCACCAAGCTGAGCCGATCGGAATGATTCGTGCCACGACAACAATTGCCAACGGCCGGCGCGCCGTTCGAGGACGCCGGTTTCTCGCAGTGGGAGAAGGGTCCGCTTGACCTCAGATCCGGTACCGACATAGCGGATATAGTCGAGCTCCATCGTAAACCAGGCCAGGTCGCCTTTGGTCCAGACCTTGAGCTCCGTAATTGGGATTTCAATCTTCTGAGCATTGACAAATTCTTCACGCATTTCTCGTTCGAACTCCGGCCAGCCGACATACTTGCGACCACCCACCGTGTAGCTGACGATATCGGCATCATGTGCCATGAGGCGTGAAAGGGTCGGTAGATCTTTTTCCGCATTGGCCCGGACCATTTGGCGAATGGCTGTTTCGGGGTCGAGAGGATCGCCGGCGCTTGCAACTGCAGCACAACTGATCAATAGGAATAGACTTCCACAGATGAACGATCCCCGACGGGGCATAAGGGTCTCCATGTGAATAGCAAGGTTCAAAAATTCTAGGATGCGCAGAAAAACTACACGGCCTGATTGGCCATGTCAACAACGAAGTATAGTCAGAAGCAGCGAGGCGCGACCACGACCACCGTGACATTATCTTCGCCTCCCCGATCGAGCGCTGCGGTGACGAGGCGGTTGCAGACCTGAGTTGGGTCGAGCTCGCCTGCAGCGAACACGGTACGGATCTCTTCGTCTTCCAACATCTTGGTGAGCCCATCCGAGCAAAGCAGGACCAGGTCCTCAGGGAGTAGGGGAAAGGCCGTGACGGTAGGGTTCACCGTCGAGCCGACCCCCAAGGCACGTGTCAACACATGTCGTTCTGGATGAGTCTTCGCCGTTTCTACCGTGAGAATACCGCGTTCCAGATATTTTTCGATCAACGTATGGTCTTTGGTGAGAGGGGTCAACGTGCCGGATCGAAACCGATAGGCACGACTGTCGCCGACATGGGCGAGGTAGGCGATCGGGGCGGGACCGGAGACGATCGCCAGGAGCACGATGGTCGTGCCCATCCCTTTCAGTTTGGATTTTGATCGAGCCTGATTGAGGATCGCTTCATGCGCTCGGCTGATCAGGTCTGTTAATACCTCCACAGAGGATGCTTGATCGCTATGAAGCAGCGTGCTTGTTGTTCGTGCTTCGGCTTGTACGGTTGCGATGGCCGTTTGAGCGGCAACTTCGCCACCAACATGACCACCCATTCCATCCGCGACGGCCCAGACACCCACTTCATCGAGGACGACGAACGCATCCTGGTTCAGGGTGCGCACGAGTCCGATCTCGCTCTGACCGACGCCGATCCAGCTGCTCATTGGGAATAGGCCGGTTGAAGGGTGGTCGACAATGAGGAAGGGCCAAACCGTGACATCATGTCCTCATAGAAGCGATCGGCAAGGAGTACGAGGTTTTCGGTATCCGCCCGGTTGTAGGTCAAGAGCGTATCACGAGCGATCATGTCACCTCCTCGCCACAGGAACCATAGGCGGACCGCATCCAATCCGTCGAGACCGCTGATGGTCATGTTGCGCTCGATCCCTATTTCTTGTTCGATATGCTTCAGCCCTCCACGTAACGCAAGCCGACGGGCGGCAAAACAGAGGTCGAAGTGCAATGTGGGAAACCGGAGATCAGGAAACTTGGCACGGAGGTAGGGGACATCAAAGACGGACCCGAAAAATGTCACAAGGAGGTCACAGTGATCCAGCTCCGTCTGCAACCGCTCTGTCGTCAGGGTTTCGCCACGAACCAGGCTTGTCGTGTTCCCTCCGTGATGAAGCCCAACGACAGTCACCTCTCCCGATTCCGGCGATGCGCCGGTCGTTTCGATGTCGAGAAAGCTTGTCCGAGGTCGGCAGGCTTTGTAGAGTCGCCAATGTTCTCGGCGTGGGAGGCGGGAGCCAAACATATGAATCTGCCCCTTCTCTGTCAGGGATTGCGCCTCTCGAAGCTCTTCATCGTACCAGGTCTTGCGCTGCGCGGAGAGGCCGGCTACGGACGGTCTCTCCAGGAAGCTTCCCCAATCGAGCAAGCCGTCTTGCCACCAACGCCTT
>JACCDP011175423.1_pt1 | contig 14580 bp, 30 predicted proteins | sample 7445841 | NCBI WGS metagenome assembly JACCDP01 (sample SAMN15323441, study PRJNA562643) | freshwater metagenome | isolation source: river surface water | place: USA:Blue River Watershed | collected 2017-08-17 | reverse complement strand
GGTAGCAATAGCAACCTCTTCCTTTGTCCAAACTTCAATGACAAAATAAAAATGAATAATCTCAAATGTGAGTGCTTTTATATAGTGGCAATAGTTAATACCAAAGCCCCATGAGTCCCATTTTCCTGCAAAAAACTTAATCTTCATTGTTCTCCTCTATTTCTGGTCTGTTTATCCAGATCCATTTACCGTACCCAATCCCTCTGTAAGATCCTTGGTACATTCTTCCGTTCTCCATATCAATAAGCACCCATTTTTCTGGCGCCTTTGTATGGACAGTTAATTCAACAACATCGTCAAGCTCTGGGACCTCGCCACCGCTTGCTAATTTTCTACTTTTTGCCATATTTCATTTGAATGTAGCATACAAACCAGCCAGCAGCAAAACCTGCTAGCAACCACAATGGGTGTAGGTAAGTAACGTCCATTACTTGTGCTCCTTTAATATATGATTGTTTAATGTCATGTGTGCAAAACCTGAGCGTACCTCGATATCACGATTACACTTAGGGCATGTAACTAATCTACTGCTAGCCATATCTACCATTTCTCTAGTGGACAACTGTTATATATATATTGTACAAGATATTCACCAGATTGTCTACACCTTCCGTCATTTAGTATAAATAAAGGACAATCCAAGCATATCTCTGTACGCCTATCTAGCTCATCAAATGTTATATTCATCGTCTTCTTCATCTGAGAAGTCAAAATCTACTTCTTTAAAAGCGTCCATAATAGACATTACGACGAAGTAAACTGCCCCTCCCAAGATTGCGAAGATGCTACCTATTTGTAGTAGTTTTTTCATTCTTCTCCCATAGCACTAGGTTACTATCATTGATCCAAGCATTCTTATACTTGTCTCTTTCGTTTTTTAAATCTTTAATTATCTTGTTTGACTTCATCCACTTGTGGGCATTCCACCATACAGCTATAATTAAATAGAATATTACTATTTGCTCTATACTCATGGCCTACCAGCGTCTTCCCAAAACTTTTCCCGCCCCATAGCATCAGTTACCTGCATCGGACTTGACTCGTATTCTTGTGTATCTGGATAAGATGCGAGTATGTAATTGCATAGCGGAACTATAGCTTTATTAGATTTGTTTAGATCCATTAAGGCTGGAGAGACATTAAGATCTTCTGAATATTTTCGCAGAAAGTCTACAAAAAGTTTATCAAACTCTGTAGAAATTGGGTGTGCCTCTGCTGCTGCAAGCACAATGTTTGATAAACCAAAGGGTGGTGGCAAAGGAATGTCTGACATTAAAAAAGTTTCCTTATCTCTGGTAGTGGTAGAGCACCTACATTTCTAGTATATTCACCGTTATTATAAGCAATAAGAGTTGGGACAGATTGAACTTCCATCTCTCTTGAGATCCCAGCATTTTCATCTACGTCGATTCTAACGTACTTTATGTCTGGCTGTTCCTGCAAAAATGTGTCAATGTTTGGCTGCATACGCTTACATGGATTACACCATTCAGCAGTAAAATGTACTAAAACCCTGTCATTTTGGGCCACTATGTCATTTAATTCATGCTTGTTCATTTAAAGCCTTCTCTACTTCCTCTTTAAAAGTCTTTAAAACAAAGTCGGTAACGGATGCACAATAGGCCATCTTGGTGTCCGCTTCGACAAGATCCATATCCTTTCCGTTATATAGGGTATGGAAAAGCTTTTTGGCTACTTCTGCTGCAATAATACTTAGATCTTCGTTATCCATTTTTACTCCATTTGATTATGTTTTGTAGGTTTTTTATTTTTTCTTCTAGCCTAGTATCCATCTCTAATCTTTTAGATTCAGACATCTGGTTATATACGGCCAGTAATTCTTCTATTGCACCCAGCATATTTGCCAGATGCTTTGTTATATCGTCTCTCATTCGCTTAGGTAAAGGAATGGGGGCTCTACTCCCATTGTATATTCAGCAGACGCCTCCAGAGCTTTTGTAAGGCGTGTGCGAGGGCTCTTGATGTGCTTTGTTGAGTGCAAGCTTCCAAGAGCAAACTGGTAACCGCTTCCAATGGCAAAATACTTGTCGTAGTACTCTCCCATATTAAAGTCAGTGTCCATTACAAATAGTCGACCATGGATACCAATAATTAAATCTGATATATTGTCGTCATCTTTGTCAATAACAAAATTATTTTTGGCAAGACATTTCTGAATAGCATCAACAAAGTCGATACACATTGTTTTTTCTAGGTTTCTTTTACTAGGAACTGGAGGGTAGAAGTCATACTGTAAAAGTTGACCCATTCTAAAACTATTTGAAAAACCAATTATGTATTCATCTACCATGAAAACCTTGGCATCTTTTCTTTTATGAACTGATCCAATGTCTGAATCGCTAGCTGCGCTGTCACAAGCCATGTGAACTTTACCGTTATGAATTACGCCTACTACACAGGTCATATTTTGGCCCCCTTTGCCCTCATTCTATAATACCCTAAGTTTTTCATCAGGTCAATAACCCTGTTATAATTAGATAGAAATCCATTTACAATTAAATAAGGAGTCATTTTACGCATGGAAAGCACTATAGTAGTTGCCATATTAGGTATTTTGGGTAGTTTTTTTACATACCTATTTACCAAGCCCCAGCAAAAAGCTGATGTTACTGGTGTAATTTCTGCGGCAGCGGAAACTTCTGTAGATACATTACTCAAAGTAATGGAAGAATTACGTACTGGAATGGATGAAATTAGATCCACCAATGAACTCCTAAAGTGTGAGATTGATAAACTTGTTGAAGAAAACGTTCTTCTTCAGGGAGAAATTCACGAACTTAAATTGCAAAACGAAAAGCTCTTGGCAGAGAATGTCAAGCTTCGTAAAGAAATTCATAAGCTTACTGCTGAAATTTCTAAATAATTATTTCTGTCGCTGTAATATCTTTACCATGATATTTATGTTTAACTATATAGTCTCTAACCTTTTCAGGACCATACTGTCTCCCCGCTAGAATAATTGTCCAGCGTGGTTCAAACTTCTCATTGATACAGGCATCACACATTATAAGATTGATATCAAATAAAGATGACTTTACTGGAGTCAATCTGTGCTTTTGTTTACCACAAGAGTAGCAAAGCATTATTCTTCCTCTTCTTCCCAGAACTCTGGGTATCGTATTTCTTCGACAATATCAAAATCATCGTTCTCCACATATGTTTCGTACATGTTTTTATCTTTAAAGTATCTAACCTTTGAGACATGTGCCCCATAGGATATAAGTTCTCCATATACCCCTTCTGAATGGATGTATATAAAATCCCCGTCGCTCATATTCCTTCTGCCCCTTCAAGATCGCATTTGATTCCAAATGACTCTATTATCGCCTTCATGGTGTGTAAATACTCCATGATTGTAATGTGTTCCATTGGACTAAATTCTGTTATATTAGATTCATAGATTCTCAATGAGAGCATCCCTGGATATTCAACAACAGAAACCTTGAGTTTGGGATAGGGAGCCTTTATCTCCCGTAGAGCTTTTTGTATCTCTTTGCTATATAGCACGATATACCCCAAGTTTTTCTAACACTAGTCTCCAGTCTTCCTGTGACTTGTGCATATTACGAGCACGGTCTACTTTACCGCTATTTAAATATATTCCACCCCAAACACCTACCTCGTTACCATCTATACCAGCTTGATGACAATATTTTATTACTGGACACGATAGACACATAGAGTCAATTGTGGAAGCATGTACTGCATCTTCTTCATACTTATCGAAGAAGTAGTCTGTTGGCATTCCATTGCATGCAGCAAGGTCTTGCCATCTAAAATTCTTTTTATCTAATCCTAGCTTATTTAATATTTCCGACACTGGTAGGTACTTTCCAAAGCCCGTCGTTGTTTACGACGATTCTCTTTGCAGTTCCCCATTGGCCATTATGAAATCTACCATTTTTCTTTGACCATCCTGTGTGTGTTGGAGTCCATACGATCATGTCGTAATTCTCCCACCAAGTATTAGGGGTTGTTCTAACAAATTTTTCCGCCTGATTTAGATTTAACATTCTGAATTTATATTCAGCCATTACCGTTCTTTCTAATAGTTGTTTGTTCGGACTTTTCTATTTGAGCAATATAACCAACAATATACTTTAGACATCTCTCAATATTTCTTAATGATGATGAGATATCTTTTAGTGTCTCTAGGATTTGCTTAAACATATATATATAATATCAAATTTATAGGGTATATGTCAAGCGTTTTTGTACTCTATGACACGTATTTTATTAGACTGGGCTGCCTCTCGGATCTTTCCCGCCTTATAATCAGCCCCTTTATTAAACAAAAGCATAAAGTCTGGGGACTGGTCTAAAACCTTTTGAATTCTTTCTTCCATAGATGCAGACTTGTTTGGTATAAATTCAGATACCTTGAAGCCTTTTCCAGTCAAAAAACTTTTGGTCTTAGCAACATATGATCCCGCCATTTGCTCTGCACCTTCACGATCCAAATGTAAAAAATGAATTTGATTGTCATCTTCTGACATTTCTTGGATTGCTAATGTGATTGCTCTGGCCAATATCATATCGTTATCCCAATCTTGGGATCCAGTAACCCACAGCTTCATGGTGCACCTACGCTGTTGGTTCTGTAGCTGGTGCTTCTTCAGCAGGAGCTTCAGCAGGTGCGGCAGATTCTTCTGCTGGTGCAACTGTTTCGGCTGGTGCTGGTGCTGCAGATTCTGTTGTTACAACATTCTCTACAGGAGTTTCTACCACTGGTTCTGCTGGTGTTTCTGCAACTGGTGCAGGAGTTTCAGCGGGAGCAGAAGCTTCTGTTACAACTTCTGGCTCAAGTGGTTCGTCATTTTCTTCTTCAAGATCAACTAGTGCTTCCGCATTAGCCGCTTCTGTTTGTTCTTTTCCTAATGTGCCTAGGAATGCTCCATCCCAAATGGAACTCATCTTATTGGTCCTCTTATTCTTGATAGATGCTGCTTTTTGACGAGACCAGGAAAAACCTGCGTCTCCACCCCATAGATCCCAAGCAACACGGCCTGGGCTAGGGAATCCTTCTTCGCCACTGCTAAATCCAGTAGCCTTCTTATCAACTTCATGACGACTAAAGAAAGAATACATACGCATAACTGTACTATCGCTTAGAGCAGTACCGTTAACAATTTGGTTAGCACGAGTTAATCCAACTCTTGTACCACCACGCTTGCCTTCTTTTTTCCATTGTAAAGCACGGCGAGCTGCCGACTTCATGCCACTAGTAGGTGTGTGTCCTTCTGCCATTATATTCTCCTTAAACCGTAGTTACGGTACATATTATTATACCATTTTTACTGGTCTTCGTCTATAGCAAAAAAACCAAATCTTTCCATTTCTTTTTTAGCCTTGTCGCTCATCTTGAACCTAGCCTCAAGGTTATCGTCGTATTCCATGTCTACCATGCCCTCTTTGTATAATTCTAATAGGCTAGATTCTATATCAGCCTGCATCATTTCATACATTTCTGGAGCATATTCTTTCATTTTTTCTGGGTTAGGCTTGAACATCAATTGTCCATCTGGAGCCACACCCTGAATTTCCATAGCACCAACTTCAAGAAGGTAGGCAAAATACTCATCTTCTCTCTGCTTCATTTCATCTTCTTCCACTTGATCTCCTTTTATTATATTGCGAGCCCCCCGTCAGGATTGAACTGACGACCTTCCGCTTACAAGGCGGATGCTCTACCACTGAGCTAGGGAGGCGTAGCCCCAACGGGAATCGAACCCGTCTTGCCAGATTGAAAATCTGGAGTCCTGACCGATAGACGATGGAGCCTTGGAGCGGGTGACCAGAATCGAACTGGCACTATCTGCTTGGAAGGCAGAGGCACTACCATTATGCAACACCCGCACTGCGCCCTTGGCAGGAATCGAACCTGCGACCTGCGGATTAGAAGTCCGTCGCTCTATCCCCTGAGCTACAAAGGCATTATTCGACGTAAACATCAACCAATCCATTAGATTTAAGCCAATCAAATGTTGCCATCAATTGTTCTCGTGTATCACAAACTTCACAGCCATCATACAAATCATATGGCTCCCAACCTTCTCTAACATCCTCTTCGTCATATAAATGCATGTAACATGCGTTTCTGTGATCAGTTACAAAAGCTTGAAGTTGTTCCGCCTGCTCTGTTGTTAGTTTAATTTCTTGCATTACTTACTCCTAAGTGGATGTGTTGCCCAAAAGTATTGGCATTTGTCACAGCATGTAACATTGTATGGGCTTGATAACTCTGGCTGAAACTTAGCATAGTACAAAGGATCTTTCTTAAATAGATTTACTTTGTGTGTTGTAACAATGCACATTAACATTACATCGCTTTCCATCCAAAATGGAATCTCGTTGCCCCATTTATGGCCATGCTCTGCTTCTAGTTGTCGCAGGTTAGACTTGTTTTTGTCAGTCTTGATACCACGCCATTCTGCTTCATAAATCATATGACCAATATATCGGCGTAGCTCACGCTCTGAGCGTTGCCACATAAGTACTGCTGGATGATTGCGCCATGCCCCAGATGGTGATGCGCCTGAAAGAACTTTAAGGATTTGGTATCCCTCTAGTATTTGTTTATTTAATCTCTTATTATCAAGAGTCTGTGCTGATGCTTCGTAGTCTGAATATGGTAAGAATGTTTGCATTCTATATCTTTCTCTAGTAGGTACATATTAAGTATAGACTATAAAATAGCGGGAAGTCAAGAGCGGTGTGGTGGTGGAACTCTTGACTCCCCTGGCGATCCCAACCAGACTTGAACTGGTGACTTCCTGCTCGACAGGCAGGCGTTCTGACCAACTGAACTATGAGACCTTGGTGTGGCAGTTTATACACATGCCACAAGGTGTTGTTAAGATTACTTAACTAGAGTAACCTTAGACTTTGGATTCTTTGCATTCCACTTCTTAGCAAGAGCATTAAATGCCTTCTTTAGGTCTGCAAGAGCCTTGGCGTTGTCTGCCTTTAGCTTAGCAATTTCTGCATCTTTAGATGCAATTGTTGCTGTTGCTGAGTCAGTTGCAGCCTTTAGATCTGCTGCTGCCTTTGCATTTGCTGCTGCGAGTGCTGCTTCGGCTGTTGCCTTTGCTGCAAGTGCTGCATCACGAGCAGCAGATACTGCTGCTAGTTCGCCAGCCAAGTCACGTACTGTGATTGACTTTACTGCAGAAGATGTAACTGAGTTAAATCCTGCTACAGTTGAGGCGATTTCGCCTGCTGCTGCTGAGACTACAAGTGTTGTAGTTCCAGTTGTTGGAAGCGTAACCTTGAACTCCTTTGTGCCGAAATCAGCCAAAGTAGCGCCTGTTACTGCAGTTGTTGTATCAACTGTACCATTTACAACAAGTGCTGACAAAGCTCTTCCAGAAATCTTGTTTCCGAATACGTCTGTCGCTGTTGCTGTAACTGTTACAACGCTTGATGTTGAACCAGAATCATTGCCTGTAAGAGCAACTGTGTTGACCTTACCTGCTGTACCCTGAACATAGAATGTTAGAGTTGTTCCACCATTTTGGACAACTACTGTTCCAATTGCTGTTGTCTTTGTGTAGACATAGAAGGTAGCAGTAGTTCCTGTACCTGTAGCAATTGTCAAAGAGGCTGAGCCCGATGATGCTGTTACTGGTGCTGCAAGTGTGCTTGTAGCGGCAACAATTGTTGCGTTTGTAGCAGTTGCTGTTACTGCTGTTCCTGTGTCAACAGTAGCAACGAAACGAACAACATCGCTGTCGTCAATTACGTTATCTTCTGGGACTGGACGAGCAATTGCATTGCTTGTTGATGTACCTGTGGTTACAGTTGTCCAAGTGGTTACTCCACCTGCTACTGCTCCCGTTGATGTTGCAACTGTCATTGGAGCCGCATGCGCTGGAACTGCAGCAAGTGCTGACATTCCCAATACGGAAGCGACTAGAATTGATAGTTTCTTCATATAGTTTTTTATATCCTTTTCTCTATATAGATTTTTGGACATATCCTTTTGGATATACCGCTGGTCTTCCTGGGATCGAACCAGGGGCCTAGGAGTTAACAGCTCCCCGCTCTGCCTCTGAGCTAAAGACCAATAAAGCCACACAATTAACTATACCCTAATTGCAAGGGTTTTGGCAAGGGTCTTTTATGAGAAATTACTTAGAGTTGTATTTTCCACCACGACGCTTATACTCTGCCACCACCCAAGCATTTGCTACTGCTGAAGGGTATACGTCAAATTTGCGCTTAGCTTCAGCGACTATTCTAGCATACAATTCTTTGTTTGCTGGAGATCCTTTTCTTGGTTTAATAATGTTTCCATAGTTTGGCTTTGATGCTTTGGTAATTACTGGACTAAATACTCCACCCCAAGCTAAAGGAGAATCTTCATTTTCTAATACCGCTTCACGCTCTTCTCCAGTAATTGGGTCCGTATCAGTGTCCATTGATTTATCCATAGAACCCTCATTTGCATAAAGAGCTCTTTGCTGTGCTAGTGCCTCTTCTCTTGTTTTATGGCATCCCATAACCTTACCGTCATCTTTTACAACTGGGTATCCTGAACAACCGTTGGATCCTTTTTCTCCAATATTATATGGCATTCTTTTTGCTCCTTTGTTTTGTATGTCTAACTAAATAAGGACCAAGAATAGCCTTTATAGTTCCGTCTTTACGTAGTCTAACAATCATTCCGTTTTTAATTTGAGTAGGATTAAATGCAGTTGCTTTCTTCTTAGGCATTACTTCCCCTCCTCCAAAATTTTTTTTAATTCTTCGTCGATATTATAATTAAATGATTCTTCAAAAGCTTCATCTAACATATCCGCAAGAATGTGTGGCAAGTTAAATATAACTGCCTGCGCTAGCATTGGATCAGAATATCTTATATCTATCTTAATACTGTTATTAGCTTCTAGAGTCATATTTATAGACCCGTCTTCATCTTGATAACCGCTAAGATTAAAGTTTATTCCTTCCACTGCCCCTCGCTTCCTTAGACAATTGTACCAAAATGGGCCCCATATGGCAATCCCTGCTGCACAGGCAGGATTTTGGGAGATGTGTAACTATCCATCCTAAGTAGGCCATATGGGGTGGTGCGCTGTGTAGGACTTGAACCTACGACGACCCGATTATGAGTCGGGGGCTCTAACCAACTGAGCTAACAGCGCTGGCATATATATTACTATACACGCCTATAATGGGTTTGTCTACTCCTGTGCGTTCTTATCAATTTTAGCGAATGCTGAATTGATTTCTGAAGCAGAAAGTTTTCCGTCGTCTAGGAATGCTCGTGCTAATTTTTCAACTACAGTTGCTACTCCAAGAGTACCTGCTAGGATTACAGCCTTCATTGTATCGATACCAACCAATGAACCTGCACCAATTACTGAAAGTCCAGATGCCGCAAATACTGCGACAATTCTCATTAGGATGTTCCAAATATTAGTTACGGCTGATGAACCAATTACTTCTTCTCCAGTTTCTGGATCAGTTACAGTAATATCAATTTCTTTTTTCTTTGCCATATTAGTCCCCCTTTCTGAGCGGGATTGTGATTAACCAGATAGCTGTTGTTATCAATACTGCAATACCAACAATATCTCTGGCGGATCCCGTCAAAGTTAACCATGCTATAAAGAAGCCGAGGAGGGTAAAGGCTTGTGCAATTACTTCAACTCCTGCGTCCTTCAGCCATGTGAAAAAGCCTTTTACGACTTTTTTAATTATCTTCATGTTACCTCCTCATTCCAATCAAAGTGCTAGCAATCTGCGACACAATGACTACTGGAATAATTACTTCCTGTGCTTTTTCTCTCTGATCGTCTGTCATATCCATACCTAACTCAGAGAAATTAGATAGGAGTTCTAGTGGGTCTATATCAAATACCGCCCCAAGTGGATCTGCCAAAAACGCTTCTGTTTGTACTTCTGTTGTAGCGTCTGCAAGAGTGTACGGCATAGGTGCATCCAAGTTAGCATTTGCACGGTCACCGAACTCTTCTAGTGCTGTTGCTACTTCTGGATTAGACTTTGCTAACTCTGCTACTACTGCAAGCTCTTTTACTGATACACCAAGAGACTTAGATACTACCGACGCCTGCTCTGGTGTTAATTTAGCTAAAGTGTTAGAATTAGTTAAGTCAGCAATTAAGTTTGCTGTTGCATTATCGATTGGAGTATTTTCTGTTTTACTTGGAGTTTCAGAAGCATCTTGAGTTGGTCCAGGCTCTGGAGTTGGATCTATATCCTCTGGCTGAGGTGAAGGCTCTACAGAAGGCTCTGGTTCAGGCTCAGGTGTTGGGGTGGGATCTACAGTCTCCTCATCTGTGGTATCAGGCGTTGGAGAAGGATTGGTTTCTTCTGGTTCAGTTTGCTCAGGAGTTGGCTCCTCAGTAGGCTCTTGTGTTGGTTCTTCAGTAGGCTCAGATGTTGGTTCTTTTGAAGGTTCTGGTGTTGGATCAACTGTTGGTTGATTTGCTGCTGCATTTGCAGCAGCTTGAGCGATAGCAGCAGAAACTCTTTGCTGTTCTTCAAATTTAAATTGTTCATTATATGAATCCCATGCATCATCAATTGCATCATTCATTTCATTTACTGCTTGCGTGTAGTTTGTATTAGCAGTATTCTTGGCAGATAAAGAGGTAGCTGTATTTGATACTGCAGTATTATATGCAGTAGTTTTAGTTGTCAGCGTTTGAGTATATGTTGTTAATTTAGCATTTTCTGTATTATATGTAGCAAGTTTAGTGTTGTAATTTGTTTGAGCAGTAGATTGTGCAGTTACAGCATCATTATATGCATTAGTTTGTGCCTGTGTTGGCCCAGATCCAGATGAGAATGTATTAAGATCACAGCTAAAATCCTGCCCCCATACTCGTGGATTTCCAGCATAGTCACACCCTGCGCCAGTCATTCCACCAGGAATTGTCCATCCAAGATGGTAGGATCCTGGGCCTCCTCCGTTATACCACCAGATTTCTACATTTAAAGTCTTATCTTCGCTTACATCATATGTTGGAGACCATTGGCTCCACCTTGCTCCTTGCTCTACCCAGTTATTAACTGCAAGCGCTCCATCGACATACATTTTAAAACCGTCGTCTGTGTATCCTGCAAATGCTACTGTTGTAAACCATGATGGAACTGTAATTTGACCAGTAAATTTAACTACAATATTTTCATATCTATTTCCACAAACTGGTAGATTCATAGAGCTTGAGTTCCATGTTCCAGAACAAATTACAGAATCTGGTACTGCATAGCTAGGCCATATTCTTGCTAAGTTATAAACAGTATATTGGAGTCCTGTGCCACCAGCAGATTGCATGTCTGACTGAGCTGTCTGAAGGTTTATGTTTGCTATATCTAAAGCATCTTGTGCAGAATTCTTTTGTGATAATGCAGTTGCTACTATTGGAGTTTGTTCATCTACTGCTGCTTGTGCTGCATTTTTCTCTTGTAATGCTGTGGCTTCTGCTGTTACTGCTGCATCATATTGCATGTCTGCTGTATCTTTAGCCAGCTTTGCAGCTACTGCAGCATCATACTTGCTCTCTGCAATATCAATTAATTCTTGAGTTTCTACCTTATCTGAAAGGTTATTTATCTTGGAATTTAGATCCGCAATTTCTTGCGCCGCTACAGAAATAGGGTCATCGGCACTGGCTTCTCCCATGAAAAGCCAGCCAAAAGCCAGAAAACACGCTAGTGTTATGCGGTATAGTCTATTAATTTCCAATCTCCCATGTCAGAATGTCTGACAATTTAATTATACAGGAGAATGAATACTAAATAACTTCCATATTCTCTAGAGCCTCAGCTAATTCCTGCGGCATTCTTCTAGGTGGTCTAATTAAATTATCTATTCTATTTTTTTCTTCTTCAAGGTAGTTGTCTCTTACTAATTCACCGTAAGTATGTATCTCAACTTCCCTGTTTTTCTCCCGCTTTGAATGAACAATGGCATTATAAATTGATCCACAAACAGCATCCGCTAAGTCTTTGGATCCTTTTCTAGGGTGGTCAACCTTATCTCTCATAATACGAAGTTGTAGCAATTCATCAATAAGTAAGTCGATTCGTGGACCCTTAACTCTTTCTTCCGCTACTATCATCGCCATATCTTCATAGTGCTTCTTAGCAACAGATAGCAACTCTGTGTTCATTCCATATCCTCGCAACTGTTGCATCATGTCATGTGAGTTCCAACGGTCAAATGTGGTTAGCTTGATATTGAATCCACGTTGTCTTAAAGAAAGTATGTAGTCTTTAACATCAGTAAAGTCTACGCTTTTTGATGCAGTAGGTGTCCAAAACCTTACTGCATCTACTACAACTACAGGTGCCGACTGAGCGTAATCATTTCCCACTTTCATGTTTACCCACTTCTCAACATGAGCCAAAGATACTGCACAATGGTCATGCTTTTGTGCAAGGTCTACGTGGATAAAGTATTCTTTGTCATCTATTGGCTTAAACCATTCTGCAAACCTGCCAGATGAATCTACAGCTAGGTTGGGGTTATTAAATCCTGTTTCTATCTTTTCTCTAGACTTAAAGAAAGCGTCTACTGCATCTGGAGGCATGCAAGCATATCTAGATAAAGAGTCTTCTGGGCTCTTATAAAAGTCAATTTTAAAATCTTCTATAGTTCTTGTAGGGTTGATTTCCCATGTAGGTCTCTTCAATGCAAATACCTTGGGAACTTTATATGCAACTATGTGGTCTTCTTCCCACTGAATACTAAACTTATTTCCTGGCTCTTCTTCTGGAAGATCTGGGTTTAATATAAACTCATGTGTTTTTATTACCGTTTCTTTACTTGCAATAGACTCTTCATACTTCTGCTGAATAAAGTCATTCTTAAAACGGGGGAATGAGAGTAGGATTAGCTTACCAAAGTCTGGGAAACGTGATGTAAGAGATGCACGGTACATATCATATATAGACTGAGCAGTCTTAGCCTGGTCGTGTCCCGTTGTATTTTCTAGGGCAAAGCCAGAAATCTCGTCAAGAACAACAACGATTACGTTATAACCTTCCCAAGCTTCTCTTTCTGAGTGGCCTGAGTGAACTGTAATACTCTTATCAAACTCAATGGATCCAGCTTTAGGATTATACTTACCAACAAACCATGGTGACTTTTCGATTCTCTGTTTGAATCCCTTAAAGAAAACGTTATTAGCCTGTTGTGCGTTAATAGCAATATTAAGAATGTCTATAGCATCTCCAGGTGGTTTTCCATAATATACCGCTGGATCCTTTAGACATAGGAGAAGATATGTAATATATGCTGCTGCAATTGTTGATGTATAGTCCTTACCAGAACCTTTACCTAATTGAAAGATAACCTCATTACAGGTTTGCTTCCATCTTTTTTCACCCTCTTCTTCACCCAACCACCTCATCAATGTATCTTTTTTATACACCTGAGTCATTGCTTTGATCATAGTGTATTGATATGTAGATAGTGGTGGCAATCCGAGATAGTTTGTAGATGTAACAAACTCTTCAATAGTTACTGGCTGTTCTTCAAACTCGTCGCCGTCTAGTACATCTAAAAAATCTTTAAAGTCAGCCATTGTTTACTTGAACAACCTCGACTGGCTCTACTACACCAGATATGCGAGAAAGTCTTTGCTTAACCTCTCTCTGACACTTGTCACACTTAGATGTAACATCACGAAGAATTCCCATTAAAACTTCCTGCTTTTCTTCTGCTTCAGCAATTCTAGAGCCCATTTCTGTATTATCAAGAAGTCCTGCCTTCTGCAGCATTTCCATTTGCTTACCTTGTATTTCAGCTACAAGCTTGATAGCTCCTACTTTAGTTCTATAGTCTGCCGCCAGATCTGCTTGCTCTACTGTCTCCCACGCTTTATTTATAAGCATACTGTAATGTTGATCTGATGCAGTAAGTGCTTCTCTTGCACGTTCTTGAATAGTCTTGTCGTTTTGGGCGTAAGACTTCCATTCTTCCAGAGTTCTTACAACATCAGCCCTCTTTAGTTCAAGCTCCTTGGCTATTTGAGCTGGATTATAACCTTTCAAGCTCATCTCTACGACCTTGTTCATCTGGTCAAAAGGTTTTTCTAGTTCCATTATTTACTCCCATGATCTGTCTTATAAAATCCAGAACCTTTGAATTGAATTCCAAAGTTGTTAAATACTCTTTCCATATCGATATTGCAATCAGCACACCTAGGCTTTACTTCTACTGCCTTAATGCTTCTTTCAATTTCTTCTACGTTAGTGCATTCTGGACATTTATAATCGTACTTTGGCATTAGTCTGGTCTCACGTCCCAGTTTTCATAATGTTCTTTCCAAGTATCTGTTTCATAAAAATCCATCTGGCTTGAAATAAAATCATCACCTTCTGGCAATCTCTTCTGCGTACGAGTACCCTGAATACCATACCATCTGACAAGCTTTTCTCCGCAAGTGTCGCAGTTGTATCCTGGATCTTCTTCTTTTATACTTCTAAAATGCGTGTATTGTACTTTACATTTCTTACACTCATATTGATAAGATGGCATTATAACTCCTCATAACAGAAAAAATTTCTTTCTCTAAGTCCTGT
>JACCDP010983496.1_pt1 | contig 14580 bp, 23 predicted proteins | sample 7445841 | NCBI WGS metagenome assembly JACCDP01 (sample SAMN15323441, study PRJNA562643) | freshwater metagenome | isolation source: river surface water | place: USA:Blue River Watershed | collected 2017-08-17 | reverse complement strand
CACTTGCAATTATAATAAAATTATATTATTTTTGTTTGTTGTCATAATTTTCATCATTTGGTTTTGGAACCGCCTGTTTTGAAGTTCAGGCGGTTTTTTTTCAAGTATAACTTATGTATCTAACATTTCAGCAAGCTATGGATTTAATTAAACCGAATGGTTATAAAAATCCAACTTATGCCCAAACACGTATTCGACAGCTTATAAACAACGGCAGTTTAGTTGAAGTTAAACCCGAAATATTTGTCGATGATGAAAGTGTTTTTGTATCATTAGGCTACATAAAAACTGAGGGCTTAGTTTGTGAAAAATCAGTATTAAGTTACATTGAAAAGCGCAAAAATCAAATTGATAATATTGGCAAAATACCAAAACAAAACATTGAAATTAAAGCTGTTTTTTGCGATGAATCAACATCAAATTTTATTAGCATTGAATCTGCTTGCAGGTTTTTTAATGTTAGCCGGGCAAAAATTACAAAAGGCATAAAGAAAAACAAGCCTGTAAAAATCAATAATCAATTAGTTAAATTTTACATAAAATAGAAAACACATGTTTAACCAATTAGCAAAAGAAATACACGAGGGTAATAAATCACGTGGTTTTTGGGAATCAGAGCGCAAATTAACAGAAGTTGTTATGCTTACTGTTTGCGAATTATCAGAAGCCATTGAAGCCGATAGAGCTGGCAAATGGTGTAATGATAAAAATGTTATAAATTATTTAAACATACCTACTACAGAAACATTTAAAGAAAACATAAAAGACACAGTTGAAGATGAAATTGCGGATGCGATAATACGTATTTTAGATTTTAGTCATAAGTTTAACATTGACTTAGATTTTCACATCAAAGCTAAATTGAATTATAACGCCTCACGTGCTTACAAACACGGTAAACAATACTAAGATGAAACTTTACGAAAAGAATCGCTTAAAACAGAAATTAGAGTATTATAAAGGCTATTACGCTGCCTTACTTTGGATGCAAGAAAATCAACCTGAATATGACACTGTTGAAGAATCTTGCGAATTTATAAAAGATAAAATTGATGAATACGAACTTAAAATCAAAAAACATGACAGCAGAACAAAAGAAAGCGGCACTGATTGAGAGAATTGGTGAGCGCAAAGTTAACGAACTAACGCAAAACATTTGGCTACTTATCGGAGCTTTGCACACAGCTAAATTTGCTATTGCACAATTCGAGCCGAAAAAGATGCGATTTGAAATGAAAAACCGTTTCAATAATTTGTCAACTTCAATCAATGGCTTTATCAATAACTTTGAAAAGTCTGCAACACCTGAAGATAGAGAATTATTAACATCTGTAAGTTTTGAAAATGTCGCTGGCATTGCTGAATTGATTGCAATGGCTGTAATGCTTCCGGTAAATCAGATTGATTGGTATATCGAAGAGTGTAAAAAACTTACATACGTAGCGATTAACCGAGAAAATGCAAAGTAAATATATAATTTTATTCATTGCAGCTGTAATTATCGAAATAGCAAGTACGTTTTACATATCGGCCGTTTCTGATAAACATATGGCTGCAATGATTTTTTGGGCATTTATTGGGCCGTTTTTAGGTTTGCCATTCTTAAAATATCAAATCGAAGCTAAGAACAATAAACAGCGGATTTATTTAGCTTTGTGTTATGGTTTAGGTTATGGCATTGGTGCTTTAATAGTAAATTTAATATTATGAATTGTGTTGTTGAAGCTGTAAGTAAGCTATTCAATTTTGATATTAGTAAATTTCCTAATAGAGAAGTAGGTTATGCCTTATGTGATATTCAGCGCATGATACCTACTGATTTTTCAGTATGGATTGTTTACGCTAATCACACAAAGTGTATAAACTTTGACTTACTCAAACAGCTTCCAAAATCTGAAAATTACATTCCGCTGTTTTTGTTTAAATCTATTATGTCAAGTAGGTATAAAATGCATTGCGAATTTGCATTATATGACCGTAATACAGTCAATATAGATGGCAAAGAATATGATGCAGATGAATATTTCAAACAAAACAAAATAATTCAAGTAGCAGCAATTATTAAGTACGAAACACATGAGATACTTAGCATATTAAAATAGAAAACCCCGATTTAACTCGGGGCCTGAAAACACATGAAAACCAAAACAAAACAGACTATTTCTTTTTAAACATATCCTTTGGATTTGGAATAAAGCCTTTAAAATAACCGATTATATCTACGCCAGTTGTTTGACTTACATTTTCAAAGATTGATTTTAGCTCAATGCCACAAACAAATAAAGCTACATAGTAAGATAAAGTAAATTCAAGGCTTAGCATCCAAGTAAAAACCTGACTTGCTATTATTGCTAAGCAGTAATCATTAAGTTTTGAAATTGTACGTCTAAATCCTTTTGATTGTATTTTTTCTCCTAATGATTTAGCTTTACGAACACCAGTCATAAAATCAACTAACAGCAAAAAAGATAGGCAAATAATAAGCGGCTTTAAAATGCAAAGTTGTTCTTTAATTTGTGGCAAAACTTTAACAAAATAGTTAAGCGAATCTTTAGCAAGTAAAAGTGTGTCTGAGGTCAAAGTAAGGGAATCCATTTAATAAATTTTGATATAACGTGAAAGAATAACTGCCGTTGGTGTGCAAATAAAAATTGACCACCAAGGTAACATGACAAAAATCACAAAAAAAAGTGATATTATCAAGCTAATCCACGTACCAAAACAAATAGGGCAGGCACCAGCCATTGACCACGGATTATTTTTCATGTTATTTTCGACATCCTTGTAAACAATATCGACTTGTTGTAAAAAATCTTTGTAGATAATTTCCGATTCCTCCGCTGTTTTGCCTTCAAGTTGCTTTTCTAAATATCTACTTCGCTTTTCTTTCCATTCAAGATATTTATCCCAAACACGTTTTTTTTCTTTTGCTTCAAACTGATTATATTTTTTAGAAATAAATCTTCCATAAGCTGAAAATATACGCCCGGTATAATATTCACCCTGCACAGGCGAACCGATACAATAGTGCAAAAACTTAATTGCAAAGGCTGTAAATATTGTTAGTGTTATAAGTGATAGCATATTATTCTACTGGTGGAAATGGTGGTTCTATTGGTTTTGGTTTATATTCTATCAAAAACAGTGTTTTTACCCATTGAAATTCAGGATTAACGCAAAATTCCATTTCCTCTGTGCTAATAATCCAATTATCTTCAAAGTCTTGAATTGGATTAAAAAAGCTGTCCTCATCATAAAGTTGACCGACAAGCTCATTTTTTTGCGATTCTGTTAAAAGTCCTACTTGTGTCATACTTGTCTGCCTAAAGTTGTGTTAAAATTTTGCACCGCTGTGTAAAAATTGCCTGCTTCTGTATCTGTTAAGCCATCACCTAAACTTGCAAAAGCGCATTGTTTTGTTGAATAAAAAACAACTGACCCGACTCTATTGAAAGCACCTAAATAAACCTTTGCAATTGATGGAGTTGTTGATGCTGTTGTTCCCGTTGCAAGTTTAGAACTATTACGCCAGCCATTTACAACATTTGAAGCTGTTCTATTGCCTATATAAAAAGCTCTACTATCCGTATCAGCATGTGAAATATAAGTAGTAGTTGAATTTATATTATAATAAGTAACTCCACTTGTTCTAATTTCTAAAACTAATTTATCATCAGTTGCATTTGGACCATTTGATGCTCCAATTTCAATTTCAGTTAAATTGCTGTTTGTTCTACTATAATAAGAAATGTGAGTGCTATTTTGCGATAAAACACTATTAGGCACTAAGAATGTATCTGCATAGGCATTAACGCCGTTTGGAGTTGCACCATTAGAACTATGTGTCCAACCACCGCTAAACACTAATCTAAATGCTGCATTTGTATCTTGAGGGTCTTTCAAATTCCATTTATGAGTAGTAGCAGTACCGCCCACCATTGGGTAAATAGCTTTCATCTTAGTCCATATATTATTAGACTTTAAAGATAAAACTAAAGTATTTATCGCAGTTTTTTGCGTATTATCTGTTATGCCTGCTGCCGTAATGAAAGCCTGAGCATCGGGGTCAAAACCGCCAAAAACGTAAGGATTTATAATCATCTTGTTCCGATTAAAGTTATTTTTAAACCTTTTGCCGTGCCGTCGCCAATCTGATCAATATCAATAGTAATTTCGGCATCGTCTGCTAATGCTGTGTCAGATATAACCGCAGGTGTTGCAGCCGTTACAGATGTTTTTTCTGTATTGTCAATAGTTAGCTTTGTGCTTAAAATTGATACGCCTGCCTCGTTTATGTCAACGGTAAAAATTGAACCCGAAGTTTGTGCCGTTGTAAGCGATGCACGAACCGAAGTCAATGTCATAGCGTGAGGCATTCTAAATGTCATTTTAGCTGTTCCAGTTGTTAAGGCTGTTGTTTCATCCGATGCAGCAAGTTGAATTTCTACTGGCAAACCTGTAAAAATACCAGCGTCAGTAATTGTAAGTCTATTAACACTATTTGTTTTTAGTATAATATCACCTGTCCCCTTACCTTCAATTACTATATCAGTATTATTTTGCGAATGTATTAAATCGCAATTATGAATTTCGCCGCCTGTCATGTTTATTGTTTTGCCATTGCAATCAATAGAACCGACAGGATTTAAAATTAAATCTGCTGAACTTGTAATGCTACTTACATTAAGTAAATCATTATTATTTAGGTCAATATTAAAAGCGCCTGCCGAATTTCCAACACCTAATACAGTTGCTAAATCAGATGCTCCACCGCCACTAACTACAAAAAAAAAATCACTTGCTAACAATGCAGCAAGGTCGGCACAATCACCTGTAAAAGGTATTGCAACAGCTGGTACAACTTGTGTATTAGCAACATTTGCCGGGTCAAAATATTCAACGCTGCCGTTATCTTGTTCTACTTTAACGCTGCCGTTTACATTGCATTCTATTTCTACAATGTCAGGATTTAAGCTGTTAATAAAATCGCCTGATGTAGAATCATAAATTGCGACATTACCATTTGCAAGTTTTACTATATTTATCATTTCTTATAAGTTTATTGTATTATTCGATAATCCTACCTTAGTGCTAAATTCAATGCAATCATGCTCAATTCCATCAATAGAAATTTTAACTACATTTCCATCAGGGTCAATTATTTGTCCTGTATAAGTATAATTTTCGTTTAAGTTTTCAAGTGTAAAAATTACAATATCAAACAAAGCAGCATTAAAACTGTAATAAATAGTTACATTTGAAAAATTCAATTCTAATATCCAAACCCCTGCAATAGTTGCAATTATACCGGTATTTAATTCAGCATTACAACTGTTAATGCAGCCCAAATTTAACGTTTTTTCACAACAATTACAACAAGCCATATATATAAAATTACAAGTTTTTTAAAAAAACGGGGCTATTTATTCCAAGCCCCGAAACACCCCAAGGTAGCGAAATTTGGCGGCATTGTGATTCTTAACATATCTTGAATGGTTTACACTTTTCAGTTAGTGCTAAATCATAACGCAATTCAAAATCAATACTAACTATTTGCATTAAACTTTGCAATGTCTTTGCGTCTTTGCCTGTTTCAGCTGAATAAACTACCCATGGCAATATTTCATTAGATACAGGAAACAAGCGAGGATTAACAACCGAATAGTCATAGTTTACAGCCTTTAAATTAGCACCATAAAGCGCAAACTTAACGCTATCTAATAACATACGCGGGTCAGCACAAAGATGCCAAAAAACTAATTTAAATGGAACACGCACATCAAGTTCGATACCACAACTTCCCCTTTTTGTATTCCCTGCTTTTCGAGTTTCTGAACTAATACCATTAACACGGATATAATAGCCCGTTCCCTTGGTGTCTGAGATGCCCACATAGTTACGATGTCCATTTTGCGTAACATTCAACGTTACAACCTGACTATCTATATCTTTGACTGCAATACCCTGACCATTAACATTAACGTTAACAGTAAGCATTTGCGCATCAATCTGCTTAATTAGTTCGGTTATTATGTTTTGTGTTACGTACATTATAAAAATGAATCTATTTCTTCAAGTATTGCTAATAGTTCGTTTCGTGCGGCTTCTTCGCCAAGTTCTCTTTCATCTACTGAAACGGTTGATATATCTTTACTAAAACGTGCTTCGTTACCTTCCATTATATTTGCCATTTCATCATTAGTATAAGTAACTGCACTAATATTTGAATTTTCAGTAACTTTAATACTTTCAAATAACGAACCGCTAAAATTTAAATCTACTTTGTCTGAATTTCTACCCGTCAATTCTCTTAGTTCTTGATATCCCTTAGCTAAATATTTAGTTTTATAGGCATTTCCATTTTTAAAAACGGTTTTTCCTTTATTATTTCCTATTGGTTTACCTTGTGGTTTTATACCCGATGCTTTAACCGTTGTAAGTGTCAAAGGATTGATGTAAAAGGGATTTACACTATATTGACCAATTGGACTACCACTTGAATCTAAGCCATTAAAAAATATACGCTGCTTATATTCTGCAATGACTTGAAAAGCGGCAGCCTGTGAAATCCGCTTAGCCGTATTTTCGTTGGCAATAACCTCTGAAAGTATTTTAAGTCTTGCTATTGCATTCATATCTAACCGGGAAACATTGGATACATTCTCAAACGAGGTTCACATCTATAACAAAATCTATCTGTTTCTAATATCTGAATAATATTATCAATTTCATTATCTAAGGCTTCAATGCTGGCATTCTCCCATTCAGTAATTTTAAGATTTGCCCACTCATTACCGTGTGTCTTAATTAGGTTTAATCTGTTGTTAGGACTAACCCATTCTTTAAGAATTTGCACACCTGTTTGGTATAAAATTGTCATGCCTAAACGGTCCAAAAACTGACAAATAATATCAGTATCAACACAATCAACACGTACACACGCCCCTAAATAACCGCCCGGCACTTCATTAACACCATCCCAGCCTATTACACTCAATACTATATTATTGCAAGGCATGCAGTTAGATGCCTTATTGCATGAATAAAGATAAGGTTCTACATTAGTATTATCAATCGTAATAAAAATGATGTCTTCTTTAAATGACTTTTTAATGCTAACAGTCATTTCAGTATCAACAGTCATACTAACCGATTGCTGAAATAAAATATTTCCTATTTCATCGGTAACAAATAGCGTTGAATTTGCATTAACTGCACTTTTAAAACGAACTGAATCAACATAAATTCGACTTTGTGGGCTGTTAATCCATTTCTTTGATATTTTAATCCCTCTATCAACAGCCACAGGCATATCAGAAATATTAGAAACCTGACAAACACTATATAAATTGCCTATTGTGTTTAATTTTATGCCACGTGCATTTAAAACAGCCTTTAAACGTTTTTCAACTATGTCAGCAGCAAAATACATCTTTTCTCGAACCGTTGCAGTAGCAGAAACCAATGCTTCACTACTAACCGCTGCTACATTATTTATAGTTAATCCTTCAAGATTTTCTAAATAATAACCGCTTGTCGGTACTGTATTTTCAGGATAACAGCCGTTTAATGAAAGAATATAATTATCTAAGCAATTTGGTGTGTTAAGATTCAGCATCTATATCAGATTGTTTTTTTCTACCTCTTTTTTTTGGTTTTTCTTCAATAATAGTTTCTTCTACTATTTCAGTTTCTACTATTTCTGTTTCTATTTCGGGTTCGGGTTCAGGTTGATATATTTTAACAGTTGCTATTGAAAGCATGCCACCTGAATAAAGAACTTCACGTGGAAAATCTTGCTGTTTCATCGCTTTTTCAACAGCCTTATTAACTATTACCGAACCGATAGTTTTTTTCTTGTTGATATAGTCAAATAGATAAACTACATTATCATTGTCTGTTCTTTGAACACTAACAGCGTTATAATATTTGCGAATAATCGCTATTGCTTCGTTTATTTTTTTAAGTGTTTCCATGTTGTTTTAATTTAAAAAAGGGGCGGCGAACCGCCCCCGAAAATATATCTATACTACAGGTGGAACTAATTCATCGCAACCTTCAGCAGAATCGCAGAACTTAGCATCAGTAATAGTTGGTGTTCCAACTTCGCCACATGCTGGTTCGATGTCGCAATATCCTGTGTCAGCACAAACAACTTCGTATTTGAATACGTCAAGAACGCCATCAAAGTAGCAGTCATTAACAGCCCAACACTTAGGCATACCAACAACAGCCCAGTTTGTAACGAACTGAATGTACAATTGAATTTCATCTTCACACTTAACGTAAGACATGATAACATCATGTTCAAGACCTAACCAAGGATCTACTACAGTAGTTCTCATTTGATCTTCAAACTCATAAGTAAATTCACCTTTGTTTTTAGTGTAAGTTACAAGTTGAAGCGCACCTGGTGCCATTGCGATAATCTGATTAGGATTACCCAATGCAGCAGGGAGGTTAGTATCGTAGTAAATTGAGCGAGTAATTTCAAGCAATGAAGCATCAAAACCGTTGTCATTGCCAGCTGCAATTTGACGTGCTTTTCTGTATTGGTCAAGTAAAGTACCACCAACAAGAACAAACATTTGCTCAATTTCAGCTTGTTTTCTGTCGCTATCAAGGATAGATTCACCAACAGGATTGATGCCTAAACCTGAAGCAAGAAACAAAGGCAATGACTTTGAAGTAACAGCTGGATCAGCACAATCGCACTTAACAAAAGAACCGATAAAATCGCCTGTACCTACAACGGTAGCAACTTCTTTACCGAGTTTGTTAATGTGATTTCTTAAAACTTCATTAACGTAGCTGTTTTGATAATCAGCACGGCCCTCTTTGATACAACGGATTAACTCATCGTCAATTTTAATTTTTGAAGATGCAGTTTTGTTTGTAATTTCTACTTCATCGTACAAAGGTTTTACAATATCGCCACTTGTTGGACAATATTCAACTGTGTTGGTAAGTGATTGAGTTAAGCGAGGAAAAAATCTACGTGCTACTTTGTAAACTTTACCGTTACCCTGATCAACTGATTGTACGTTACCAAGTTTAACCTGTGAAGCGGCTTTATTTGCGCTGCTAACAAGCAACTGCAAAAGCCCAATGTTTGGAGATGGCATGGAGCGCATTCCGCTGTTGTTATTCAGCGATATGTCTATAATTTTCCACGCATCTGCTAATTTTATTGTTGACATTTAATGTAAATTATTAGAATTAAAAAAAGTTTTATTTAGGCATTTCCACGCTGCCCTGCGTTCTGTTTTTTTCTGTGCCTTAGCACCTATATTTGTGAGAGGTCGTAGTGCAAAAATAAAATACTTTTGTTTAATAAATTTTATAATTTTTTTATAGTTATATCAACCCGTTTTGCTGCATATATTTTAAACGTGCAGGATGTATTCCTGTTTTTGTTTTTTCATCTATTTCAAATGATTTTGTAGTATTGCCCTGACTTTGTTTTTCAAAGCTATATTCAGCTGCTACAATTTCAAATAGTGTTTCGTACTTTAGGTTTTCTGTTGGCTTAGATGGATGCTTTACGCGGTTACCATCTTTATTTACCCAAATGTTATTATCGGGGTCAATTTCAAAATCAAAACCACGTTCACGAACTTCAGCTTCAAATATCGCTCTCATTTCCTTTGGTGTAAGTCTTGCATTCTTTACAGATTCAACAAGCGAACCTCTAACTTTTTCTATTTGCTGATTTTTAATGTAGCTTTTAAATTTGCTCTGTTCTTCTTTAATAGCCTGTTGCATTAGCATTTCTTTTTCTGTAAGTTTAGCATTTGCAAGTTCAAGCTGTTGTGTAAGCTGTTGAAGCTTTTGAGCATCTGCCGAAGTATATTCTTGTTTTAGCTTTTCAATCATTTCTACTTGGCTATTCTTTAAGTCCGAAACAATAGTTTTAAACCTATCTTTTTTATCTAATGCTTCATACTTCTTTAACTCAATACCAAATGCATCTGCAATTTGCTTTTCTGTTTTGGCATAAGCAGCACCAAACAATTCAGCTGACTTTGTTTCTTCAACTTGTTTTGCGATTCGTTCTTGAACTGTTTTTTCAAGTTTAGAAACATACCCAGTTACAGCTTCATCAACGTTAATTTCGTTCTTTTCAATTTTGCTCAAAGTTTCATTATCGAAACCAAGTTTTTCTACTACTGTTTTTAAAAATTCCATGTGTTAAATATTTAATTTGAAAATAATACTTTTTTAAAGTCTTCTATTGTGATTTGTATTGGCATTTCATAACCGCCTTTGAGTATAACCTTTGTAAAACGTTCTTTTGTATCGACATAAAATGACTGATAAAACGCCGCAACTTCATCTAAGTCAATTACGCAAGTTTCTTCAAACTCGCTTATTATTTCAGTTTCATCAACTCCCTCAATTATGCGCTCTGAAATTTGTTGTTTAAGTTTTTGCGCTTCAATGTAATTTTCATTTTTAACAGCTTCATCAAATTCATCTTGCAATTCTTTGATGCTTTTTTCTTCGGTAACATCTTCCAACATAATAATAAACTCGGCAAATCTTGGCATAGCATTATTTTTTATTTTTATTAGCGCATCCGCAACCACGTTTTGCAGTTACGTTTTTTTGTTGCAAAGGTTGTATTGGGTCGGCAACGTGAATTGTACCTAAATAATTATAATTACCTGTTTGCTGCGCATCGTACCATTGCGCTGGGGTAAACTGATATTCAGTTAGTGTTGTTTTGTGTTTTGCTTTAATGACTAACATAGTGTTTTATTTTTTCTGATAGTTTTGTGACCTTACCGGGTAAGCGATATGCCTACAATTATAACCGCCTCTATTTTGGCAAAAGTTTTCGGGCGTTGTGTTTGGTATCATGCCTGTACCTTCGTTTTCAGCAAACTTAATTTGCTGTTCTAACTCTTCAAATAATATTAAACCAATTTTACCATTTTTATCATATTTGACCCATTCCTCACATTGCAATCTGCTATCTTTAACAATAGAACCAACATACAACAAAGCATCCATTTTATAAGACTTTCGGACTGCTTCGTTTACTATTCCATCGTATTGTAGTAACGCGTCACGTGATGCCTGCAAAGTAATTCGTTTTAATACGCCTTGCCTTGTTTCATTTGTTATCAATTGACCAGCTACTGATTCAACAACATCTTTAATACTACTGCCTTGATTTACTGCAATTAGTAATTCATTTTTTAGCGGATTAACCAAATCAGTATTTAACCCCTGCCCTTGCATTGCTGCAATAACATTATTAACGGCATAGCGTTTAAATGGATTTAAAAAACTTTTTGTTATATCAATACCGTTTAGTTCTTGTTGTACAAGCTGTGTATTTGCACCTATCTCATCAAAGTTTTCTAAAAACCCTGAAACCATAGCATTATAACCAGCCTTTTCTAAGAACCTATTTATAGCAGTTTTAAAAGAACCTAATCTTGCTAAATTATCCTTTGACCTAACTAAATTGCCCGATGTTGTTCTAAATTTTTCAACCCAATCTACTACCTGTTTTACAAATTTAGGCTCTACTTTGTCAAACCGCTTTTGTAAAATTTCAAGTGCTTTGTCGTTAATTCTTTCGGGTTTATTTAAGTCCATTAGGCTTTAGTTAACTTTGGAGTTCCTAATATTCGTTTAGCTTCTTCAACAGGAATACCATAAATCAAATCTAATATACCTAAAGCAGCTGTATAATCTGTTACGCCTTCCGATACTGATTTTTGAATTTCAAGAATACCTTGAACACCACCAACACTACCTTTTAATTTTGCCTTAGATTCAGCTTCAATATCAGTAGGTATAATTTCGCCCGTGCCTTCATTAAACTCATCCATATTAACCTCAGGTATTACATTACTTGCAACAGCATCAAAACGCGGTGCTAACTTTTCATCAATAGCATTTTTAATAGCTGTGTAATCATTATTCATTATATCAAAGCCTTCATCATAATACAACTCTGTAACAGCATCAAAAACAAACTGGGCACTTATTGCATCATTCGATGTTATTTGCCCCGATGCTAATAAATTAACACGTTCGTCAACTGTGTACAAATAAGCACTATTATACATTGCGCAAATGGTAGCTATCTGCTTTGCAATAGCATCTGAATTATAACGTCGGTCAATATAACTTATATAAGATTCATATCGAATAGCAGTAGGTAAACCTTTTTGAGATTCTGCAAATTCTGCCATTAGTTCCGTTTCAGTTTTAAGGTCAAAACTAATTGGCGGATTTACAAAAATATTGCTTTCAGTATCTAAAAATACAATAGCCTGAATGATTTTTAATACATCCTTATAACGTGCATAAACATCATCGCTTATTTTACCGACTTCAATATATTCAGGTTCGCGGTCTAATTCTTTTGCAACGCCCGATTGTGCAGCTTTTAAACTGCGGTTTATATTTAATACTTGTTCTGCTTTTGCTAATGAAGATTCAGCTATTTTATTTGTTTCCTGAATAGTGCTAACGTCAGGCGAATAATAGCGTATCGGTTCAACTTGCTGTTTATCGCTATCTCCAAATTTAGATGTAGTAGGGTTTAGGTTATAAGCTGCCAAAGGCGTTACACTCAAAGTCTTACCATGACCATGACAAGTTCTACAAGTTATGCTATTATCATAGTTTGTAGGGTCAACAACACGACCAACACCATTGCATGAATTACAGTCAACACCCTCAACAAATTTAATTGGAAAACATGTCGCAAGCATAACCGATTTGTGCTGATTATCAAAGATAGCAGCATCATTAAGATACGGTATTGCAGGGCTAAAATCAGACTTATAAATTTTAAACGTATTGCCATAAATATCGTACTTTGGAACAACGCGACCGCCAAGTGTTACCCATGGCATAACTCCGCTGTTATGTTCATAAATAACTTCAAACATTGTCTTGTCACCATAGCTTCTCGCTTGTGCATAAAACATATCGGTTACAATATGATAATAAAGCGGATTTTCAATACCTAAATTAGCATATTTATTTTTACTTATGCCTTTATATATTAGTAGTCTGTATTCAGGGTCGTTAAAAATTATCCTGTCAGACTGAATGACTTTCATATCTACATTAACCCTAATAGCGTCATTTTCTAATCCTTCGCCTTTCGGTTCGATTAAAAGAACAGCGTTTGGATCAAGTACACGATTAGGTATAAAAACAGAAAATATAAAAGACTGCAAGTTACTTTCGCCAAACTTTTGATTGTCGGCAAATTGTTGCATGTCCATATTTTCAAATCTAACAGAATGCTTTGCAGAACTTAACAACCTATGCAGTTCAGTAATAGCCTTAACTAAAGGGCTTTCGGTCTTAGGTTGATACGTATTTTTTCTATACTGCAAAATTTGTTCATCTTCATTTGGAAAAGCTGTGTCCAACGCTGGCGGCACTTCTCCGTAAAAATGTGGCTTAATACTTTCATAAATACGCTTCCAATCTGCTTTGAATGGATGCATAGGTGGATTGAGTATTGTCGCATTTACAGAATTAAGAAATTCGTTAAATTGTTCTAAATTCATTCTATTGATTTTTAAGTAGGGCAGCCATATTGCAGACTGCCCTTATAAGTCTATGGTAATACAGTAATTGACATTCCAGCACCAACACCTGAAGCATCATTAGCTGTTGCAGTAACAGTAATTGTACCTGGACTTGTAGCAGTTAATAAACCGTTACCGTCAATGGTTGCAGTTCCTGTTCCGGGTATTACAGCCCAAGTTACAGAAGTATCAGTTGCATTTGTTGGACTAACAGTTGCAGTAAATTGCAAAGTATTTCCATCAATAACAGTTGTAGCATCAAGTGCAGATGTTATTGCAATACTAACAACCCAACAAACATTATAAGACTGAGTTAATAAGAATGTTAATTGCTGCTGTGTGAACGTTCCAAGTTGCTCATTGTATCTAAATTCAATAGTCCAGTAAGCATCATCTTCATCAGTTTCAGCAATCTGATAAAACGGTCTTACAGTAACGTTTGAATACCAACCTAAGAAACGACCATCGCAAGTTATGAAACCGAACTCATAGCCCGAAGCGTTAGCAGGAATAGCCAAGAAATTGTACAAGCTATCAATAGTAAAATCATTGTCGTTTTCAGCATCAGTTAATGATACAACACGGCTTTGTTTTACTACCTCCTCTTGTCCGCAGCTTCCACGCTTTTTAGTTGTAAATTCAGGTGCAGGAAGACCACCGCTGATACGTGAACCGTTTACGCGGCCGAAAACATCTTTGTTTGCAATAGCTGTTTCCCATTCAGCAGAATCGGTAATGTCGTCAAACTCATAAGAGCATTTTTTAGCAAACCAGCCTGCAATACCACCTGAATAAACAGTTGAATCGCAAGGGTCGCAAAGGTAGTTAGGTACGTTTTCATCATCGATGCAAGGAGGGCAAACACCGAACGCTCCTAAAAAACCTTTAATGAATTGAAAATTATTTTGCATTTTTTTAATTTTTAATGTTAAATGAATATCGACCTCATCTACATTGTTTGTTATCTATTCGACATCTTTTGTCAAAAGACAAATCTAACAAAAACATT
>JACCDP010469768.1_pt1 | contig 14582 bp, 19 predicted proteins | sample 7445841 | NCBI WGS metagenome assembly JACCDP01 (sample SAMN15323441, study PRJNA562643) | freshwater metagenome | isolation source: river surface water | place: USA:Blue River Watershed | collected 2017-08-17 | reverse complement strand
TGTGGACGCAATCGTCATTGTGAGATCGCGACCAGTGATGATTGTCGTTGGCACTTTTGCTCCTTAGTTTGTTTGGGTGTAATACATGCTCAGATTGATATTTGCAGCCAATACCTTTGAAGCTCCCAAATCGAGAGTCCCTGGAGCATCGACTGCGCCGAGTATGTAACCTGATGGCAGAGCCGTCAGAATACTGATTATGAGTTTTTCTAGGTTGTCCAGTGAAGCTGAATTGTCAAAATAGGCAACAGCTGCGGTGACCTGCAAATTAACTTTGAATTTGATTGATGATGTGCCAATGTTGGTGACTTCAAAATATGGAGCTCCAGGCACAATCGCTGCAAATGGTGGAATTCCAGCCTCAGGCACTGAATCATAAACAGATGCGGTGACACCTGACAGAGCTGTTTTCAATGCCCCTCGGACATTAACAGCAACGCTTGATGCGGTCATTGACAGATTGTGTCGGTGTCAACATAAGGTGCAAGCAATGAGCTAACCCTCTGCACCAGTTGCCGACCCATGCGATATGGAGTCACCTGAAAATCAACGCCATCGACAGCATTGCCAGCAGCTGTGCGAGATTGGAAAACCTCGACAGATGTGTTCAACACCGCTGATTCGATGGCGGAGTTTCCAACATACAGGCTCGCAGCCGATGACCCCGAGAGTGTCGCTGTGCCTTGTGGAATTAAGTCACGATACTCAATGTCAGCGTTTGTCAATGAGTATGTGAAAACATATTCTGAAATGTGATCATCGGTCACTGTTTTTGTGCCATTCAGGGCAGATGCAACATTTGCAATCACGACAGATTGACCTTCGACGAAATGATGTGGTCGCACTGTGTAAATAAATGCGACATTGTTTTCAACCTTGTATGAACGAACCGCAGATTGATGTGAGACAAGCATTGGCAGGATTACTGCTTCAGCTGTATCAATCACATCTGTCAAATAAGCGTCATCAAATAGAGACGAACTCACACCAAGAATTGCACGAAGCTGTGCCACTGTGACAATTGATGCCATGAGTCCGTCCCTTCAATTAGCTGCGCTACTCGGGAGCGAATAGCGCATTTCTAGTTTTGGCTATTTATTGTTTATTATTTTTGAATGCACCAGCCGCAATTTTCACCGCTAATGCTCCGTAGCCATAATATCCAACAGAAATTTGTCCATTGGCAATTACATCAGCACGAAGGCGATAAGTCTGTCCCTCATACCATGTGTATGCATCAGGGTTAACCACTAGCAATGTGCCGTCGCCGTCACCTGCATTTGTTGGGTCAACATAGAAATCAAGTCCTGCCACTACCCCACGAAGGCTGTTAGGGCTTACAACGCCGCCAGCATTCATTGGTTGTTGAGCAGAATAGATTGGGCGTCCTGAGTCATTTAGAGTCATGATGTTTGACCATTGACCAGTTGAGCCGATAAGTGAACGAGCAAATGGATTTGCAAGTCCAGCTGTTGCAGCATAAACAGATGCTGAACCACGAGCAACAATTCCAAGCAATTCAGTAGCTGTTGGATATGTTGTTGTTGTTGTGCCATCAGCTGTTGCATTTGAAATCAACAGTCCGTTGACATATGCATTTTGTGATTTTGCAAGTGCAGCAGCCATGTTACGCATTAACTCATCAAAAAATAATGGTGAGCTTCTGTCAAGGATTTCTGTCGAAAATGTCTGTTGTCCAGCGAATTTCTTGACATCAACAGAAATGAAGGCTGCGTTTTGATCAGTCTCTGATGGTGTTCCGTCCTCAGCTGTTACAGCCACAGTTGGCGCAACAGTGATTTTTGGAATCTCAAATGTCATACCTGCATCAGGTAATGTGCCACGAGAAATTGCATCGATTGATGGACGGATTGTTGTTGAAAGTCCGTTCACCACTTCAGCCAGCTGACGAGTTGGTACGAGACCAGCATTGTCAGTTGTGTTGTCTGCTGCCAAAATGTATTGGCGAGCTGATTCGTCACCCATTGATGCACGAATTGTGTTTTCTAAGTATTTGGCAGCTGAAACCTCAATGCGTGGCTTTGTAAAAAACGCAGGCTTTGATTCAGCAGCTTTAACTGTTTGAGCAGCTTCGACCGCTTCGGTAGCGGCTGGAGCTTCGGAAGCAGTGTTGTCCACTTGTTCTCCTTCGGTTGGTGTTGCATCTGACTCAGTTGAATCAGAATCCTCTTTTGTTTCATCAGCTTCAACAGCTGCGACATCGCTGACACGAGCTGATCGCACAGCAGGCTCACTGACCAGGGCAACGCCTGTCAATTCACCCTTTTGCACAATCATTGTGCCGTCCTCATTAAATGCATATTCATCAACAGCCAATTCAATCGAGAAGCCATCTTTCAGTCCTTCACTTGCCTCAACCAACGCATCTGATCCTGCGGTTGTATTTGCAATTTTGAATGTGGCTGTTATGTCTTTACCTGGATTCAATTCCATCGACATTGTTTTGCCAATTCTGCGAGTCCGATCATGTTCAAGATTCAAAAAAACATTTTTTGGCTCAATTGAACCATCAGCAAAAATGACTTTGCCTGTTGATGCATTTGCAGGCTCATTAAATGCAACGATGCGACCTGAGATCGTCCGAGCATTTGAATCAGCTGCTGTGATATTCAATGGGATTTCAATTTTCAATTAAATCCTCTTCCTCTCTGATTTCATCAACCGACATTGCGCCGATTCGATTTAATATCTCATAGACCTGGGCTCTTTCAAGCGGATTGCCCCGCAAGAAATCGTCCATGTCAAAACGAACTGTTTGTCCCGCTGGAGTTATGTCTGACATGTTCAAGCGTTGTTCAATTGCAGTGAGCAGTGGGCGGAGCGAGAAATCCACAAAAGAGCGACGCTCCGATGTGCTGTTGCTGTATGTCATGCTCGATCCTGATGATGCGTCAACGAAATATGCAGGGACATTGCACGCCCTCGCCAGCTCGGTCGAAACTTGCTCTCTCGCTTCATTGAGCTGTAACGATTTGGGATCGTAACCGACTGATTCCAGGGTGACATCAGCGTTCAGGAATGCTGTGGATCGAGAATTGCGAGCTGTTCGCCAGCCATCAAGCAATTGACGGACTCGATCCGCTGGCAACGATGTGCCTGTTGATTTCAAAACCATTGTTGGATATGGCTCTTGAGCATAAATTGTTGCAGCTCTTTCAAGTGCTGCGCCAGCTTTAATTGTGCGACCTGCTCGATTCAACAATCCTTCATCTAGTCCATAAAATACAACAAGGCTGCCCAACCCAGTATTGGGGACAGCTTTACCATCAACCATGTAGCCGTCGATTTCAGTTGCCATTGAATTTGTGATTGTCGTGACTCGTGTTGGCGCAATTCTTTCCATGTCACGAACTCGACCAGTGTCTGCATAAAGTGAACGAACCTGAGCAAATGCGTAGCCATAAAAATCCAAATCCTCTGCTATAAATGCGTAGAAAACTGATCCAGGGATTCGCTCATCAGGTTGATTCAAAACTCGTGGCGGATAAATTTTTGTCCCAGTTGAATCGTCCCACAAATACAAATGCATTGATGCAAGTGTTTGACATTTAAGATTGCGGGCTCTTGCAATTGTTGGAATGCTCATCGCTTCCTCACGAGTTGCTAATGAGTTAGTGATCCAATATGCGCCAGCGTTTGTCGCTGGATTGTAAGGTGCAAGAGATGCAGCGACATCAGGTTGATGCACTGTTGCAGGTGTTCGTGCAAATAAATCGCCAAGTAATCCCATGCGAGAATTGTCCCCCGCTTATACGCTTACCCGACGAGAATGTCCATCTCAACCTCAGGGCGTGTCGCATAACTTGCAACGAGAGCTGCGGCAACACAAGCTGACACATCAGCAGCTGATGCCTTTCGCCCAATCACCCACGCACCATCACCAAATGGCAACCGCACAGCTGAAAGAATTTGTTTTGTCAGCTCTGCTTGATTTGAATGAACGAGTCTGCCCGATGTCACAGCTCCGAGAAGCTGGTCGCACGCCATCGTGTAACGACTGCCATCAATATCGCTGACAGCTATGCCAGCAGGTTGCATTCTTGATGCGACAGCAGATGCGGTGCGTTTTGAGTAGGCAACCAATTCGGTGTTGTATTTCCTGGCGTAATGAGCGACCTCATTTGCGACGCTTAGATCGTCCAGGCTTATCGGATTGTGCCAGGTATGCAGTAGTTTAACGATAAACTTTTCGTTATCTAATTTCTGAGCTGCAACAAGTGAAGCTGAACGACGATCAGGCGACAAATCAAGTCCCAGCCAAGTGATTTTTGTTGGATCAAGCTCTGCTAAATCATCGCCACATTTATTCCACTCATCTTGTGGAATAGCTGACGAGATTGTTGAAACCCAGCGGCACAAAACCTCAGTCCGCACAATGTCAGGCGGATCATTTAGCACAGCTCTGATGTTGTCCTCATGAATCGTATGACCCAGGGCAGGATTTGCAGCAATCCAATTTTTCGGATCACTTATGTCATCAGTTGGAGCTGACCATTCAAAATACCCAATATCGTCAGAGCCACCCGCAGCTGCAATGATGCCACGATCACGAATCTGATTCAGCACCAAACTGTGTTGATCACCTGCATTCGAAATGCCCCACACCTGCGGATTTTTTGCAGCCATCATGGTGTATCGCAATGATGCAAATGATTCCAGGTCTTTCATCTCTCGTAATTCGTCCATAAAAACAGTTTCGGGGCGACTTATGCCTCTCGCAGCTGCTCCGCCAGCTTTGATCATGATTCTGTTTTTGTTTTTCAATTCAATTTCCTCAGAGCCATGAGCCCAACGAATTTTTTTGACCTCACTTGCCAATTTGTCATTTGATTCGATAAATGAAACTAGGTGTCTGAATGATTCCAGCGATGTTGTAAGTCGATGAGCTGTGGCAATCTGCAATCCATCATTCCACAGATACAACCCAGCCAAAATGCGCAGCAACATCAGTGTCGATTTTCCCGACTGACGAGCTACAACGACAGCGACAACAGGGTGAGCCCAACGCCCATCAGGTTTGACTTTGTGAGCATGTATTGCAACAAATTCCTGCCAGGGCATCAACGGCAATCCGATTTCACAAGCAAAATCAATCAACTCTTGACCTTTACCAGGCAAATCGTTCAGCTTTGAGTGGATTCGAGGCGTCGGTGAGCCAATCAACGGGATATTTGTTGTATCAAATCCCGATTCGCCCCTGTTCGTGCCTGTAAAGGGCAACACAGCCCCGATTTGAGCCTGTTCAGCCTTAGTCATGGCTGCGTGATTCGTTTTTAGGTGAAATTAAACCTCGGGAGGACATGGCGGTGGAATGCCCTGCAAAAAAACCCGCCCCCATTTCAGAAATCATTTTGTCCTGGCGACTATAATTGCATTTCTTGCATGCACAAACCAAGTTTTCAAGCTCATCAGTCCCACCTTTCGACACAGGCAAGATGTGGTCAGCTGTATTGCCCCATGCTCCGCACCATTGGCAAGTGTAGTTGTCTCGATTCAATATCATCAATCGGATTTTCTTCCAATGAGAGCTGTTCGATTTGCGTTGAGAGTGTAGCGTCATTTTAATACCAACCTGCACCTGTTGTTTTTTTCTTATCATTCCAAAACGCTAATGCATTGCATGGTGTTGAATATCTTGCAGTTATGTATTTGAGTCCCATGTCAATTTGCTGATACCCACTCATGTTTTTAATTATCTTATTCTTTAACTGAGGGATTCCATAATGCGATCCATTGCGGCTGTGAGGATTCCAGTTTGACTCCCTGACCCAAAGTGTATGCAAACACAGAAATTGTTTTGTATCCATCAATTTCATGTGAGCATATATTTTGTAAGATTCAATCTCTTTCGAAGGCGTAGCCGCATGAGATGACGGGACTGCAATGGTCATCAATACCATCATGACAATAGCCGCCCCTATAAGCTGCAATCGCCCGAGCGAGCTATCCGCAACAGCGGCTCGCTTCGAGCGTTGACAGCGTAGCAGTGATGTCAAGTTTCCACAGGTCATGATCTCACCTGTTGAGACGAGCATGCTCGACATAGGGTTGCAATCCACACCCATGCACCACATTGTCCACACCTGTTGATTTGTTTGTCATTCATAGATGTAACCGATCCTCACATTTTTTGCACAACCAAACGACCAATCCATCGTCCCGATCGTATTCGTTGACCATAGTGTCATCATCACAAATGGAGCAATTATTGAAGCCCCCAAAACCACTAAAACTGTATCTGAACTTCATTCGTCCACCTCAATCGCTTCGCTCTCGATTACAGCTGCAACGCCTACGACGCCACAGGTCAAGCATTGCACCACATTGAAATCGATTCCAACATCAAGTGGCACAATGGCATGATTTGTTTTTTTCTTACAGCAACGACAATCACAACGCAGTTGAAGCATGCACCGACCTCATGAATGTCTCAGGCGGTTGCAAATGCTCCTGGGCAACCCACCATGACTCATTTTTTGTTGATTTGTAACGGGCTCGCTTCATCATGCTAATTGGTAGCCAACCCTTGATGAAATACTCAGGCGATGTGCCAACACACAGCACAGCGATGTCAGAGTCACGATCTGATGGCTTGATGATCATGTGACCATCGTGCCATTTTGTCCATTTGACCTCGATGCCCTTGCCGATGTCAGCTGTGTGTTTGAAGCTGTCAACAGTAGGCATAAACTCTTTAACCCCCAGCCATTTGGCAACAGCCATCTCAGAGCCCACAGCTTCCGCATCTCTTGCCACAGAGTCATGGAAACCCATTTTTTGATATGCCTTGTCATACTTATGAAACCCAGCAGCTGAACGAGCCAAGCCAATGCGATGTGCCAGGATTTCCTCATCAGCTGACAAAATCACTTTGATCATTTGTCACCTACATTGCAGACATGGCACAGCCATAGGATTGACTCACCATCACGAAAATGCATCATGCCATCAGCTGAGTCATACCAGGTTGAGCATTTGTCACATTGAAATGCTTTGCCAATTGTCACTGTGTCATCAGCATTGAATGTGATTGATCGACCATTTTTAAATATCTGTAAGTTGCCCACTATTCACCCACCTTCTGAATGCTTGTTTCATTCTGACTGCTCTCGATAAATGATCAGCTTCATTGCAGCTTAAACACCTTAATGCGCTGTAATTGAACAAATATCCTTGCCAATAAGTCCACGCAATTTCGTCTGAATCGCATTGTGAACATGTGTAATCAATGTCAATGCTCATGATTCACCTTGTAACATCTCAGTCACCATGCTGCGCTGTTTATCAGCTGATGCCTGGACATTGTCAGGGTTGACCCATTTGCCTGCAATTTGCTTATACCAAATTACATCAGGATTGCACTGACGAGTTTTGACCTTTTCAGGGCATGCGTATCCGAGATACTCACGATTTGTTTTGGCTGATGTGCCTGATCGCTCAATGCGATGACCATGCTTGCATGTTGGAGCTTCGGGCATCTCGACTGCACCGATTCGCTCTTTGACATCAGCAATCACCTGGGCAGCTGTTGAAACCCCCTCAAATGTGGCTTCGTTGGCTTCTACGCTCCAAGCCTGACGAGTCTTTGCAGCTGCAACCTCTTGCCGAGATGCAATGCGTTTTGTCGCTGTCTGCATAGTCGCCACAATTGCTCGACCCCATGCAGAGGTTTCAGCAATCATTAGCTCTGAGCCATTGGTCAGTCCTTTACCTGGCACGATTTCCCAGGCAACGCCAACGCCAGGGCGGACATCATGAGGGTCTCTGTAACAAGCTGCTACATATACGACATAAGTTTTGCCATCAATCTGCTCAATGAAATATGGGCGAGCAGGATCAAGCGGTTGCAGTGTTGCCTCAGGATAAGTCTCTTTCAGCTTTTGCAGGCGTTCAGCCACATCAATGTATCCGTCGAGCATCAGAATTTGCCCTCGAATGTGCGGCGACCTGTATTGATGCCACGATGCCAGCCACGAGTGAAGCCCAATTCCTCGCCCTGGTAAAACCCTACTTTGTAACCGATGAACCACCCAAGTGTCATCGATGCGATCATGTAGATGATCAGATTCATGTTTGCTCCCGATTCAGGGAGTTACTGTTTTTCGCTCCCTGGGCTAATAGTGAAGCGATGGACTGACATCGTCAAGAATCCCGATCAGATTTGGGCGTGTCCTTAGGTTTTGGTTTCAATCCGTTTCCAGCTAACACCCCACCAAGTGAGCCTGTTAGGAATATCGCCAGGGTTTTGAGAAGGTCAATGAATGCTGCATCGTTAGGAGCTTGAGCCCCAATCGGTTGGGTCACAAAAATCAATGCATAAACTGTGCCAACAGTTACGATGAAAAATGTTGCAGCTAATGTGCCGCCAATTATTAAAATGAGCCTTGCATGAATATCCTGAGGATCAAGCCTTGATTTGCGTGGGCGTCGGTTATCGCTTAACTGTTTGACCCAGTATTGCATCGGTGCATGTCCCTGTGACCTCGCATTGCGGTGGGTTGCATTCAGGGGCTTGCCAGTTTTCGAATTGCTGGCAGGGGTATCTGACCCAGCCATCATACCCACAGCCTGACAGAGCTGAGACTGTAAGCCCCAGCCCAATCAAGCGGATAGTTAGCTGAATTATTTTGTGACGCCAAATGCGGAATCATTTGGGTTTAAGTAGCGAAGGATTACGGGCAAAACAGCTGCCAATCCTGCGTTTGCGAGCATCTTGATGTCTGTCTCACCTGTCATGGCTAATGCCACAGCAGCTGCGAGAAAACTGCGAGCCCATGAAGCTGCGATTGCTTTGATGTTCATTTCTTGCCCTTCTTGACTGTCGGTTTTGGAGCTTCAACCGCAGGCATTGCGCCTGAGTAGGTTTTGAATTTTGGTCGCCCAAATCCAACAACAGGTTGCCCCTTGCCAAATTTACGCTCTTTGATCATGACCATGCCGCCATTGCGTTGATCACCTGTGCCACTCGTGTTGCCCTCAATTGTGATCACTGAATCAATTTTCACAGCTGCAACAATTCCAATGTGGCTGATGCGATCCACGCCATCATGTGGAAAATCCATAAATGCCAAATCACCGATCTCAGGTTTTTCAACCCAGCGACCAATGTCCTTCATTTTGTTAGCTCCAAGAGCTGTGCCGACCATTGATGGGATTTTGACTTTTGCCTGGTCAAACACCCAATTGCAAAATGATCCGCACCAGGGCAACCCATTGGCTTTTGTAAATTCGCCATATTTTGTCAGGTTATCAGGCTTCTCGGTGTAGCCGACCTCAGCCAGGGCGACCTCTAACACCCTGGCAGCTGTCTCATCAGGATACAAACTCATGGAAGCAATGCAGCCACTTCATCAGCTGTAAGTCCAAGAGCTGTCAATTTATCAATGGCGGATTGTTTTGCATTTTGTTGATCGACAAAAATTTGTTTTTCTGCCAAATATGCTGCTTTTTTTGCTTCAAAATCTTTTAACTCAGCAGCGGTCATTTCCCGATCAATAATTTCATCGGTTTCCGTGTTGTGAATGCGAATCATTGGTTTAGTCATTATTTCACTCCATATACCTTGACAGTGCCTGCGCTGAATGTTGGTGAACCAAATTGATCAAACATAATTGATGTGACTTCGGAATTGCTTTTGAAAACTCCACCGCCAAGATAAGAACAATTTTGACCTGCGTTGTTGATCCAGCCTGAACGAATATCGATGGGCTTCCAATTTGTTGTGCTTGTAGGATTGTAAATGTTTATCCATGAAGCATTGTTCGTGGTGTTGTCCAAATCCGTTCCATTATTCATACCAAATGAGCTGTTGTTATACATGTATAAGCTCGGTGTCCCGCCACCCTCACCTCTTGCAGTCATTAACAATGCATTTCCCGAGTTGTTGATGCTAATGCTTACACCATCACCGCCTGAGGATAGTTGCACGCCATACATGTGAACTGCTAATGCTGTGTAGCCTGTCGCAGTTATTGAAACCGATGTGCTAGACCCTGACAATGTTGTTGTTGACAATAAAGTCATGCCGCCACCGCTTACACTGCCCCATTTCAAACCAGTTGCAGTTGTGCTGTCAGCCATTAAAACTTGATCATTTGATCCGACCGCTAATCGTGCAGGTGTATCAGCTGCGGTTGCAGTGATTAAATCACCCTTCGCATCAACAATTGCATTTTGGATTGCATTGCTGTCATCTTGTGCCACCCATGTGAAATCAAGATCAGTGCCTGAGTTTTTTGATAATACTTGACCAGTTGTGCCACCTTTAAGGTCAACCAATGCTGTGTCAATATCTTGTCCAAGTGTTGCAATAGCTGTTGCCCCATCTTTGACCAAGTCAGTCGATTGCGGAATGTCCCAGCCAAAATTTGTGGTCGTGGTTGCCATTTTTGCTCCTTATTAAGCGACGATCAATGCCTGTTGCCAGGTCATTGTATTTGAGAGGGTATTCCAAGTCTCTGCGACACCAACATCATTCCAGCGCATTGCCTGCAAGCTATATGACACAGGTGACAAGATCAAATTGATTGCCATTGATTTGACCCCAGCTGAAATTGTCCAGCCTTCGACGAATCCCTGAAAAACGCCCAAATTCATGTTTGTTGGTAGATCGCTGATCTGCATTGGCATGCCCATAAAAACGCCAATCAGGGCATCACGATCTGAGTCGCTGATTTCGCTGTTGCCAATTTGAAATGTAATTGAATCAAAAATTGCCTGTGGGTTAGCTCTTAGGGTCAGATAGAATTGCGCTTGACTAGTTGCATCAGCCGTATGTTTAAGGGTTGTCGTGATGATTTGTGCAGCTGATCCGTATTGCTCAATGGAATCTGCATCGCTGTCGCTGACCTCACTTGCCGAGTTATTGCCATATTTGATTGTAATGCCGTTTCTGATGTCACCTGATCGGGTGGTGGTTTTGATTCCAGCTGCCAATGCGTCATTTGCTGAGACATCGACATATCCATTTGCAGCAAGGTATTGAGCCCGATGGGTTGAATCTGCATATCCGATACGACCTGATGAATCCTCAAAAATATAACCAAGCCCCGATGTGGCAAGCAATGAGACCAATGAATAAACATCTGTTCTCGATGAGCTGCGGTTTTCAAGCTCATAATTTCCAGGGCGATCAATTTCGCCTAATCCGCCTGATTCAGCATTTGCCCAGGTAGCTGTTGGATCATAAGCTGCCCAAGTTTGTGAAGCTGAGACATCATTCCAAGTGCCAGCCAATACTGAATTGAGGATTGTGTAAATCTGATCGCCGTCCTGATCAGCTGTCAAAACACCATTAGTCAAAATGCGTGGCAATCTCGCCAATGCGCCAAGTGCAATCAGCTTGATTGATTGGCTGATGCCAATGCTGCCAGCTCCACGAATAGACACCTCAACATCGGTGATAAATCCACCAAAAATTGGCACAAATGTGCCTGCTGAGTTTTTGACTTCAATTGTCAATCCGTCATTGATATCAATGTCAATTGTTGAACCATCTGTGTTAATCAATTCCACATTGCAATATCCAGCAGCGGGCTGTGAATAAATATCTCGACGCCCTGATGAAATTACCAGGTTGGCAAGGGTAACGCTCGTATATTCAACCCCATTGATTTGAATACGCCAATCAGGTGTCCAAATACTCATTGCATTGCAACAAATCTGCTAGAGCCTAGAGTCCCCCTGTAAGTAGATTGGTTCAATACATCAACGATCTGTCGAGCTGTGGATTCTGCATCAATTGCGCCATTGACAGTGATGTTGTTAACCACACCTGGAGTGGGCAAAATTCCAGCTCGCAATGCTTCCTCGGTTGAGGCTGTCGCCCCATATTTATACAATAAGCCTGTCGGATTTGTAGCTGATGAAATTGCAGCTGTTGACGAACCACCACCACCCATTGCATTTGGTGAGCTGATTGATCCAGTTGATGCTGAATATCCGCCTGATGGCAATGATGATGTTAATGATGATCCTTTGACTGTTGGTGCTGTCATTGGTGTTGTTGGTATCAATGGGATATTCGGTAAAACAGGAATTGCGTTGTATGCCCTGATAATTGCATTGATTCCTGATACTGCTGCATTGACCATTGTGGTGATGACGCCAATGACGCCGCCAATGATGTCAACAACAGCTGCTGCAACCTTGCCAATGAATGTGAACGCTCCGCCCAAAACATTGCCAACAATCGGAGCAATTGTGTCCCTGATTAAAATTCCAAAATCCTTAAAATTTGAAATGTTATCTGTGACTGCTTTTTTCACTGCATCAAATGTTGATTTAAATGCATTAAAGATAGGCAAACCGATTGATTTGATTATGTCAAATAAAGTTGAAATATAGAAATTGATTCCTGAATTTGGATCACCTAATGCATCGCCAAATTTGGTGAATAACGGGACGACGCTGGTATTTACAAAATCCATCATTTTGCCCAGGATAGGCAACAGAGCATTTCCAATTGTCTCTTTTGATTCATCAAATGCGACTTTGAGACGATTGATTTTGCCCTGGTAAGTGTCAGCAGCATTTGCAGCTGCCCCGCCAAACATTTGAGTCAGTTTGTCATTGATGTCTGCAAATGATGATGTTTTTAATTCTGCGGCTGTTAAACCCAACCCCAATTTGCCAAGTGCTGCTGTGTTGCCGTCATAAGCTTTGCCCAGCGCATTTGATACAACTTCAAGTGGTTTTCCAGTTGCTGCTGAAATATCCAACGCCGTTGCAAGTAATTTTTGAGATTTTTCTGTGTCGCCTGTTGATCGGGCAAGCCTGGACAGAGCTGGTCGCAATTGATCATCACTGACGCCAGTTGCCAATGACATTTTGAGGATATTGTCCTCGACAGCTTTGATCTGTGCATTGGTTGCGCCTGTAACAGCTGTGAGAGTCTGTGCGAGTTTAGCCTGTGCAGCTTCATCTTCAATTGCAGCTTTGACACCATCAACGCCAAGTTTGACAGCGTATGTTGCAGCCGCAGCAGCAGCCACAGCAAATGCAGCGGCAGCAGCTTTGCCAAATTTTGAAACTTTGCTCGAAAACCCGTCAACCTCAGCCTCAGCCTGTTTTGTTCCTTTTTTTAATTCATCGAGGTCGGCGTCAAATGTAATCTTGACTTTTGGAATACCAGCCATTTACAGACCCCCCAATTTCAATTTGTCAACAGTTTCCTGAATTAGTTTTGAATACTTTTCAGCGATGTCTGCAATGTTCGCATCTACTGCTGGATTTATCCAATAGCCACGCTTATTGCGACCAAGCTTGAATCTGCGAGTGTATTTGCGACCGAGTGAATCGACGCCAGGCTCTGATCCGTATTCTGAACCCCACAGCAATGCGCCAGCTGGAGCTGCATTTTGTTTGACTAGCTTGCCGCCCTTTGTTCGTTCGCCACCATATTTGCGACCGACTTTTTTTGAACCACCAACATCAACACGAACCAATCGATCACGAGGCGTTGAAATAGATTCAACGACCAATCTTGCCTGTGGAGTAGGTGATGTTAAACCTGAAACCATGATCTCGCCTGCAAGTTTTTTTGACATTGCCTGGGCTTCGGTGCGGATATTGTCCTGGGATTCTTTAGGCAACAACCGCAACACTTTGAACAATTCCTGAATTTGCACAGGGTCAACAGTGATTGCGATTGTGCCTTGCTTACTTGCCATTTTTGTCCCTTAACATTTCAGCCGCAGTTTCGAGGTCATCAAAATCTGTCCAGTATTGCATCGGAATGCCAGTGGCAATTGCAATGTTTAGGATTGCTCGGTTGAGACTTCCTGCGGCGTGGCTTTTGGGTCGTCAACAGCTTCAATCTTTATTGCTTCGATTGTCAATTCCCACACTTCAAATGGTTTTGTTGGCTTGCCAGCTGATTGCTTGACATAGGCAAAATGTGCCAGGGTCAAAAAATCTGACTGTTGCATCGCTTTGATGCTGTCAATTGCATAAACCGATTTTCCAGTTTTACGCTCCCACTTTGACCATTCAGGCAATCCCACCTCGTATGTGTGGGACTGCCCGTCAGTATGTTCGATTTCGATGTTTAGTTTTAGCTTCATTTATTTGCTCCCGATTCTCTCTGTTAGCTGAATGTTTCTGTTGGTGTTCCAACGACCTGGAATGACAAACTGACTGTTTGTGCATCAGGTGCTGTACCACCTACTGATGGAAATACAGGCAACACATTAAATGCAAAAACTGCGCCAGTCGCAGCTGTCAATGATACTGCCAGGGTTGAATTTGGTGATCCTTCACATGCAGTCCATAGGGCTTCACAGAGCGATCCTGATGCCCCCCAGTCCGCCAGCATTTCGACAGCGAAAGTCCAGTTGTCGTCAATTGCTTTGTATGCACGACCATCGAGAGTTTGATATGTCTCGATTGTGTGGTCGTTTGTAAGTGTTGCTGATGTTGCTTGAGCATCATAATTTGTGGACGCAATCGTCATTGTGAGATCGCGACCAGTGATGATTGTCGTTGGCACTTTTGCTCCTTAGTTTGTTTGGGTGTAATACATGCTCAGATTGATATTTGCAGCCAATACCTTTGAAGCTCCC
>JACCDP010488995.1_pt1 | contig 14584 bp, 24 predicted proteins | sample 7445841 | NCBI WGS metagenome assembly JACCDP01 (sample SAMN15323441, study PRJNA562643) | freshwater metagenome | isolation source: river surface water | place: USA:Blue River Watershed | collected 2017-08-17 | reverse complement strand
GTTATCAATTGTATTAGATGAACACATCTGGAGAGCAGGTGTAGTACCTGATAAAGAAATTAACTTCGCTGCATCAATAGCAAAAATATTAGAAACAACTAAAAAACAAGTAATATGAGTCAATTTGAGCCTCAACAACAACAAGTAAATATAGCAGCTACACTTCCTATAGTATGTGAAGACTGTGGTAATGAAACATTTAAAGAAGTAATGTACATGCGTAAAGAATCTCGTTTAGCATCAGGATTGCCAATGGATAGAATGGTACCTATTCAGTTAATAGCTTGTGATAAATGTGGTACATTCCTTGAGGAATTTATCCCAGCACCATTAAAACAATTCTATGGTAAATCTGCTCAACAAGATATTTAATAAATACAAAATGAAATCACAACAACTACAATCAGAAAATGAAGCATTGAAAGCTCAGATAATGGGTTTATCTTCTACTTTAAAATCATCTGATGAAAAGATAAAGTTTCTAGAAAACGAACTTCAAGGTTTATTTAAACGATACCAAGATCTAAAGGCAGAATTAGATCATTATATTATGTTGAGTAATACAAGCAACAAAAATCAAAACGATTCAAGATACTATTAATGAATATATTTGACCATATTAAAAATATTACTACTAATAAGGGACCGTATCTAGGTGACGAGGGATGGAACAACTGGATGATCAATCGTTATTTAAGTATGGATCCTGATTATTGTGAGGTGGTTAATTATGTTCAAAAGAATACTTGGCAAATGAAAGGAGAATATCTATACAATCTGTATAGAGATCTCATTCCACAACAATATAAATTCCTTAAATATATTAAAGCTAAAAATAAAAAGGAATATAAGGTTGATCAAGTAGAAGCAGTTGCTGCTTACTTTGAAATTAGTAAGAAGGAGGCTAAAGAATATATTGATATGCTTCCTGAAAATGAATTAGAAAATATAATATTACAAATCAATGGCTAGTTGGATTAATAAAAGTAAATCATACCAAGAATTTGAAAAACATATGGATAAAAAACAATTTGAATTAGATTCAATAGTTACTACAATCATAGACCAGTTTAAAGTTCGCTCAGCTAAAGGTAAAGCAAAGTATGGTGTTGATTTAGATCGTACTGATCTAACATTGTTAGAGTGGATTGAACATGCTAAAGAAGAGCATATGGATGCTATCTTGTACTTAGAAAAAATTAAACAAGAATTCATACGTGAGCAAAAAGAAGAAAAAGTACTCTGATGTTGAGTTAAAAATAAAAAATTACCAACAGCCAGAAATTAATCATAGTTTCCAGCGTAGCGTCTCATACTCCCAATTCTCAATGTGGAGTTCATGTCCACATAAGTGGTATTTAACTTATGTAGAGAACAAACAACCGTACCAAGCTAGTATTCATACTGTGTTTGGTACGGCGTTTCATGAAACACTACAGGATTATATTACAGTAACGTATGAGGAAAGTGGAGCTGCTGCTGATAAAATGGATTTAATTGCTCTATTTCAAACTAAATTCGCTGAGGTATATTCTAAAGAATATAAAGCAGCAGGTGCGCATTTCAGTAATGCTGAGGAAATGGGTGAATTCTTTGATGATGCTACTGCTATATTAACGTTTATTAAGAAAAATCGTAATAAACTATTTACAATACGAAAAATGCGCTTGCTTGGAATAGAATTACCATTATTACTAAAAGTAGGTAATAATTTATTCTACAAAGCATTCATTGATTTCGCTTTATACGATGAAGATCTAGATAAAATCTACATATATGACATTAAAACATCCACCAGAGGGTGGAACGATAATGACAAAAGAGATGATGCTAAAATCTCTCAAGTATTGCTATACAAGCAGTACTTTGCGCAACAATTTAATGTCGATGTGGAAAAAATCGAAGTTGAGTTCTTCATCGTTAAACGTAAAATCTGGGAACAATCCGAATATCCAATCCCAAGAGTCCAATCATTTAAGCCAACAAGCGGAAAAAACAAACGCAAACAAGCAATAGATAATTTTACAAATTTCATTGCAGATTGCTTTGATGATGTTGGTAAGCCTAAAATAAAGTCGTACCTTAAAAATATAGGTGAAAAATCATGTAAATGGTGTCCCTACAATGATAAACAAGATCTTTGTAATAAAAAATAATAACATGGAAGATAAATGTTATCAATCAACTAATGAGGATTTAAGAAAATCTGCTTTAGAACATTATGAAGAATTATCAAATAAGTGTTGTCATTGGTCAAGTAACGTTCCAAGAGCAATTAATTTTTATTATGACTATAAAGAAATGAATTTATGGGAAAAAATAAAATTAGCATTTAAAAAATGATGTTTTTTGTATAGACATATATATTTATATCAAATATAATATTATGGGAAACAAAATGCAATTAACAAGCGTGAAAGTTCCTGAAGATTTATTTGAGCAATTTAAAATTGCTTGTGTTAAATATAAGTTTAGCGTACAAAAATTAACAGAACGCTCAATGTACTTATATTTAACAAATGAAGAATTCAGAAAACAAATTCACAATCAATTAGACACACAATTTACAGGAAGTATTTAAATTAGTTTATGAAAGAAGGTTATATTCCGCAAGAGAAACGTAAGAAAATCTTATTGTTATGTGACGATATCCGAATGACGAGTGGTATTTCCACTATGGCTCGTGAAATCGTTATTGGTACAGCCCACCATTATAATTGGGTTAACGTGGGTGGAGCTATCACTCATCCTGATAAAGGCAAACGATTTGATTTATCAGGTGATACAAACCAAAATGCTGGTATTGATGATGCAAGTGTGTTTCTATACCCAACTGATGGATATGGATCTCCAGAATTGATCAGACAGCTAATCCAGGTTGAAAAACCAGATGCATTGATGATGTTTACTGATCCAAGATATTGGATTTGGTTATTTCAGATTGAACATGAGATTAGAAAGCAAATGCCAATTGTTTATCTTAATATTTGGGATGATTTGCCTTATCCAATGTACAATAAGTCATTCTATGAGTCATGTGATACTCTATTAGCTATTAGTAAGCAAACTGAAAATCTTAACCATTGTGTATTAGGACCTGAGTTAGCAGCTGAAAAAGTAATTAAATATGTTCCACACGGGATTAATGAAAATTTCTTCTTCCCTATTACAACTGAACGCCCTGAATATTTGGCTTTGCAAGAATATAAAAAGGCATTATATGGTGGTAGAGAATATAATTTCAATTTGCTTTATAATGCTAGAAACATTCGCCGTAAATCAGTTCCTGATTTGATGCTAGCTTGGAAAATATTCATTGATCAGTTACCATTGGAAGAAGCCAAAAAGTGTGTATTTACACTCCATACCCAACCAATGGATGAAAATGGAACAGACCTACCAGCAGTAAAAGATATGTTATTTGGAAGATTACCTCAATACAATGTTGCATTCTCAACAGGTAAAAATCCATCCAACATAATGAATCTACTTTACAATACAGCTGATGCAGTAGCTCTTATCAGCTCAAATGAAGGTTGGGGATTAAGTTTAACTGAAGCAATGATTTGTGGTAAACCAATTATCGCTACAGTAACAGGTGGAATGCAAGACCAAATGCGTTTTGAAGATGAAAACGGTGAGTGGATTAAATTCACAGAAGAATTCGGTTCAAACCATAGAGGCAAATATAAGAAACATGGTAGTTGGGCTTTCCCAGTATTCCCTTCAAACCGTAGTTTAGTTGGATCAATTCCAACACCTTATATCTTTGATGATAGAGCTGAACCACATGATATAGCTGAGCAAATAATGAAGGTATATAGATTAAAAATGGATCAACCTGATCAATACAATGCAATTTGTAAACAAGCTCATGAATGGGTCCACTCAGACGAATCAATGATGACTGCTAAAAATATGTGTAAAAACGCAATTGAAGGCATTGATGAAACATTTAAAAAGTGGCAACCTAGATATGCATTTGAATTGATGAAAGTAGAACCACTTGAACAACCTAAACATTTTGTAAAACACGTTATCGCACAATAATATGAAACCACTAGTTTTTATAAGCTGCCCAATTGATACATTTTCTGGTTACGGAGCTAGATCAAGAGATATTGCTTTAGCAATTATTAAATCAGATAAATATAATGTTAAAATATTACCTCAACGTTGGGGAGCAACACCATTTGGATTCCTCCAATCAAACAACCCAGATCATAAACTGTTGCAAGATTGTATTTGGAATCAACCTCAATTACCGAAACAACCTGATTGTTGGATCCAGATTACAGTCCCGAATGAATTTCAGCCTGTAGGTAAATTTAACATTGGTATGACTGCTGGTATTGAAACTACAGTATGTGCTGCTCCTTGGATTGATGGTATAAACAGAATGGACATTACCTTAGTATCATCAGAACATGCTAAAAAGGTATTTGAAAATAGTTCATTTGAGGAAAAAAATCAACAAGGCCAAGTTATTAGAAAAATAGCACTTGAAAAACCTATTGAAGTATTATTTGAAGGTGTTAATACAGACATTTACAAGAAATTAGACAATGTTAAGGGTGAAGTAGTAGAGGCCTTAGACGATTTAGTTAAAGAAGAATTTAACTATCTATTTGTAGGTCATTGGTTGCAAGGTGAAATAGGACAGGATAGAAAAGATGTTGGTATGTTGATTAAAACATTCCTTGAAACATTCAAAAATAAAAAACAACGCCCTGGTTTGATTCTTAAAGTGTCTGCTGGTAATTATTCTATTATGGATAGAGATTCTATTCTAGATAAAATCAGACAGATTGAAGAATCAGTAGAAGGAGATTTACCAAGCATCTATTTACTACATGGTGAATTAAGTGATGAAGAAGTAAATATATTATACAACCACCCTAAAGTAAAAGCACACGTTACATTTACCAAAGGTGAAGGATATGGTCGCCCACTGATTGAAGCATCAATATCAGCTAAACCTATAATTGCACCTAACTGGAGTGGACATCTTGATTTCCTCGATTCAGAAATGTCAATTCTACTCCCAGGACAAGTAACCCAAATACACCCTTCAGCAGTAGTACAAGATATGTTATTGGCTGAATCTGGTTGGTTTACTGTTGATTATAAAAAAGCAGCTGATACATTAGAAGATGTTTATAAAAACTATAAAAAACATAGTGAAGGAGCAAAGAGACAAGCGTATCGTTCACGTACTGAGTTTAATTTAGAGAAAATGTCTGAAGAAATTGTTGGTCTATTAGATTTAAAAGTACCAAAACAAGTTGAATTTAAAATTCCTCAGATGAAAAAAATTGAATTACCTAAAAAACCTGTATAATGAAAGAACAACTAATTATATGTCCTAGATGTGGTGGTAATGCTTGTCACGAAGCATCAAACGATAAATTTACCGTTTGGAGTTGCTTTGGATGTGGATTTACGGCAAACATTACCACTACAGATGACAATTTAGAAAATATAGAAGGTGTAATGCCTCAACTTTACATTGATTTGAAATTTAAAGATGATAAAGGGTATAATTGGTATCCATCAACAGTAATTTTAGAAGATAAATCAATGGTATTTGCTGATGGTAAATCAATTGAAGATTGGAAATGGGCTGCTGTACAAGCTAAAGATGGTAAAGCAGACATGACCACAAAACAAGAATACGAACAACACGACTTTATGGAAGCCTTAGATTATATTGGCTTCTTCCAAAAACAAAAATAATGTTATGCTCAGAATCAGTTATGCTATCACGGCTTGTAATGAGCACGTTGAATTAGAACGTTTATTGGACCAATTAAAAAATAATATTCGTCCTGAAGACGAAGTTGTAATTCAAATAGATACAACAGCTACTGAAGAAGTAAAAGAAGTAGCCTCTAAATATCCTGATTTTGCTACTGTAACAGCATTTCCTCTCGCAGGTGATTTTGCTCAGTTTAAAAATAACCTAAGCAAATATTGTACTCGAGAATTCATATTCCAGATTGATGCTGATGAATATCCTCATCCACATCTACTAGCTTCATTACCCGAAATATTAGAATACAACTATAATGTAGATGTATTTTTAACCCCTAGAATCAATACAGTTGAAGGTTTAACTGAACAACATATTCAGCAATGGGGATGGAATGTTAATGATAAAGGATGGGTTAATTTTCCTGATTATCAATGGCGTATTTGGAAAAATAGTAAAAAAATTAGGTGGATAAATAAAGTACACGAGCGATTAGATGGATTTGGAGAATATTCATTATTTCCTCAAATGGAAGAATATTGTTTATTCCATCCTAAAGATATTAAAAGACAAGAAAAACAAAACCAATTTTATAGTACATTATGAAAACAGCATTAGTATTAGGAGCTGGTGGATTCATCGGCTCACACTTAGTTAGAAAATTAAAAGAAGAAGGATTTTGGGTTCGTGGTGTTGATTTGAAACGCCCTGAATTTGAACCAACATTCGCTGATGATTTTTTAACTTACGATTTACGCGATAATAAAAATGTAGAGGCAGTAATGCGCTTAGAAGGACATAACGGGTTACCTCTACCATGCCAATACCATAAACACCCATACTCAGAAGAACTTCACTTTGATGAAGTATATCAATTAGCTGCTGATATGGGAGGTGCTGGTTATATCTTTACAGGCAACAACGATGCTAATGTAATGCACAATTCAGCTATGATTAATTTAAATGTTGCTGAATGGGCAGTTAAACATAAAGTAAAACGTGTATTTTATAGCTCATCTGCTTGTATGTACCCAGAACATAATCAATTAGACCCAGAAAATCCAAATTGTGAAGAATCAAGTGCATATCCTGCTAATCCAGATTCTGAATATGGTTGGGAGAAATTATTCAGTGAAAGAATGTTCTTAGCGTTTGCTAGAAACTATGGTTTGGAAGTTCGCATTGCTCGTTTTCATAATATTTTCGGTCCACAAGGTACTTGGAAGGGTGGAAAGGAAAAAGCACCAGCAGCAATGTGTCGTAAAGCAGCTGAAACACCAGATGGTGGTGAAATTGAAGTATGGGGTGATGGTTCACAAACCAGATCATTCTTATACATTGACGAGTGTATTGAAGGCATATTACGTTTAACCCGTTCTGATTTTGAAGGACCAGTTAATATTGGTAGTGAAGAAATGATTACTATTAACGACTTAGCTAAAATGGCTATTAATATTAGTGGTAAAAATATTACTATTAAAAATATTCCTGGACCAACTGGAGTTAGAGGTAGAAACTCAGATAATAAATTAATTCAAGAAAAATTAGGTTGGGCTCCAAACTATCCACTAATAAATGGATTAACAAAAACATTTAAATGGATTGATAAACAAGTTAATAAATGAGAATATTTTCTAAGTTTCTTCATATAGAACGATTTGAAGATTATTTTAGTGGGTTAGATAAATACAAAGATAAAAGTATATCGTTCTTTAATGATTATATCCCAACCCAAGAAGAATTATCATTAAGTAAAGTAAATATATTCAATGTATTAGAACCAAATGAATTTTTCGGAATACACAACTATGTTGAGTATAATAGTAATAGTTTTGATATTATACTGACATGGAGTGATAAAATATTAAATTCTTGTCCTAATGCTGTGTTATTTCCTTTTGGTGAGGCTTGGGTTGATTTAAATTATGCTTCTCAATTTAATGATGTTCCTAGACCATTTGAAATAACATTTCTTTGTGGAGTTAAAAACCTAATTGAAGGACATCAGTTGAGACAAAGAATATATCAATTAGAAGATAAAATTAATATTCCTCACAAGTGGTGGTATGTGTTAGACGATTTCAATAAAGAAACAAATGAACGTCCTGGGTATTTCCCGGTAAATGGTTCATTTGTATCACCAAATGGGATTGACGTAGCAGGTGAAGGAAAAAAACAAATATGGAATCGCAAATCAATGTTCCATGTTCCTGTAGAAAATTCAAAACATAATAATTTCTTTACAGATAGATTGATAGATTGTTTTTTGACCAAAACAGTTCCCGTATATTGGGGCTGCCCTAATATTGAAAATTTTTATGACCACAGAGGTATTATTTGTTTTGAAAATGAACATGATTTGTTGGATATCATAAACAAATTAACCCCTGAAGATTATACTTCAAGATTAGAAGCAATAAATAATAATTATCAACTTGCTTTAGAAAATGCCTCATATTTTAAAAGAATTGAACATTTTTTAGACGAATTAATTAAATTAAATAATTTATGAAACATTTAGTATTAGGATCTTCAGGACAAGTAGGATACCATCTAAGTAACATTTTAAAAGAACAAAACCAAGAAGTAATATCTTTTGATATTGTAGATTCAGAAAATGAAGATTTAAGAATATATAACAACCAATTACTAGAAGAAAAAATTAAAGAATGTGATTTTATTCATTTTTTAGCTTTTGACATTGGTGGTTCTATATATTTAGCCAAATACCAGAATACATTTGATTTTATATCTAATAATGTAAAGATAATGAATAATGTATTTGATTTGATTAAAAAATATAATAAACCGTTTATATTTGCTTCATCTCAAATGTCAAATATGTCTTATTCTACTTATGGTGTATTAAAAGCAATAGGTGAACGTTATACTGAAGCATTAGGTGGTTTGATAGTTAAATTTTGGAATGTTTATGGTTATGAACATGATGAAGAAAAATCCCATGTAATAACTGACTTTATAAAAATGGCTAATGAATATAAAGTCATACACATGAAAACCGATGGTGAGGAAGTTAGACAGTTCCTATACGGAGATGATTGTGCTGAATGTTTAGTAAAATTGTCTGAACAATACAATAATATTGAACGAGATAAACAATTACATATTACTAATTTTGAGTGGGATTCAATTTATAGTATTGCCGAAATAGTTCAAGAATTAACTGATTGTAAAATCATTAAAGGAGAAAGTAAAGATATAGTTCAGTTAGATAAGCGCAATGAACCAGATCCTTATATTTTAAATTTTTGGAAGCCAAAAACCACTTTAAAAGAAGGTATTAAAAACGTATTTAACCTAATAAAATAAACAAATGGATAAAAATTTAAACACAATGATGGAAAGTTATCTTAATAAAGCAATTAACGGCCATAATGATTCAGATAAACATTTCCTAACATTATTTTCAATAGCAGTTGCTTCAGGAGCTAAAAATATTATTGAGTTAGGTGTTAGAGAAGGAGGTACCACATCTCCTCTATTAACAGCAGCCCAAATAAATGGAGGAACACTCTATTCAGTAGATATAAATGAAACACCATATAAACCAGATAAAGAATTATCTAAACACTGGAAATTTTATAAACAAGATGCCATTGAATTTTTAACACAATGGGATAGAAGTAAAGAAGTAGGTTTAGTATATGTTGATGATTGGCATTCATACTCTCATGTTAAAAAAGAATTAGAACAATTAGACTCAATTGTATCTCCTAGTAGTGTTATTATATTACATGATTTGATGTACGGTGGAACTTGCCCTTTCTATCATGTTGATTTAACCAATTCAGCTGGTAGTCAATGGGATGAAGGTGGTCCTTACCGAGCAGTAGCTGAATTAAACTCTCAATTTTGGGAATTTTCAACACTACCTTGGAATAATGGTTTGACTATTTTAAGAAAAAAATATTCAAATAAATTTAAACAAAGATAATGAAATTAGGAGTTGTAGTAGTAAATAGAAATGATGGATATAAAGACTTTGAAAGAGGTATTATACATTTCAAATCGATGATAGATACATTTGATGAAGTGAATTATATTGATTGGAATTCTCCTGAGACATCTTATTTATGGGAAATTAAAGATAGATTACCTAAAACAGGAAAAATCAGACATTATATTATTACCCCAGAAATAGTAAGTCAACTTATCCCTCATCCAAATGCTTCAAAATGTAATGAGACCCTAAGTCGAAATATCGCTATTAAAAGGTCAGATGCTGATTGGATTGTATCTACTAGTTTAGATATTATACCCCCTAAACGAGAAGATTTAATCAAAACAATCGAAACGTTAGATAAGAATACTTTTTATACTATATCACGTAGAGAAGCCCCTTTACCTATAATTAAAAAATATACTACAGATGAATGGTCTCTCCTAAGAGAAGAATTATACAATACCATCCCTGAGCGACACTATCCTGGGGCAGTATCACCTAATGATAGATATAGTTTAATTAATTGTTGTGGTGATTTCCAATTAGCGCATAAAGATTTATGGCATACTATTAAAGGATTTGAAGAAAATATGGTGTATACCTGCTTCTCAGATACTAATGTTCAGAAAAAAGCAGTATTAGGTGGATTTAATTTAGAAGTCCTATTTAATCCACCACTATTCCATATGGAACATGAACCATATTCAGTAACTGAAAAAGGAGAACGTATCAAATCAGAAACATTCCATGAATCTTCTAAAGCAATGGTGTATAATGATGTGTGGGATTATGTAGAATATTTTCAAGGAACTTCTAATTCTGATAGTTGGGGATTAAGTAACACTGAAATCGAATTTGAGGTATTTTAAAATATTTATTGGAAATTTAGTTTATGTCAAAGGCACTTCGTACACCTCAGCGCAAACAAGAATATTTAAGCCGGGTAATAACACTTGGTGAAATAGATAATGAAATGGCGTGTGAAGTAATTGGGTTAATTAATGAAATTAACAACGAAGACAAAAATAAAGCAGCAGAAAACAGAGATCCAATTAAATTCATTCTAAACTCCCCAGGAGGAAACGTATATGATGGGATGGGTATAATTGACGCGATTGAAAATTCAATTACACCAATACACATGTATATACACGGCCATGCGATGTCAATGGGATTTGCTATTGCTACCTGTGGTGATTATCGTTATGCTACTAAACGTACTACGTTTATGTATCATGAAATGAGCTGGGATGCTGGACAAGAGAAAATGAAATATCACGAACAAGAATTAAAAGAAGGTAAACGCTTGTGGAAATTGTACGATGATATAGTTGTTACAAATACTGAAATACAGTTAAAACAATTACAAAGTATACGTAAAGAACAAAAAGAATGGTACATAACTGCGGAACAAGCATTGAATCTTGGTATCATTGATGAAATTTTATAATATTTATACATAAACGCATATAATGGCTGAATTAAAACCAAAACTCAAAGTAGACGTAAATCATAACCCAACTAAAAAGGGTATTAAAGTACAATTCGTATTACCTCAAGCGATTGAAGGTGATGCTAAGGCAGCCGCTACTCAAAAATTACAAAGCAAACTAAATCAAGGTTTATCCCAATATAATTTAACAGTTAGTCAAGACACAGACGTGCCTTATTCTAACGTTATTGGTTTCTTAATACCTATCTCTGATGTAAAGTTATTCATTAAGAATGCTATTAGTGGAGGAGGAGAGGCAGCATCTGAAATGCCACCAGCCGAAGAGCCACAAGTATAAAACAAAAAACATGAGACGTAAAGTACCTGTATTTCGAGTGAACGCAAAACCAGGTGCTTCGTATGATAAGCTTACAGAAGTACCAGGTTTAAAAGAAATTATAATAGAAGAAACAGTAATTGCAATTAAGGACGGTATTAAAAAGAAGAAAAAATCAACTCCTATATTTGAAATTGCTGGTTCAGATTATTATTTAGAGCTAGAAAAAGATAAATGGAAATCATCTCTTGAAAACGCACTTGTTTACTATGTAGAACATGAAGACTACAATAAGTGTATTGAATGTAGAGATTTAATTAATCAGTTATGAGTGATGAACACACACAAGGAATAAAAAAATCAATTGAAGACATTATTGGATCCGGTACTGTTTTAAAACGTAAGAAAAAAACAGAGGATGATGTTAATAGAGAATCGTTTGAAAAGATCATTTTATTAATGGATCAAATTCAAACTAGAGGAGTACTATTACACGCTGAATTAGGATTAGATTATTCTAACTATGATGAAAAATTCTATGAAATAATTGATAGACTATTCCAAATACATTTTGGAAGAGAAGCAGCTGAAATTGTATTCTTTTACACCTATGAAAGAATAAACCCAGATGGATCAATTAATGAATTGGTAGATGAAAATGATCAAATAATAACTTTAACTAGCCCAACTGATTTGTGGTATTTAGTCAATCACATTAAAAATAAGACTAAGAAAGTAAAAACAAAATAAGTTATGCCTTTAGCTAAACCTATATCTAGGGAAGACGTTTTGCGTGCAATGCGTTTTACAAAATCAAATCGTGCTGCAGCTAAGTATTTAGGTTGTTCATATCAACATTATAAACCATTTGCTAAATTATTTAAGGTAGATGAAAGCGATCATAATTCGCCTTCATTGTTTGATGTTCATAAGAACCAAAGCGGTAAAGGTATTCCTAAATTCTTACCTGATAGAAAACGTTCACCAAACGTTAAAAACATAGTTGAAACAGGTACTGGATGGGAATCATTTACACCAGATAAAATCAAATCAAGATTAATAACTGAAAACTATTTAAGAGAAGAATGTTACTCTTGTGGCTTTTGTGAACGCAGAGTTACTGATTATAAAATACCGTTATTATTAAATTTTAAAGATGGAAATAAATTTAATTATCTACTTGATAATTTGGAGTTATTATGCTACAACCATTATTTCCTATTGGTTGCAGACCCGCTCACACCAGATCAAGTACGACACATCGAAGATAATACAACTGTCAAGGCTGTGTCACATGATTGGGATCTAGATGAAGCTCATTTAGAGAATATGAAAGCACTAGGATTGTTGGATTAGGCAAAATAAAGTCGTACATTTACGGTATAAATAAAAATTATGTTAAACAGACCAGAATTAGCACAACAATTCGCTGAGTTTGAAATAACAGCAGACGTTAAATCTGCCTACAGGGCAGGAGTACAGTTAATTGGTTCACTTGGATTCACTAAGATGATGATGTTTGCGAATCAAGTTCAACTAACTAACGATGATATTGATTACTTTGTAAGTACACCACCACGTAGAATGGAAGATGAATCTTATGAAGACATGAAAATGAGAACCCGATTCACACAAAAACTAAACAAATATAGAGAACATCTATATGATTATTCAGTATATCAAAAATAAAAAATAATGGGACAATACTTTAATGTAAAAGTACAATTTACTGTAGAAGACAGTAAAGGTAAAATTAAAAAACAAAATATTAACTATCTAGTAGATGCTATGTCAGTAACTGAAGCTGAAGCTAGAACAGTAGAACACTTGACTGAACAAGGCGAACAAGAGTTCGAAGTGAAATCAGCAAGCGAAGCTAAAATTGCAGAAGTAATTCTAGCAGAAGCAATAGCTGAAACTGAGAAATAATATACCTCTGTTGACACGCACGGCAACCGAAATCATACTAGTAAAGGATTAGGCAATGCGAACGAATACGAAGAATACCTCACTGTGCGTAGGTAAGTATCAAGTTCTTCTGACCGCGGAGAAAGATCCGCTCTATGCTCCGTTCGTCTAATGGTTAGGACGTATCCCTTTCACGGATAAAATACGGGTTCGACTCCCGTACAGAGTACCTGAACACAGTGCGATATTTATCGCTACCTCATAGGTTGATTGGGGAATGGTTATATCTATAGCTCGAGAGTGAATGCTGGCTGATATAATCGGAGTTGGGAAGTATTCACCTAAGTAAAGCCAATCATAAAAGGAGTTGTCCACGCAACCATCTTCTCCTTTCCTAAATTTTTTTGGTTCGGTCAAAATAAAGTCGTATATTTAATATACACAAAAAATAAAAATATGTTCTTGAATTATTACCTCGTTTGCCTCGCCTATTGTTTACTTATGTCATTCCGTAAATGGAATCGTGATGTAATGTCAGGTGGACTAGGTATAACTCCTGGACTTGATACTTTAGGTATAGTAATCATGGCTCCTATTTTGGCTCCTGTAGATATATTCCTTACCTGGACACGTATTTACAGAGAAGCAGAAGAGGCAAGACGCCGTGAAAGTAAGAGAAAATTGTAAGGTGGTGAAATAACCTAGGTTATGGCAGACACGCCCACTCGTCTCGTGGGTGCTGAAAAACGAGATAGATATTTGGATATGGGTTGACCACAAAGCCGGCTATTTTGTCCAATATTGAATCGCAGCATGTTGGTTCGACTCCAACCCTTACAGCTAATGCCCTTGTGGTGGAATAGGTAGACACGCAGGACTTAAAATCCTGTTCGCCGAAAAAGCGAGTGCGGGTTCGATTCCCGCTGGGGGCACGTTCGAATATTTATAGGTATGGCATGTCATTATTTAACAATGAAGAACAGTGATGAATTCTATCTTAAACTAAAAGGTAGAGACCAAGACATTGTTTTGAAAATGGTTAAATGTGTATTTTCAGACTATAAAAGGGGCAAAGATCAAATAGACATATTTGATATTACCTTTAAGAGCATGGATCAGCTTACATTTACTATTGATAAATCACAATACAAAGAATTATTAAGTAATTGTATGAATGATTTGATTGCAATG
>JACCDP010398050.1_pt1 | contig 14590 bp, 18 predicted proteins | sample 7445841 | NCBI WGS metagenome assembly JACCDP01 (sample SAMN15323441, study PRJNA562643) | freshwater metagenome | isolation source: river surface water | place: USA:Blue River Watershed | collected 2017-08-17 | reverse complement strand
GTTTCCTACATCTATATAAAAAACCATCAAACCTTTCAAACCTTTATATCCACATATTGTGCATATATGAATCACTATTTGTATGGTTTGTTTAATGGTTTGGAGGATGCGGGATAACTCAGAATAGGTCCCTACCCAATAGATACATGATTATCCATAGTTGCATACACATCATTATCAATTCAATACCTGTCATTTGTACTTAGGGTTAAACCACTGCATCCTGACTCTTGCTATATCTCTATCCTGTAATGTGCTGTTACATAGATGGCACATTGGCTCAAGGTTGTCTAACCCATCCCCTCCTTGTCTGCTAACAGGAACTATGTGATTGACAGTATCTGCCTCAAGCCCACAGGTAACGCATGATGGTGATGTACTTAGTATTATCTTTCTATTTCTTTTATATTCCGTGCTGCTGTAGCCCATCTACCCATCCAATCCAATCCATTGCTCTTCCACATCCACTACATAACTCTGTGGTTGGCTCCACTCTTGTACAAGTGGGGCACCAGAATATGGAGGTCGCTTCAGAAGGCGTTCCATCCTTTTGTCTATCTCTTTGTATTCGTCCCAATCTATTTTTGCCTCCCATATGCATACAAGGTCTAAGAGGTGTGCACTGCAAACGAAAGACCAATCAGGATGCCAATAGTAAGAACTCTGACCACAACGCACACAAGGTCTTGGTCTTAGAGAATGTTTGTATTTCTCAAGGTAGTAAGTAGGACTATCAGGAAAACCTATCTCAGGCTGCCGCATTCAACATGTGACCATATATCTGTGAAAGTTTCACAAGATACCCTCTACTTGGATTTGCACCATCATTCATTGATACTTCAGGGCAATCATATTTTTCTATAGCCCTACGAATCAGTGAAGTTGGATTAATGCTGATTGAAGGCATCTTCCCATCAACCACACATACTGATACCCACCATGTTGATGTGGTGGTAGTTATTCCAGAACCATCAAATCTACCTAAGTTGTTGTAATAACATTCTTTTTCTATGTAGAGATTCCCTGTTTTCTGCCATTGGTAGTCAGTCTTGATTTCTAACTGGTCCCCTGACATTTTCAAGATTTCAGTCAAGAGGTTCTCACCAAAGTTACCTCTTGCTAAATCAATATCAAAACCTTTGTTTGTCATAATACTATTATAATGCCCTTTTTAACACAATTCTAAAATCTCTTTTTTGGGACCAAGATAATGGATTATCAAATGCCATCAGATGTATGTAGTCATAAGCATTTATTAATCTTTCTGTTTCTTGTTTCTTCAAATGATTTAGATAATTGTTAGGGTCAACAACATAGTAACTTCCATTGTGTCCCTTGGGATTTCTCCCTGTTGCTGGTCTACCTCTCTTAGCGTTCATACATATCATCAGTATCAGGATTAAGGTTTCTATCTTCTCGTTCTTCATTAAACCAAATAATCTGGTCTGTTGGTATGAACTCCCATTTTCCTACATTCATTTCTGCCTCTTTTCTTGTTTTTACCCTGCTTCGCAGGACAACCTACGGTTGTTGTTTTTGTCTTTGTTTTTAGTCTTTTGTGTTTGTTTTTGTCTGTATGTGTATCTTTTAGGCAAGCCCCCCTTCCCCCCATAGATTTTTATTTGCAATCTTTGAGAGGAAGGAGACTTACCAAAAGAGATATCTTCCAGTGAAAGCCCCCACAACCTATTGTTAAGTATATCACAGTTTATGAGGAGGGGCAATATATAGATTTTGGGAGCCTTGTCAAGTCCATACCAAGCGTAGCCTATAGCCTGTTTTAAGCCTTCTGAGGGGGTTTAGAGCCTTTTTCATATCAAACTGGGGTAAAGGGCTGAGAATGGGGGTAAAATGTCTAAAACAGCCCTACAAAGGCGAAAGTCAGGAAGAGAGGTGAATAACTTCCTGACCTTCAGAGGTGAATGCCTATGTCGTAAGCATTACAGAATCAATTATACCACGACCCAACTTGAGCCATCAAACCTTTTTGCATTCCAATCAACCCATGCAGTTCCATTCCAAACTTTCTGTGCTGATGAATTAACCCATGATGTTCCATTGTAATATCTAACTGTTCTTGTATTTTCCAAGTAGTCAGTACCTGCAAGATAATGATGTTCTATTTCTGTTTCTGTGATTCTTCTTGGGTAAAAGGCTATTGCTGCTATTGATGCTGTTCCATTTGTTACAGAGGCTGAGTTTGCTGTTGAACCTAATCGCAAATATGAAAGAGGTCCAGTTCCATCAAGCCATCCAAAAGTGTTTGACCAATTTCTTGTGTCTACTCTGCATCCATCAACATATAAGTTTCCTGTGTAACTACCTGCAGAAGACCATGAATCTGACTTGCTAAATGTATATACAACATGATGCCAGACATTATCCCCAAAATTATTTGCACCAGTTCCTGGGTTCATGTTTAATTGTGTTTCAGTTGTTATAGTAGAAATATTTGTGGCTAACATAGAACCAGAAACACTTGCTGTTGTAGATGATTTGTAACTTGCACCACCAACTTGTATTCTTCCAGAGTTATCTATTCTTAAGTTTATGTAACCATTTAATGAGTTACCACTATTTAAGACTAATAAATCTCTGTTTGAACTTGGTTTTGTTGATTTAGTCCAGAACTCTACTGAGAATTCACCTGAAGTAATTAGTTGATTTAATCCAGTCATCATGTCTGGGTCTGTAGTGTCTGTAAATCCATCATTGGATGATGGTTGTGGTGTCATCTTCCATGCCTTGAGATTTGCAGGTCCTTGTTCATTAACTGTAAATCCAACTATTTCATCATTGAGTGGACCCCATGATGTTGCTCCATAGATAGCGTTATCAACTGCTTTTGTAGGATTGTTTAGAGATGCGTAGTAAGTAGGGTTATCACCCAATACAACAGAGTCATAGTCTTCATTGGTGTGTCCATACCAAGCCTGTGCTCTGATTTCTTCTTTAGTTAATGCTCTGTTCCACTTTGCATAATGTGCAATGTATTTATCTAATACTGTGTTTCCTGCTTCTGTTGTGAAGATGGTGTCACTTCGTACAGGTGAATCAGATATACACCAATAAGGTCCTTGTGTTGATTTATTGGCAGTGATTGTGTATTGAATACATTGTCCATTCACATAAACAGCCTTTTCAAGTGTTGATGGAGCATAGTCTTTAACTACAAATGCAATGTGGTACCACTTGTTAAAATCAAACTTCTTAGTTCCAAATATAGATGTACCACCACCTGTAGATGTTGAAATAGTTATCTCACCCATGTTCCACTGAGTGTTCATGTTTCCTTGCCCACCTTCTTGCTGGTAGGTATTAAAGTTTATTCTTGCAAAGTCATTAGTTGATGAGTTGCTTGTTGGTGTGTTTAACCATAAATCAAGAGGCGTTCCACCTAAGTTTGTTGTTCCATCTACAAGAGGGACTAATGGAACAAACTTTAACCAACATGTAAATGTCTTTCCTGTGCCAAATGTTCCTGTTGTTTGTGCTCTTGTTGGATATGTATTGAATGTAGGTCTTGGTGGTTTTAATGCATTTGTTGCTCCATAACCATTTATCTTCAAAGAGTGTGTAGATTCAATACCTGCAGGAGAATCAGCAACATATACAGGAGTACCTGTAAGTCCACCATTAGCACTTAATACCGTTGCAGTTGTAGTCCAGTCGTAGTTGTTATTCAACGACATGTAAAAATCAGCATCAGCATACAAATCTGAATATGGCATTTAGATAACTATCCATATCCAATTAAGTTGTGGTGATGTAGGTGCTGTGCTTTGTACAAATACATTCTGTACACCATTGGTTCCATTAGTACCGTTTGTTCCTGCTGGACCCTGTGGTCCTGTATTTCCTATTGGTCCCTGAATTCCTTGTGGTCCTTGTGGTCCAACTTCTCCTTGGATTCCCTGAATGCCCTGCAAACCAGCAGGTCCTGTATCTCCAGTGTCTCCCTTGTCCCCTTTGAGACCAGTCAAGCCTGTTTGACCAGTCAAGCCTGTTTCTCCTTGGACACCTTGCAAACCTTGGGGACCTGTTGGTCCAGTATCTCCAGTATCTCCCTTGGGTCCTTGTAATCCAGTATCACCTTTAAGTCCTTGAGGACCAGTCTCTCCTGTGTCTCCCTTTACTCCTTGGATTCCCTGAATTCCTTGGGGACCTTGAGGACCAACAATCTGTCCTGCATCAATCCAAGTAGTTCCATTCCATACCCAGAGATTTCCATCTGCATCAACAATGTAAGAGTCTCCAACTGTGTTACCTGTTGTAGGTAGTAGAGATGTTGTTGCAACAGAACCCTTAAGAGTTACAGATGCACCTGCTTGTCCCTGTGAACCTTGTGGTCCTTCAATACCTTGTGGACCAACTTCACCTGTGTCACCTTTGTCTCCCTTGAGACCTTGAGGTCCAGTTAAACCAATAGGTCCTTGGTCTCCTGTATCTCCTTTGTCACCTTTTAATCCTTGTGGTCCTTGTGGACCTGTCAAACCTATTTCACCTTGAATACCTTGTGGACCAGTTAATCCAGTAGGACCTTGTAAACCACTATTTCCTATGTCGCCTTTTTCTCCAGATGGACCTTGCAAACCCATAGGTCCTTGTACCCCTTGGATTCCCTGCTGTCCTGTCTCACCTTTTTCACCTGTGTCACCCTTTGCACCTGTTGCACCTGTGGCTCCTGTGTTTCCTGTATCGCCTTTAGGACCTTGTGCTCCTGTTAAACCAATGGGACCTTGAATACCTTGCTGTCCCTGTGGACCCATAGGTCCTGCTGCTAATGGAATGTTTGATGCAAAGAGTTTGATTTCATCTGGAGCAATTACTTCTACTCTTGTTGCTTCTTGTGAGGTTACTTGGATGTTAATTGCCACCTTGATAAACCCCCTGTGCTCTTGAAACATCTGACTCAACATCAACCTTTACCTTTAGTACGGTTGTTTGTGCTCCTTGAAACCACAACTGCACATCAAAATAGAACTGCTTACCCCAAGCAAATGGGTCTTGCTGCATATTTAATGTCTGCCATGGAATTTCAACTGTAACGATTCCTGTTGTTGCATCACCTTGATTAGTTGCACCTTGAGGAGGAGGAGTAGTACCAAAATAAGTATTCATCTGTGCCAAAATCTCAGGGTCTGTTGGGTATCGTCTTGCTACACAGAAGACTCCATCAGGTGTGGGAATATTTCCTTCACTATCCTTTAATTGGATAGTTAATTTTGAGTTATCGCCTCTATAGACTCTCCACTCTATTTCAGTGGGTACATTATTTAGTGTTTGCATGGTTCCTCCAGAATTGCTGAACTACCTTAATTGTAAAATATAGGTATGTTGACTATGGAGAGAAATGAACGCTGAACTAATAGGTGCCTTTGCATCTGCAACGGTACTGATATTGGGGTCCATGTTTGGATTAATCAAATGGATGATTACTAAGTTCTTATCTGAACTAAGACCCAATAGTGGTTCAAGTATGAAAGACCAGATAACAAGGCTGGAAGAGAGGGTTGATGATATCTACCTGCTCATAGCCTCTAAGGAGAGAAAATGAACACTGTTTATTACAAAGGGGATTTGATTCCTGCTGAAGACTGGGACTACACCTTGTCTAAGCCTAAGACTAAAGTAAGTAAGAAAGAGTCTAAGAAGGCTGAGGTGGCACTACCACAAGAGGTGGCTATTCCAGAGGAGTAATCCTTTGTTAGAAGTCATAGTGGCTTTAACCCTGATGCTGACAAATGCGGGGATGAGTCAAAAAGAAGTAGTATGCACTTTAGAGTTAGTAAAGATAGAGAGTAACTACAACATACATTCAACCAATAGTTCCTCTGGTGCCTATGGTTTGTTTCAACTTATGCGTATTGACAAAAAACTATCCATGAAACAACAGGTGGAGAGGTTTGATAGGTATATCAATCACAGATACAAAGGTAATACTTGTCTCGCATTAGGGCATTTACGCTCAAAGAACTGGTATTAGCCCCATAGTGTGCTATGTTTTCTATGCATGAAGTTGTGTAGGTATTACCTTAAGAGTTAAGGAAGTACTCACAACAAAGAAAACTTAATAGTGTGTGTATTGTTTTAAGTTACTGCAAAAAGTTTATGCGTATTGAAGTCGCAGTAACCGCACCGCTTAATGCAGTACGGGATGTGGACGTAAAAGGAGAGCATTTGTATAGATGTTGTCTCTACTTTCATATCTAAACAATACACACATTGTTGATTTCTTTAATGTAGCCCCACTATGTGCATAGGAGAAAGACATGTTAGTAAGTCAATACTTTGAAGAGTTCATTTCAGACAAGCCATATAGATATCAAACCAAGGTAAACATGGTGAGATGTTTGAAAAAGTTAGACCTATGGGATATGGAGTATGAATCTGTAACCCCTAACCTGTGCTGGAACAGGATTGAAGCAATCATTAACCAGAATGTGAAGAGATGCTACTCAGGCTATATGCGTAATATCTTTGACTATAACTTTAAGCAGATGCCAGTAGTAATGGGTATACCTAAGACCTATGACTTCCCTCCCAAGGAAGTTATCCATGAGTTAATTGAGAGTAGTAAGTACAGAAGGATTCTTTATCTATGTATGTATGCAGGTCTTAGAGTAGGTGAGGCTTGTGCTTTAGTTCCCTCCCAAGTTAAGAAGGAGGGTAATTATTACTGGATTAATGTTGATAGAGCCTTTAGTCAGGATGGTGTATCTCTTGGTTCCCCCAAAACTTTAGGCAAGGTAATGATTCCTGAATGGTTAGCCCTTGAAGTCTTAGCAATGAAGAAGGAAGATTATTGGGAAAAGGGAGTACCTACTAAAAGGGTTACAGGTGCATGTCAATCTTTAGGACATACTCAGAAGGCAAGAATCAATCCTCATATGCTTAGACATTGGTTTGCTACAGATATGGTTAAAAGAAATGTTCCTGCCAATGTCATTATGAAGCAGATGAGACATAAGACTATTAATACAACTATGCAGATATATGCTCAGGTTAATAACAATGACTTTGTAGATGCCTTGCCAAATAAAGATTAGGACAAGACAGGGGTCCAGCCTAAGTACTTAGGTTTCTGTATTAATTCCCCTGCCTTGCCAGTAGAAGATGGTAGACCAAACCCCTCCCTTAGTTATCAGACATGGTGGGAGGGGTGAGGCTTTTTCCTACAGGCAGGGTAGGAAACTTAGGTTGTTTCAGTGGCAATGATGCAAAAGTCCTCTTCTACTGCTTGGTCCTTAACTACATATAGGCGTAGGGCTGCTGCATACCAACCCCATGGAGCCATAGAAATGCTTATTTGTTTAGATGTTTCTACTGGTCCAGTGGTTGGAAAGTTTGCTTTGATGTAAGCCTTATCAACTCTGTAGTCAGTAGGTAATGTTGTTAGTACTTCTATTGATGAATAGCCCTGTATTTCTTCAGTCCCTGCCAAATTCCAAGGGGTTATTTCTGCAACTCCCCCTGTTAACTGCTGGTCTGATATCAATACCTTTACATTGTTCTTAGCCTGTGGTGAGTCATTGTGAATAAGAATCATTCTCTCTTGTACTAAGGCTGCTGTGTTATCTGCATTTGTAATTGAATAAGGAGTCACAATTGCATCTACCTGAGATGTTGTAATACCTGTGAATAATGAGTTGGTACCTGTAGGGATAGGAACTGGATACCAATAGTGGTAGTTGAGTCCATTGTCCTGCCCTGTTGCTGCAATGTTTGTATAGTTATTGTTTGTTATTGCCCCACCTCTTGTGGTGCTAACTCCATAAATCTTCATTACTGAAACTCCGTCCAAGATAGATTTGCTGTCATATGGACTCCAGTAATTTGTCCATAGGTCACTGCTGAATTCAATGCATCTGTTCTTGCTGAGATAATAAGTGGGTATCCATATCTCCACACATACTCTCTCCATCCACTGTTAAGTGCAATGTTTCTTAAACCGTTGTTATTAATACCTGACCAAGTTTGAGTGTTGGTTATCTGTCCATCAGTTAATGTTGATGGTGCAGATGATGGAGTGCTTGGTAGCCAATCTAAATTCCATGTCTTACCAGCATTTCCTAATCCTCCTACCTGAACATAAAGAGTAATTCCTGTAATGCTGTAGTCTTGATTAGAAGTTACATTTGATTTGATATATGTATCTAAGGCAGTTGGATTTAACTTAAACATCATGCCTTCTTTACCATTTGTTGCAGACCAGTAACCTGCATTTCCTGTCAGGTTCTGCCAAGTGCTTGTTCCAACTCTGGTTCCTGCACCATTTAGAAGTTTGTAATGTGCTTGCCATGTCCAATCAAGTGCAACATTTCCATTTGTATAAGTGTTATTACCAACCGTTACTGTTCCTGACTTTGCTACAGGTTGAGGAACATAGGCGTTCCAAACCACAATAGATACTGTTCCACCTGAAGCAAGTCTTGTGCCACCTGATGGAGACTGACTTGCAACTGTTCCTGCTGTTGCTTGACCACTAAAGGTCTGATTCTGGAATGTAGTTGAATAGTTAAGTCCTACATTTGAAATAGATGTTTGAGCAGATGCCTGTGTTTGTCCAACCACGCTTGGAACTACTGGTCTTCCATCTACATAGATACCGTAGTTAATTGCTTGTGCTTGTGCAGATGTTCCTGCTGCAGGTGACTGACTTGCTACCTTGCCAAAATCAGAAGTTGTCTGAGTTGATGTACTTGCAAGAGAATTACTTCCCCATGTGAAGTTACTGTCAATTGCACCTGATGAAGGTGTCAAGCCAATAATGCTGGGGACAGTATAGGTAGGCATTGGAACCCACACTTCAACATTTACTGTGCTTCCAACATTGACAATAGTTCCTGCTGCTGGAGATTGAGACTTAATTGTTAAATGAAGTGAAGTGTTAGTAGTGGGTACAGTGGTGGGATTGCCTACCAGTTCTGCATTTGTAATAAGGTTGCTTGCATTTGTGAATGTTTGTCCTACTAATGATGGGACTGCAATGGTTGTGTTAGGTACATAGACTGCATAGTTAATGCTTGAGTTCTTGGCAACTGTCTGACCTGATGCAGTAGCCTGACTTGCTACCTTGCCTTCAAGAGAAGGGTTAGTTGTTTCTACGCTTGAGACTGTTCCTGAGTAGAGATTTGCATTTTGCAAGGCTGTGTCTGCCTGTGCTTGGGTGAGTCCTACAAGATTAGGAACTGTGGCAAGAGTGTTTACATAAACTGTGTAGTTAACGCTGCTGTCAGTCTGTACTTGTGTGCCTGATACTGGGAAGGTGGATTTAATCTTGCCATCCAATGCTTCATTGGCTGTGGCTTCTGTTGTTCTTGTACCAACAGATAGGTTGAGTGGAGACAAGGTTGTGTAAATATCATTTTCATCAGTGTTAACTAAATTAGGTACTGTTACATAAGCCTTCTGAACATAGTAGTCATAGATGACTGATGTACCTTGGTCTTGTTCTGTACCTGCTGTAGGGAACTGAGAACCAACTACAACCTTGCCTACAAGGGTTGAGTCATAGGTTTCAACAGTATCAAGAGGGCTTCCTACTACAAGGTTTGCTTGAACAATTGATTGGTCTGCAGCACTCTTTAGTAGTCCACCAACATTAGGAACAATGGTTGTTGGTTGTACAAAGTTATAGAGTTTTACAGAGACATTGCTGAACTCTGCTAATGCTTCTCCTGCTGCTGGTATCTGTGAATCAATAACTACCTTGTCATCATTAGCAAGGATGGATGTTGTTTCATACCCTGCGATTGTGTAACCAAAATTTAGTGGGTCAAGAATGGTGTTAAGTTCTGTGGTGGTCTTTAGGTCTAAGTCAGGTACAGGATGAGTAACAGGAGGTGGTGGTGGAGGTGGAGTAGGAGCCTCAATAGACCACTTAACTACCTGTGAAATATCTCCATCTGAGACAGGCGTAGGCAACCAAGAGATACTTGTTCTTGCCTTTAACTTTGAGTTAGTAATCCAAGCAGACCCATTCCACACCTTAAGTGCGTTCTGTGTTACCCAGTTACTGCCATCCCAGACCTTTTGCATTTACTTATGACCACCTGATTGGTGCAATGTTCATATAGGGATTAACTACTGAAACAGTTCCTGCACCTGTCTTTCTTGCTACAGGTGTAACTACTGTTGAACCTGCATTAAATATTGCATAGAAATCATTTGATGCTGAGTTCTTACCTACAACATAAGAGGTTGCTGCATCTGCTGCAGAGACTGCTCTTGTGGTGGCACCTGATAGTTGGACACCATAGTTGACTCCTGCTGTGTTATCTCCTACTGGTTCTACAACTCCATAGGAAACATGTACCCAAGCAGGTTCTGTAAGTGTCACAGTCTGTCCTGTGAGGTTTGCTAATGCTTGGTAGGTACCTGTGTTAGTAATAGTTTCTGTACCCTCGTAAGAATACTTAGCAGGATTAGGTAACACTGCATCTGTATCAAACCAAATCTGTCCTACCTGTGGAGCACTTGGTGCTGCTGCTTGTACTACTGCAAGTCCACCTACTGAACCCCATGAGTTATCAGCCTTTTTAACATAGAACGCATGGTCTGCTTCTACATAGGCTGCATTAACTTGGGTGCTTAATCCTGTTAGTTCTGCAAAGGTGTCTACTTGTACAACACCATTATCCTGTACATCAAGTAGTTGTTCTGCTGTAAGAACATTACCGTCTGCAAATTCAATATATCTAATTGTCATATAAATCTACTCCTTGGAAACAATATAAATTTTACTCTCCATGTATCTTGGTCAGCATTGAATGTATGTTGCACACCAATGGTTGTAAGAGTTTCATCATAAGTAAATGTTTCTGTCTTATGGTGAACTTTGATTCTGTCCAATATCTCTGAAGACGCTGCTAATGAAGGGTTTTTCTTACCGTCCCATTCAATTTCCTTAACCAGTGGAGTTGGTTTCTGCCATTTGTTAAGAATGTTATTTGCCCATGTTGTGTAGGCAGAGGGGTTCTCTTGTAGGTTGAAGTTAGTATCAACATTCAAGGCATTAGTTCCATACCTATTGATTAATGCTTGTCTTCTTACAGGCTCCATAGTGTCTGTCTCTATTGCTTCTGTAGTAACAAAGGCACCAATACCTGCATCAGCATCCTCTTGGAACTCTCTCTTAAAGTATCCATAGGAGTTCTGTGCCTGTACTTCATTGATGGTGGATTGAATGTTGTAGTCAAGGGCTATGTTCTTGTAGCCATACTTAGTGTTGTCCTCATTGTTAAACTCCATGAGGGTTGTGCCTGTAGGGATAGTCTCTGATGCATAGCAGTTAAGAGTGCCTTCCTTGTCATAGAAGAGGAATCCACCCTCAGTATCAGATGCAAGGATGAGGGCTTCCCATAGAGTCTTGTCATCTTTCCAATACCCATGACTTACTTTGCCACCACCATAGATTGTCTTATCCATATCTTCTTTACCTGCATTAGAAAACAAGGTTGTAATTCTCTGGTTCCATGTTTGATTACCATGTGCATTGATGCTTGATAACTTAGTCATTGTTTGCTGTAGGTCTGCAATAGGGTCCATCACATCAAAGGTAATGAGTGGGTTGTCTCTGTCACTTCTATAGTCAACAAACTGATTATTCATTCTTCCTTGGAAGATAATTTCATTACCCCTGCGTAGGCGTACCTTGGTCTTAGGAACCATGTAAGCATTCACATTAGGGTCTACTAACTTGTTGGTTGTAACAACATGCATCACACCAACATTAGGAACAGGCAGTGCATAGGCTCCTGTGTAAGAGTCCACACCTCGCTTAATGTTTATAGATAGAACACCATCAAGAATGGAAGTCCATTCATACTGAGTGTCATCATTGAGTTCTTCATCTGAAGCAATAACTGCCTCATTGATTCTGTCTGTACCAAGGGTAAACAGACCATCAATAAAGGTTCTGAGTTCTAATGTTAATTCGTCTTGTAGTCTCATCTGCCGTTGACACCTGCATACTTATCAAGTGCAGACTTAACATATCTGCCTACTTCATAAGGGTCAGTGCCAATTCCAGCATTGATGGTTATGTTGACTCCACTGCCCCTTGAACCAACAGTAGGAGGCTGTAACTTAATAGAACCCATACCTGCTACTGCTAAACCTGCATTACCTCTAATACCCATTGCTAAGCCCTGCATAAGGTTTGCACCATACCCAGCCATAACCTTTGATGGTGAAGAGATATTAAATAATGATTTGAATCTGTCCTTCATGTTCTTAGCCAATGTGCCAATGAAGTTAAGTGGAGCAGAAGCAAGTGAAGACATACCACTAACAAGACCATTAATAATTGCTGTGCCCAATGAAGACCACTGAATAGATTTAACAGAAGTCATCATGCTGGTAAGCAGTTTGCTAAAGAATGAGGCTATTAATGATGCAAAGTTCAATGGATTAAATGCTACAAAGATACCTGCAACTATGTCGTTACCTAACTTCTCTGTAACCTTTGAAGGTGAAGCAATCATAAAGATTGACTTACCCCATTCAATGATTGAGTTCTTTAAGCCCTTCCAGAAGTTCTTTACAATCTCTGTAACTGCTTTAACTGGGTCCTTAAGAGGAAGCATGATGCCATCAATAATCTTATTACCAACTTCTTCCCAAGTGTTAGGAAAGAGTTTCACAATCTCTCTGGCAACCTTCTCACCTATCTCAACAAGGAAGAAGACAACTAATCCCTTAGAGAACTTGCCTAACTTAGACCAAATGCTTTGAATCAAAATACCAAATGCTGCAAGTATCTCAGGGAATGTTAGTCCCTTAAGTAGTGATGGAAATGCTTTGAGTTCCTTAGAGATAAGCCCTAAAGATGTACCTGCAGTTTCTGCTGCTGTGACAACTGCAGATAACTTTCCTACAGTCCAGAGGGTGCCTAAAGCAATTGCTAACAGTTTTACTTCTTCATTTAATTTTGTCTGCCCTGTTTCAGGGTCCTTGTAAGTCAACAGTTCTACAAATGTTTTGAGTAGAGGGACTGTGTTCTTAAGTATTGGAAGGAGAAGTTCTGCAATTACATCCTTCAATCCTTCAATCTCGTACTGTAATTCTTGTGTGGTGGTGAACTTCAAGTCTTCATTAATGTCATCAGCAAGTACCTTGTATAGATACTTAACCTGCTCTGTGACAGTCTTTAGTTTCTGGAAGTTCTCAAGTTCAGACTGACTTAACTGACCAGTCAGACCAAACTTAGATAGTTCATCTCCACCTAATAACTTTCCACTTCTAAGTGCCTTAGTCCATGCTGAAGCAAAGGTGTCTATGCCCTTATCAGGGTTCTGGTTATTGGCAAAGAGAACCAATGTTCCTATCTCATCAAGGATGGCTCTGTATCTAATGGTTGTGGAGTTAGCAAGACCTACAAGGGTATTGGCTACTTCTCCATCATCTACCTTGAATTTTACAGAGAGCGTATTTATCTTGTCAGTAATCTCGTCTGCATCTTTGCCAAACAAATCTTTAATCTTTGCAAAGGCAATCTGTTCTTTTTCAAAGTCTTGAACAATAGTCCAAACAAACTTAGCAGATGCAATAACTGCTAATGCTTTAGTTACTAAACCAAATCCTTGAGATAACTTTGATGTGGTGGTGTTAAGAGTGCCAAGTTGTTGGTTGGTGGTTTTTACACCTTTAACAAGACTGCGGGTATCCGCAACAATGTCAACTACAATTGTATTAGCCATTTTGCTTGTTCACTCCTTCCAATATGTATTGGTACTCTTCACCTGTTAACTCCCAGAATTCTTTTGGGGTATACCCTGTGGCTGCACAGAAGTTACCCATTAGTTCTAAGAGGTAGTGACTTTTGGGTCTTCTTCTCCAACAAGAGAATTCATCTCTTCAATGGTCATGTTCTCAACTTGTTCCCAAGTTAATTCAGGATTGATTCTCTTGCCTGTTATGTAAGCAATAGCCATTGTTAGTTGAACCTTGGGACAATCTTCCCATTCATCCATGTTGTACCCTGAAAGTTTCTCAACTTCTGCAAGGTCTTTCATCTTTAAGTTTTGTATATTCATTACCTGCCTCCAATATATTTTCTTCCAATTGCTTGGATGTTTTGTGTGTACTGCTCTTTTACATAATTTCTTTCAGTCCATGCTGCTCTTCTTAAGAAGGGTTGAGCCTTGATATTTCTTTGTGCCCACCCATATTCCTGAACACCTGCATATGGAACTGCTGCTCCACCTGCTTTGATTTGGACCTTCTGCTTTGCTCTGTTTGCTCTGATAGAACCAGCAAGAGCACCTGTTTCATTTGGTGCAATAGCAGAGGCAGTCTTAGATACCTTTGAACCAATAGCGTAGTTAGCCTCTTTCAGGTCTTTGATAGCACCTTCATACTGATTGAAACTTCTAACTACTTCTCTTAATCCTTTAACTGAGACTGTGTACTCTGCCATTGCAACCTATTAAGCCCCTGCAGTTACTTTTGTTGGCTTGTCATCAAGTTTGATGGTCAAGTCATATGTAAAGTATTCACCTGCTGCTCCACCCATATCAGGAACTGTTTCTGCATATCCTGTTGCTGTGAAGTGTGGTTGTGTTGTTGATGGAACTGCGTTTCCATG
>JACCDP010772758.1_pt1 | contig 14591 bp, 18 predicted proteins | sample 7445841 | NCBI WGS metagenome assembly JACCDP01 (sample SAMN15323441, study PRJNA562643) | freshwater metagenome | isolation source: river surface water | place: USA:Blue River Watershed | collected 2017-08-17 | reverse complement strand
GTCGCGTTGTCAGCCATCTCGGTTCAGCTCCTCCAGCGCGGCTGACTCCATCACCTGTAGGCCCTCGAGCATCGTGACAGGGTCTTCCACATGGTAGAGGTCCAGCAGCCAGCGGGCGGCGTTGTAGTCCAGTCCCTGATACTTCGCCATCGTCGTCCTCCATTGGGTCTGGAGCCGCATGAACATCCGCACCGTCTCCCAGTTCTCCTCCCACACCTCGCAGTCGCCGCTGCGCTCGTCATCGTCGTCGCGGATCCAGATCACCCCGAGGGCCGCCGCGTCACGGTCGGCCTCGGAGTAATCCATGCCGCTGCTGCCGGCCGCCCAGTACCGAGCGACCGCGGCTAGTTTCCCGCCTTGCCCCCGTTCACGCCCAGGTAGAACGCTTCGATCACCGCCCGCATGAACGACTGAGTCAGCATCATCTCATCCCGGGCAGCCTCGCTGAACGGGATCTCCTCGCCCTGGCCGTCGAGGATGCCAGACCAGCCGACCAGAACGCCACGCACCAGTTGCTCGTCGCCCCTGTCGGCCAGCTGCTGCATCTCCGGGCGTGTCACCCGGCGGAACACCGCATCAAAGGTCTCCTCAATCTGCACACCACCGTCGCCGGCGGTGCGGATCGGCACCGGCCAGCGGTAGCTGGTGGCCTTGACTTTCTGGTAGGGCATCGGATCAGGAGTAGCAGAGGATCAGTTCGTCGTTGCCGGCCACTGATGGCACGGCGGTGTAGGGCAGGGTGAAGTGCTCCACACCCTGCGCCGACTGGTAGGCCGGCAGCCCTAGATCACAGTAGGGGTTCACCAGGCCGATACGGTTGCCGGCGGTGGTGCCGTGCAGGTAGGCCAGGCGGCCCAGGGCGCCGTCGGTGCGGGCCTGCTCGAACGGGTTGAACGTCGCCATGCTGGTGGTCTCCATGACGACCGTGCCGCTCATTGCGCCGTCGACGATCAGCACCTCCTTGCTGCAGCCGATCAGCTCGCGGTACTCCACCTGGTTGCCGAAGTCCAGGGTGTTCGACTCAAGGCAGCCGGCCACACCGAAGAACCGGAACGATCCGGCGGTGTCGTTGCGGAACACCTTGGGCGTCGTCTGGTTGGCGTAGGTCGGGGTGACAGGGCTTGCGTCCGTGGGGGCGTTGTAGATGCCGGTGACGTTGAACGTGATGGTCGGGATCTGACCGCGGGTGTGGTTGAAGCTGGCAGTGGCGCGGCAGCCGGTCAGGGTGTGGACGATCTCGGTCCCGCTGGGGCCCCCGAGGCGATACTGGATAGTGCAGCTCGTGTCGCTGACGCCGTCGATCGTGCTGATCGGCATGTAGCGCACGTTGGCGCCGATGCTGTAGGCGCTGGTGTTGTCGGTCGTGAAGGTCGACGTGTAGGCCGCCACGGTGGCGATCTTGGTGCTGCCGACGTACTGGGTGATCAGGCCGATGCTGTTGATGCCCGTGCCAGCGGTGATCGTGATCACCATGCCCGTGTAGGCGTCGTTGACGGCCGAGGATCCAGCGGCGAGGGTGATGGTGCCGGCGCCACCTGCGGTTGCGGTGCCCGTCAGCGCCGTCCCCATGACGGTCTCGGACAGGCGGCTGGAGCGCAGCAGGGGGGCGTAGCGGGGCGCAGTGCCGGCGGTGCCGCTGCCGGCATACTCCACCGTCATCTGCAGCTGCACCTGTGTGTCGCTCATGAGGCCCTCGTAGGCGCCCATGTACGGCCGGATGATGTCCCGGCTGACCACGTTGCCGGCGAGTGGCGTCAGGGCCAGATCGGAGTTGACCAGGACCGCATTGGTGCCGTCAGGCGCTGCGTTGACGCCGTAGCTGGCGCCCTCGGTCTTCGCCAGAATCGTCCTGAGCTTCGTCTTGTAGGCCATCGTCGGAATCGGTTTCGGCTGGAGCTGGCTCGACTGCCGGGCGATTTCTCAGGCCAGTGGCCGGGTCCATCTCCCAGATGCCGCCGATGCCGCGGGTGTCGTCCTCCATGCTAGACAAGCTCCAGATCGCACTCGGTCGTACGGTAGACGAACACGAATGGCATGGTGATCAGCCCCGCCGGCGAATCAGCCTGCAGCAGCTCGCAGGTCGTGCGGCCCGGTCTGAGGTCAATGGTGAGATCGCGCAAGGTGCTGCTGGCCATCGTGCGCCGGTGAATCTCGGCGACGATCGGATCCGCGATCACATCCGGCTGGGTGTCGCGGACGATCACCACTGCCTGGGCCGTGAGGGTCCAGTCGAGGTACGTCAGGCTGGTCCGCACGTCAGGGCTGTCGTCGATCCACTCCAGAGCGATGCCGGGCGACTCGTGGCGCTGCAGCGGCTCCACCCGGCTGCGCCAGATCCGGCCCGACACCTGTGGCGTCCCAGCAAGGGCCGCGGCCCAGGTGGACAGGATCTGCTCGCGGATGGTGGTCATGCTGCTGGGGGCCAGGCGTCGGGGTCGGGCTCGGTACCGGCGAACACACGACCGCCGGAGCCGTAGGGGACCCGGAACGACGCCAGGGCAGCGGGCAGCGGGCCGGGGAGGGCCAGGTTGACGTAGTAGCCAGGGAGGATGACGGGCGGGGTCAGCTCGTTGCCGTCGGCGTCGTAGCTGCCGCTGATGACGGCCTGGCCGATCACGTCGAGGGCGCCGTTGTGGCCGAGGCTGCGGAGGTTGCCGTCGTCGTCGAGGTAGCCCATCCGGTCGGCGGTGGCCTCGGCGTTGGGCTCATCTGGGAAGCGGAGGGTGTAGTAGTTCATTGGGTCATGGATTGCAGGTTGGCGTTGGGGCGGCGGGATTTGAAGGTTGCCATCTCTCGCACGTAGCCGTTGAGGTAGTCCAGGCCGTTCAGCGAGCCGATGAACAGTCGAGCAGGTGAAGCAGGAAGCGATCCGGCGGTTGCATCCGTCACAACCGATGCGCCATTGAATGATGATGCGTAATCACCGGCCCTGTAGCCAAAAGCAATCGCGCCGATTGTATTCGCTGTGTATGTGCCACCAGTAAGCGAGGCGACTGCGGCACCACTGACCACAGTGCGCGGGTTAATCGCATTGGCCGTGTTGATGTTGATGTCTACTCTGTCACTGGAAGATGCGGCTTGTTCAACGTCCAAGATGTATCGCTGAGTAGCGTTTGCTGCGGATGACCAACGGGCAAACAGTGTTGCCTCACTGCTGTTATAGATCCCCGCAAACGCCGACCCCGTGATTGACGCCACGTCCGCCGTGCTGCTGGCGGCCATCCCGCTGGTCTTCACCACTGGGCCAACCGTCGCGCTCTGTTGTAACTGGGGCAGGCCGATGCGGATGGTGATGTCGATGGCTGCGCCAGTCAAAGCAACGTCCCAATAAGGAATGATGAATGCGGTTGTGGCTTGATTAAGTGTTCTTGTAACAGAAACTCGTTGAGTGCTTAATGCCGCAGAAGTTGGGGTAAACGGCGTATTTGAACCGGCTAAAAAACCACCGCCCGAATTGTTTTCGGAAATAGTGTTTCTGACTTCCGTAACCCCTGTCGTTGAGCCTGCTGCCAACTTTACGTAAGACGTTGATGTCCAAGTTTGCCCGGATGCTGCAACAACTTGAGTTGCCTGCTCAAAATAGATTCCGTAAAGCCCTGCCGCGCTTGGAGTGCCGCTCAAACGAACATCAATGTATGTAATGCCATTTTCAGTGCCCGTGCCAACAATTTGCCGGGTAATCCCGGTTAATGAGGTAAACGTAGACCAATTCGTCGGCAACGTCCCCGGCGTACCCGCTACCGCACCCTGCATCGTGTTGTTGCGGATGCTGTTCGTCACCGCCCCCCAGATCCGCCAGCCCAGCGACTGCAGCGTCGCCGGGTCGTACTCGATGAACGGCACATTGGCCGCAGGCTGCACCAGCACGCCCGAGCTGTTGAACCCCCAGGCTGGGCTGCTGTTGGTGAACGTCACCAGGTCGGCGCCTGTCACCAGGTCCCGCACGTTGCCCGTCCGCACCGGGGCGATGTGCCAGCTGGGGATCTCGCCGGCTGCCCGATACAGCGACGCCCGCCGGAACGGGCTGCCCAGGACGGGCCTCAGGACCGGCACCAGATGGGTCATGTTGCGCTCACCTCCCCAGTCAGCAGGAACTCATCGGTGGTCTGCAGCGCCATCACGCTTGCGGTCGCGTACTGGTAGGCCGTCCCCGTCGCACTCGTTGCCGCCCTGCGGGTGGCGCCCGCGCCGGCGTTGACCGTGACTCGGCCGGTGCCGTACTGGAGCATCAGGCACTCAAACTCGCTGCCCAGCCCCGTCGGGTAGGTCACGGTCACGGCGCTACTGCTGGTGAAGATCAGCAGCTCGCTCTGATTCTCGATCGTCAGGGTCAGCGTCGTGCCGCTGATCACTCGCCGACGGATGATCCCAGCCGGGCCCCGCTGCCCTGGCACTGACACCGACGCACCGGCATCGCCCTGCTCCATCACGCTCACGCTCATGGGCGGCTCCTGGTGCCGAGCACCGTCAGCTGGCCACCCATAGGGTAGTAGCTGTCACCGCCCACCCGGTAGTTCAGGTCGTAGGCGTACTGGTCGCTCGCGGGCATCGCCAGGGTGGTCGCCGGTGCCAACCTCATCCGCAGCGTGCCCGCCACCGCGGTCAGGGCCGTCACCGTGAACGATCCCACCAGTGAACCGTCGATCGTGGACTTCACGTCAGCATCCAGCGTCGCGCCGGCCAGGCTCACAGCCTTGCCCACCTCGTAGCCGATGCCGGTCAGATCCTGCGCGATCGGGCTGATCCCGATGCTCGCGCCGCCGACCGTCGCGCTCACCTTGAACGCATCACTGGTCAGGCCGCTGCTGATCACGTAGTAGCCCGTCACGCCGGCCATGCCGCAGGGGAACGTCCCAGCGTCCGACCGGAAGCCCACCAGATCGCCCGCCACGAACCCATGGCACCGCAGGCCGATCAGGTCGCTGCCGGCCGTCAGGGTCACCGTCCGCACGTTGTCCAGCAGCTGCACGTCCAGCTCGAACGTGCCGCCCTGGGCCACCGTGATCGGGTAATCCGCCGGGATCATCGGCCGCTCCCGACCGTTCCCGTCACGCTCGGGCTGCCGCCGCTGAGGCTCACCAGCCGCAGCCGCACGAACCGCACCGGGCCGCGCATCTGGTACAGGTAGGTGCCGTTGGCGGTGATCGTGTAGCTGTCGACCACCCCATCGCTCAGGCGGCCGTAGTTCGTGCCGTCCAGGCTGCCCTCGAACGCCACCACCACGTTCGTGCCGATGCTGGCCACGGTGACCTGAAACGTCAGATCGACGCCCGTGCTCTCCCTGGCGGTGCCGACACCGGCGCTGGTCAGGGTGCCCAGGTCGCGGGTCAGAAACCCTGATGTTGCGCCGAGGGTCATGATCGCCGCTCCTGTGCTCCCATCCTAGCCACCCTCACACCTGCACCTGGCTCGCCACCAGCCGCGCACGCTGCAGCGTCACGTCCGCTGAGCTGCTGTGGTTGGCGATCAGCAACGACACCTCCCCCGACACCGGCACGTTGATCATCCAGCTCGTCACCAGCTTCGCCTCCTGGTTTCCGCTGCCGGTGAACGCCCGGCATTCGGTCGCGTCGATCGCCGTGCCGTTCAGGGCCAGCTTGATGCCCAGGGTCTGGTTGTTGCCCGCTGTCGCGTCGATGCTGCCGTAGAACCGCAGCAGCACGGCCCGGCCGCTGGTGTTGCGCAGTCCCATCGTGTCGGTCGTGCCCAGCACCAGGCCGCTCGAGGCCGCCGTGTCCAGCGTGCCGGTGGCGCCGGTGCTGCGGTAGACGCCCTGGGCCGCCGAGGGGATCTGATAGCTGGCCAACCGGCTGACCTGCCCCCGCACGTCAGCGCCAGCCAGGAAGTACGCCAGGGCTGACCAGGCGGTTGTGCCATCGCCCATCTTCATCCGGCGGGTGTCGGTCTCAATCCCGAACTCCCGGGACAGCAGCACAGGGTTCGCCACCTCCCATTCCGCCGCTGTGCCGCCACGCATCCGCAGCCGAGTGATCCGCTCGCTCATGGCGCACCTCCGTCGATGACGTTGTCGTGGATGTAGACCGTGCTGGGTGTGCCGCCGTCCAGCACCACCTCGCTCTCGGTGTCCGGCCCGTCGCCCTCAAGCACCGCCGGGCCCAGCGGCGCAGGGCTCTCGATCGCGGTCGCCTGCATCCGCACGATGGACAGCTTGCCGTCGTCGATCGGCATCACCGCCCGCACGGTGTAGGGCACCGCGTCGACCACGATGCCGGTCCCGTACTGCAGATTCCCGAACTCGCTGGTCTTGACCGTCAGCTCGTAGTCCGTCGTCAGCACCATCCCATCGGCGATGATCTCGCCGGGCATCATCAGCAGCCCCAGACCAGAAACGGCGCCCGCAGTCACGCTGCTGGCGCCGAAACTGAACAGCAGATCCAGGTCTGCGTCGATCATCGGCTCAGAGGTACTTCGCCGATCCCCGACCCATCACGCTCGCAGCGCCGGTGCCGGTGCCGCCTGTCACGGTGAACAGCACCCGCACGTAACGGCGCAGAGGGTCGCTGTTCAGCGTCAGGGTGGCGAATCCGGCGGTGTTGGCGGCGGCGGCCGTGAAGGCCCCGCCGGTCACATCGACGAAGTCACCGGCGGTCGTGGTGTCGCTGTGCTGGATCTTGGCGGTCAGGGTGACGCCAGATCCGGCGGCGGCATGGTCGATCGAGAAGGTCACGTCCCCCTCGTAGGGCAGCAGGTCCACCGTGGCGGCGGCGCCAGCAACCTGGCCAGCGCCAGTCGCGCTGACGACGGCGCAGGCGTGGAGCTGGAAGGCGGTCGTTTTGCCGCCGAGGTTCTGGATGGTCATTGTTCAGCGGGCTTGGATGAACGGGGCTTGGACGGAGGGCAGGATGGCGCCGGTTGGGGCGCCTCCGCCGGCAGGGCCAGCCGCTGAGAGATCAGCAGCTTGGCGTCAGCGGAGGAGACCTGAATCGGATCGGGTCCCGCCTGGCGCGGCTCGCCTGCGATGCAGCAGGCGGTCTGGAGGATGATCCAGCTCATCAGGTCCCCAGCGCGAAGCTGGCGGCCCGACGGCACACCCAGTCGAGGTCCTGCATCACGGTGTAGATCACCTGACCCTTGGCCGATTGGGTGTAGGGATCCACGACGATGTCAAGTCCGCTCCAGGTCGCCAGGACCATGTCGGAAAACACCCCGTAAAAAACATCGTTGGTCTGCACCTGGTTCGACACCAGCACCGGATGGCGGCCGATGGTGCCGGCGTCCGAGACGATGTAGTCCGACCCGGCGGCGGAGGCCCGCAGAGTCTTCATGCCGCCGGCCTCGGTGATGGCGTTCATGATGTAGCGGGCGCTGCCCACGTTCACGTTCGCCGCGGTGCAGGCTGCCCGCAGGTCGATGTAGTCGTTCCAGTCGCCGGAGTCGTGGGTGCCGCTGCCCAGGTTCGACGGGTACACCTGCGAGGCGCCGCCGCCCAGGGTCACCGAACCGATGCCGGTCACGTTGCGCAGGCCCAGCGGTTGGCCGCTGGATCCGGTGCCGTACAGGCCGCTGGAGTCCACACCCAGCGCCATCCGCTCGGCCATGTCCTGACGCACCAGGGTGTCGATGTCCGGGGTGGTCTGGATCAGGGCCCGACGGCTCACCGGCACCCGGACACCGATGGTCTTGGGGGTGCTGGAGATCAGGCCGAAGGTGGCATCGCTCGGGGTCACGTCGACATCTTCACCGACCCAGTAGTGCTGCGACGCAGCGGTCTTCCGCGGAATGTCCACGGCGCCGGTCAGACCCGACAGGGTGGTGATGCCGGACTGGAGCAGTGCCGACTGGTTGATCAGCAGGTCGATGAACGATCCGGCCAGCAGCTCGGTGCCGACCAGGGCGCCGCCCTTGCCGAAGTTGCCGACGGTCTGGTCACGCTTGGCGACCACCACGTCGAACGGGATCCACTTGCCGTTGGCGGCACGGTCGGCCTTCAGTTCGGCGGCGTTGTGGCACTCAATCTCGAAGCCGGCGGCATCGCGGAGGGCCTGATTGGTCGGCTCGGCCATGTGCCGCAGCAGCTTGATCATCGAGTAGCGCTTGAGGTCGCGCTGATCCATGCCGATGAGGGCGTCGGCCTCGATGTGCAGACCGCCGGGCTGCAGCTCACGACTGCGCTTCCCGATCTTGCTCAGCACCTGCTCGCGGGCTTGGTCAACCGAGACGCCAGCGTCGACCAGGTCTTCGGCCATGCCCTCGGGCATGCCGTGCTGGCGGCACATGGCGCCGATGATCTTGATGCGCTCGCGCTCGACCTCGGCGGCCGAACGGGCGTCTTGTTGGATTTCGACGGTCATCGTTTCGGGCGGGGCCGATACTTGCTCGTCCATGATAGGGGGCTCCATTTGTTGAGGTTCCGGTGGGGAGGCAGCCGGATCAGGTCCAGCCGGGGGGCGATCGTTATGAGCTGAGTCATCCGGGGCCCGATACTCCCGCTGCTGCCGGTCGTGCCCCACCGTGTCATCGGCAGGGATCGACACGGTGCTCACCTCCAGCGGCGCCCATTTGGTCACCAGGATCTTGCCGTCGCCCATGTCCATCGCGTCGCGCACCTCATAGGCGAAACTCACCTTGCTGGTGATGGCGCTCTCCACATCCTGCCGCCGCTTCCATTCCTCACTGCCGCGCTCGAGCGTGTTCGGGCTCCAGCGGGTCGTCACCACCCCGCGGCGATCGGCGCCGATCTCGGCACCGGTAACGACACCCAGCACCACGTCGCGGTCGTGGTTCCACAGATGCACCGCTCCATTGTTCAGCCGGCTCAGGTCCGCAGCGCCAGGGGCGTGGCTCAGCACCTCCTCCCCGTACCACCGAGCCACCGGCGACTCGCTACTGAAGGTGAACCGGACGCCGTCCTCGGTCAACTCCGGCGCCATCGCCACGTCGAGCTCCCGGCGCATGACGCCAGACCCGAAGCATCGCCGCAGCTCATCTGACAGCAGCTGGCGGCCAGTGGGTTCGGGCTCGGCGCTCAGCTTGCTCGCCGGGATGATCCAGTGCTTGCACAGTGCGCCCGGGGCGATCTCGCCCTCCACCACCTCACAGGCGGCCGGGCCCTGGTAGAACGCGCAATTGCTGCACACCATCCCCTGCCCCGCGAACGGGCTCTCGGGCATGTAGTGGGCATCGGCCTGGCTGAACTGCCCGACCTCGTCCGCGATCTCCTCCAGCGCCTCGTAGAGCATCCCCTGCGCCACGGTCATGTCCGGGGTCAGCTCCCGCTCCCCCGTCGCCTCCTCGAACAGGATCGCCTGGTGATCGTGGTCCTCAAGCCATTGCCGGGCCTCTGCCGGCGTGAACCGATCGGCGTCGAATCGGATCGCCTGCAGCACCACCGGATCGTCGCCCTTGATCCCGTAGATGAAGTCCACACCCTCGCCGCCGGCGTCGTTCTGGCGGCGGAAGCGGTCGAACCCCTCAGGATCCACCAGCCGCGCAGCGTGCTCGTTCGGGTACGGGCGGGCCCCCTGATCTTCCATCCTGGCAATGCCGCGATCTGCCTTGATGCTATCGGCCCTCTCGTTCGCCCACCGCTGCCCCGGATCACCGCCCCACGCCGCCCACGCCACCCGGCCCGGACTGGGGTAGCCATCCTCGCCGGGGCTGAATCCTTCGCCCTGCTTGTCGACCTCGTGCCGGGCGAACCATGCCGCCATAGTGATCACTGTTTCCTCTGACAGCGGCTCACCGCTCAGGATCTGCCCCGCTCGCCTCGCGGCCACCGCCGTCCCGCCGCGGCGCCCCTCGGCCTTCCAGTCGCGGTATCGCTGCGCTTCCTCGCGCATGCCCTCGGTCGGCATCAGATCAGGCATCTGCTGGGTCACCATCGTCTGGATTCTGGGCCAGGGGCGCCACCGGCGGCGGTGCCTGCGGCTTCACCCCGTACTGGGCCTCAAGCTGCTGCTCCTGCTGCTTGTCCTTCAGGATCTGCTCATAGGTGGTGCCCAGCCTGGCGATGATCTGCGTCTTGCTCACATAGCCCGCTCCCTCCATGATCACGTTCGCCTCGGCCTCTTTCTTGGGGTCAACCCATTGCCATCCCCTCGGCTGCCATTGCGCCGCCATCAGGTAGCGCTCCGGCCGCAGCTCGAAGTCCGGCAGCGGCACCGCACCGGCCAGCACCGCCAAGGGCAGCCATTCGGCGAACACCCGCTCGTGCAATCGCTGGATCAACATCGTCTGCTCGACGCTCCATGCGTCTTGGTCCTGCAGATACTCCTGCCGCTGGCTGCTGTAGCTCGCCTGGCTTGCGTCACGGGTCAGGCTGGCGTAGCTGACGCCTGATCCCATCGCAATCCGCCGGCCCTTCTGCCGCACGAACATCTCGAACTGCGAGTCCGGCGACTGCATCTGCGGCACCACCACGTCCTCGCCGGACTTGAGGTACTTGAACACCCCGGGCTCGAAGTCCGTCACCCGCTGGTTGTCCATCACGTCGTCGCCGCGCAGTTCGCCGTCGTCGGTGCGGATGAACCCCATCTGCGACGCTGCGGTCCTGGCCCGGATCGTCGCCGCTTCCTCGTAGCCGTTCGCCTGGTGGGCGTCCGCGATCACCGAATGGATCCGCGGCACACCACGGGTCTGGCCCAGCCGCTCGGGGAAGAACACATGCACGATGTCCTCTGCCGGCACGTACTCAATCCGCCGATTGGAGACCGCATTGGTGCCCGAGGTCAGATAGTCGCCCGGGTGGGCCGTCAGGATCGCGTAGGTCTGCGGGCGCCCCCAGCGATCCCGCTCGATCCCCATTCGCCAACTGTTGCGCGGATCCTTCAGCGGGCCAACGTGGTTCAGGTCCAGCTGGTCGCTTTCGATCGCCTCCAGGGCCAGGGGGATGCGGTTGTTGCGGCCGAACGGCTGTCGGACGAAGCGGAAGATCGTCTCGCCCGAATCCACCCCGGCCATCACTGCCTGCCACTCAAAGTCCAGCCAGGACTTCTGCCCCGCCACGTCACAGCTGTCGCGGTTGCCCCATTGCCGCCAGCCCTGCTCGATCGCTGAGTTGATCCGCTCATCCAGCCGGCCGCCGCGCAGCTGCATCACCCTCATCTGCAGCTGGATGCCGTGGGGCCCGACCACGTTGTCGCGCACCAGCCGCTTGATCTGCGGCACATAGGGGGTGTCGCGATCCATCGACCGGGCCCGGTCGCGGATCCGCGGCAAGCTGCCCTGGATCTCGGCGTCGGCGCTCGTGCCGGCCGTCAGCCATCCCGCCGTCAGTCGCCCGCCACTCGCGGCGGCATAGCTGCGGCGTACCGGCTGCGGGAGTGGTGGGCCGGCGAAGGCGTGCTGAATCCGCTGCCAGAATCCCATCAGTTAAACCTCACATAAAGCGTCCGGCCGCTGCCCCTACCGGCGGCGATGCTCTCAGCTTCCTCCTCTCGCGCCACCTCCGCCTTCAGTTGGGCCTCCAGCGTCAGCAGCTCGCTCAGCTCATACCGCTTCACCTGCCTCGTGCCAATCCGGTACTCCTGCGCCCCGCCGCCGGCGATCACAGCTCGGATCGCGGCTTGGCATGCCTCCAGATCCTTCCGCGCCTGGCTGCGGGTGTCGATCGCACCGGCAGCCGTCAGGCTCGGCAGCACCATGAACGATCCCGACCCGATCGTGTAGGCATCTGCCGCCAAAGTCGCCACCGACTGCCAGCTGCCCCGCTGCCCCGCCGGAAACAGGCTGGTCAGCGCAGCGCTCACCGTTGAATCCCACCCGTCCCCGGCGGCGGTGCCGGTCGACTGCGTCTGTCCGGTCGTCACCGGGAACCGGATGTAGGTCGTCAGCACCCAGCCGGCGCCGGCTGTGATCGGGTGACCGGTCGGCGTTGCAGCCGATGCCGTGCCCCAGATCAGGGTGTCGCCCGGCCGGACCTCTGCGGGGAAACTTGCGGTCATCACCAGTTCGTCACGAACCCGCCGCGGCGCCGGGGCTGCTTCGACTCTAATGGGTGCGGCGGCTCGGGCTCAGGCGCTGGGGCTGCCGGCCTCAGCTGCCGTTCGATCTGGTCCCACATCGTTGCCCGGTGGTAGCGACGCGAAAGGATCTGCAGCGCTGCGTAGGCGTAGCGGGTGCAGTCGCCGGCCTCGTCCCTCACGCCCCTCGGCAGATCCCAGTGATAGGACGTCTGCCCCTTGTCGCGTTTCGGCATTCGCTTCCACGGAAACAGCTCATTCAGGAACTGATCAGTCGCCGCTTGTCCCAGGTGGAGGTAGCCAGGCCCAGGTGTTTCATTCCGCAGCCGGCCCTGCAGGTGATTGACACTCGCCTCGTAATTGACCTTGTAAAGCAGTACGCCATTGCGCTGAATAGACTGGTTTTTCTTGTTCACGTCCACCGCCACACCACGACCAACCAGCGGCTTGCCTTTCGTTCCGTCGCCTTTCACCGGCACCCACGTAGCCGATCGGCCGCGGCACCAGGCCCTGACCTCATGGGTGGCAATGCCTCCGTCGTCAATGGCGCCCATCGCCAATGGCAGCTCAATGCCGTCATCGCGCTTCCACTTCGTTGCGGCGATCTGGGCCAGCTGGTCAAGAGTTTCTGCCCGCTGCGGGTCGCCGTCAATCTCCCAGTGCCCCAGGTGCCAGCCTTCCTCGCCCCGGCCCCATCCCCACATAGTGACCACAAGCCGTTCGCCAGAGGTGCCGCCGCCGCCCTGCACGTCGACGCCGGCGGTGATTACCAGCACGTCATTTGGCACCGTGCCCGCCGCATAGCCATTGCCCGCATTCGCATCATGCCGACGGGCTGCCAACCCATCGCCGCTCAGCTTGCCGGCGATTGTGTCTTCCCATGGCAGGCCCAGCACCGTGTTGTGAAACGTCTGCATTGGTTCGGGATCTCCCTTGCGCAGCGCGTCCAAGGCCTCAGTGTGCTCGCGCACCAGGATTGACCAGTCAGCCGCTGGGCTGTAGCTGTAGGCCGCCCAAATGTGGTAGCTGCGCAAGTTTGGCACCTGCGATTCAGCGGTCGGACGCCACTCGCCGCGCTCCACCATCCAGCGTTTTTTACTGTGTGGAATCAGCTCAGTGCAATTCTCGCATTGATATGACCCGGCCGATTCGCCTTCCTTCTGCATCTGCTCCCATCTCAACACCTGCCGGTGGTCACAGAACGGGCATGGCACATAAAACAATCTGCGGTCACCTTTTAGATACCATTCCTCCGTTTTCATGCCCTTGAAGATCGGCGTGCCACCGAGACCAATCTTTCTGTCCCAGTAGTAATCAGCTCGATTTCGGCCCAGCTTGATCGGGTCCCCCTCGTCCAGCTTTCGATATGCGTCAAGCTCGTCAAACAGCACCACCTTTCGGCTTTTGCGCCTGAATGCCCTGCCGCTGGCGGCATTTACGATGTCAATCAGGCCACCGTTTGACAGCTGCTTCAGCAAAATCGTGTTGCTCGCGGTGTTGCGGGCCTTGCTCTCGCACAGGAGCCCTCGCAGAACAGGCGTATCCTCAAACAATGGTTTAATCTCCTCCTTGCTGTACCCCTCGGCATCCTCCTTCACCGGCTGGACAACCATAATTGGCGACGGGTCTTGATGACTGAAGTATTGCACCACAACTCCCAAGATTTTTGTCCATCCAACCCGTGCGGATTTCATAATCGCAACAGTTTCAACCGTCGGGTCTGTGAATGAGTCAAGAATCTCTCGCTGATACGGTAATGTGCGCCATTTGCCACGCTCAGCGGCTTGCCCCGTCATCACGGCGAATCCATCGGCGTATTCGCTGAGCTTCAACCGTGGCGGCGGCTTGAACAGGCTCAGGATCTTGCTGACCAGTGCGGGAGTGTCTGATTCGATCATTCTTTCGCCTCCCCGGCCGCAAGCTCCTCAAGGGCGTCCCGGATCAAGGTCGTCAGCAGCTCAACCTCGTTCAGGTCCAAATGGGGGATCCGTTGCTTTGCCACGCTTGGCACGCCCAGCAGCCTTGAGCGGCAGATGTTCACGGCTGTTGCCCACGCCTGCTCAACGTCCTCGCGCGGCAGCAGCAGTTTGGCCTTGGCCCGGCGCTCAAGCTCTGCCAGGTTCGCCTTTTCGTACTCAAGACGCGCTCGGCTGATCGTGTAGTCCGGCAACCCCTGGCTGGGTTGAGCTGGTGAATCAGCGCTGCTCTGTGGTAGTTGCAGGGGCGGGCGGGTGGTGTCGCGCCGGGGAGGCAGCTCGCGTTTCATGCGCGGCTGGACCGTCTCAGACTGGTGGGGCCCAACCTTGGCGAGGTATTCCGACACCAGCAGGTCAGGATTGAGCCGCAGGGGCTTGGCCTGGACGATGCAGGCGCTGCCCTGCAGGCCACCATTGGCGCAGAGCTTCTCCAAGTTCTGGCGACTGCACTGCCGGCCGGTTGAGGCCTCGATCAGCGCAGCAGCCTTGGTGCTGTTGATGGGTGGGTTCATTGCAACCAGCCTAGACCGGTTGCAGGGATCGGTTGCAATACGCCATTCTTGACGCCTCCAGCACTGTTTTGTCCTTATTCTTGATAACAATCGTCTAACTGTCGCTTCAGTCAATATCTAGAACCCAATAGCAACCTATTTGAGAACATTTCTCAATAGAAAGATCGGGGCTCGAAATTATC
>JACCDP010557184.1_pt1 | contig 14591 bp, 10 predicted proteins | sample 7445841 | NCBI WGS metagenome assembly JACCDP01 (sample SAMN15323441, study PRJNA562643) | freshwater metagenome | isolation source: river surface water | place: USA:Blue River Watershed | collected 2017-08-17 | reverse complement strand
AGTCAAATGTCCTGGTTCTTCACCAAAGCAGCCTTCTTAACATTTGGTGGAGCTTATGCAGTCTTACCCTATGTCTACCAAGCAAGTGTTGAACAGTTTCAATGGCTCACATCCACACAAATTCTTGATGGCTTAGCCCTGGGTGAAGTCACGCCTGGTCCATTGATCATGATTGTGGCATTCGTTGGATTCTTGGGCTCGTTCAAACAAGAGTTGCTCGGCATTGAAAATCTATTTTGGGCAGGCGCTCTGGGTGCCATTGTTGCCACTTGGTTCACATTCTTACCATCGTTCATGTTCATTCTACTGGGAGCGCCCCTGGTAGAGATGAGCAAACAATACGACAAACTCAATCAAATCTTGAAATTCATCACAGCATCCGTTGTTGGGATGATTCTTCATTTGGGTAGTTTTTTTATGATTCATGTGTATTGGCCCAAAGGCTTTACCCAACATCCTGAATTAATCTCAATTGGCATCACACTGATCTCGCTTTACCTCTTGTTTATCAGGCGCTGGTCCATCATGCAAATCATCGGTCTATGCCTTTTGTTTGCAAGCATCAGGCTATTTGTTTTATAAATAAATCAATAATTTAAGAATGTTGGTCAATACCATGGGAAAATTGAGCCCATTCAATTGTCTTATGTACTTTGCAACCTCATGAAATCCTCCATAACCGCCGACATCCTTGAGCGCTCAAGCTTCGATGAAATCATCGATGTGCGCACGCCTGCGGAATATGCAGATGATCACATTCCTGGAGCGATCAATTGCCCGGTGTTATCCAATGAGGAACGTGTCATCGTTGGAACCATGTACAAACAAGCATCACCATTTGAAGCCAAGAAAGTTGGCGCCGCATTGATTGCAAAAACAATTGCTTCTTACATTGAAACCGAATTTAAAGATAAGCCTAAAAACTGGAATCCTTTGATTTACTGTTGGCGTGGCGGCAAACGCAGCGGTTCAATGACGCACATCCTCCGACAAATTGGTTGGAATGCCCAAATCCTAGATGGTGGCTACAAGTCTTACCGCAAAGAAGTTGTCACCAAACTTAACACCTTGCCTCAACAATTCAGTTACATGGTGATCACTGGCCAAACTGGTAGTGCCAAGAGTCGTGTTCTAGAAAAAATCAATCAACTGGGTGCGCAAGTTTTAGATTTAGAGCAATTGGCGATTCATAAAGGTTCGGTTCTTGGCAATATTCCAAATATTCCACAACCCAGTCAAAAAATGTTTGAGACTAAGCTCATTCAAGCTCTAGAAAAATTGGATACGAGCAAGATGGTTTTTGTTGAGGCGGAAAGCCGAAAAATTGGCAGCCTTCATGTGCCCGATGTTTTATTAGAAACCATGCGCAAAAGTCCTTGCATCAAGATCGAAGCCAGTGTTGAGGCCAGGGTTGAATTTTTAATTTCAGACTACGATTACTTTGTTCAAGATCCTCAACATTTGATCAGCACCATCGATTATCTGAAAGATCTGCACAGCAAAGAAACTTTATCCCACTGGAAGTCACTGGCTGAAAATGGTCAATGGTCTACATTGGTCACCGAATTACTTGAACAACACTATGATGCTCTTTATCGTCGCTCACAGAATTCCAATTATGTGAATTACGAAACAGCCACAAGCTATAACACCGCAGACTTATCTGCCAAAGGAATTGATATCTTAGCCAAGCAAATATTGATGGGACACCATCATGTATAAAAACCTTTCTCACGAAACCGCTCACCCACCCATCAGCTGGGATGAAGGCGAAACCACACATTCATGCCGTTGGCGCTCCGAAAAAGGTTTGCCACCACCTAAAAAATTGATCATTGCAGATGACACCCTCACAGCTGATGAGGCATACCGTGTTGCTTGCGAAGGCACGGGCATCATTTGGCGAGGTGACTTCCAAAACGCCAAGCAATTACTGCAAGCGATGTCACGCCGTGCAGACAAGCCTTCCAAGAAAAGCATTCGCAATCAAAAATCTTCTAAGAATAAGCAAGAAGGCGTTATTCCTCTGGCTGTACCGATGTCAGAAATATTTCACAAGCATCGTTTAACTCAGTCACAAAGAAGTCGAACGCTGGGCATGCTGTTGATACAAGTGAACCCCGATCACACCATTCCTCTCAGAAGAGCTCCTGATGTGAGCCAGGCTTGCTTGGCAGTTTATGGTGCAGTCACTGAACCCTACGTGATGTCTTTGAGAGATTTACTGGGCTTCATTGGCTCATTGGAGTGGCGCAAGAATGGCATGGCATTGGATGCCCTCAAAGATTTGGGTGATGGTCGTATTCATCCTCATTACGGCGTCTTTGCACCAGTTCGTTATGAATACATTGGCTTACTAGAGAAAGCACCCTTCCCAGCTTCTGTCTCAAAACAATCACTGGCATTTGATATTGGTACAGGTACAGGCGTTTTGGCAGCGGTTCTAGCCAAACGAGGCATTCAAAAGATTGTGGCAACCGACCAAGATGAGCGCGCGATTGAATGTGCCACAGAAAACATTGAAGGTCTCGGTATTGGTAAGCAGGTCAAATTGATGCAAACCAATCTTTTCCCAGAAGGCACAGCTCCCTTGATCATCTGTAACCCACCCTGGGTTCCAGCAAGACCCAGCTCACCGATTGAATATGCTGTGTATGACCCAGAAAGTCAAATGCTCAAAGGCTTTTTAGCTGGCTTAAAAGATCATCTTTCACCCGAAGGTGAAGGATGGTTAATTTTGTCAGACTTGGCAGAACACTTGGGCTTGAGAACGCGCGCAGAACTGTTGTCGTGGATTGAAGCGGCCGGATTAAAAGTATTGGGGCGCAATGATGTCAGACCAACCCACATCAAAGCCCTTGATACGCAAGATCCTTTGTATCGCGCCAGAGCAGCTGAAGTGACGTCTTTGTGGCGTCTAGGTGCTTAGCAATTTAAGCGCTTAACTTAGATCAATCGCTAAAAAGGTTCAAAGCCAAAGAAGTAAGGGATGGCGCGGTTCTTAAGTAAGAAACCGCCCTCCTCAGGGCTCAATCCAAATTGATGCAGTTGTTCTGCTGAAAGTGTCTGCATGCGCTGATAGTCACGCGAACGACTGAATACACCATTGCGCCAGTTATAGATGTTCTGGATTTTTTCGTTGTAAAGATAATGATGCTCGTTGTCATTGTAAAAATCATCGAATGAAGCTCTGCCCATATAAATAGAATTAGATCCTTCATAGCCATCTTTTTCTGAAGAATCTTTATCTGTATTCACAAAGTAAACCCAGTCACCAGGTATGAAGTTCATGGGCGCAACCTGGGTTTGAATTTTCAACAGCTTCCCTAAACGCTTTTGCTCCTCTGGGTTGATAGGCTTTTGAAAAGACCACATTGCACCAGGCTCAATACCCACCAAGACATCATCATCCGACTTCAGTCTCTTGATGATGGCATCGGCCATCGCATCATCTTTTTTAATTCTTCGAAAATAATCCAAGATTCCCTGAATAATCACAATCTTCGTGGCGGTATAACAACCCAAAGAACACTTATCTGGATGGATGAAAAAATCTCTCATGGCCTCATCCAGTGAAGCTTTTGGTTTTAAATTGCCTTGATCCCAATAGCGTTGATTCCATTGAGCGGGTTTACCATCAGGAAAGCTCCAATGAAGATGCTCAGACCAAGCCACAATCATTTGTCTAATTTGCACATGCTCTTTAAGGGCTTCAATATGGCAAGCAGCCCCTTTGAAAACAGTCTCTCGACCCTCATGCATGAGAGCCAATAGGATTTCTTTTTGAGAAACCGTTTCAACCTCCACCAATCCATCTTTACTTGGTAAAGAAATATGCTCTTCGGTGATGCTGTATTGAGGATTCCAACGCAAGTACAAGGTTCCATAAACTGATGGGTCTTTTAGACTCACCCGCAGACGACCGCCACCCTCTTGCACCTGATAGACAGATGTATCTATACCCAACTCTTGTTGATAGCTTCTCAGTTGACTGCTTAATTGAGTCAGCTTGTCTGACCCACATTCGAAAATCACACCACCATTGGCCTGCGCAGCCAAAGAAGGGGCTTGGGTTAAAACAAACAAAGTGAAGATGAATGATCTTAAATTCATAAAAAATGGGCTCGTAATGAGCTGATTGTGACATCAATTGCAGTCAAGTTAAATATGCCAACTGTGGCGCCAAATAGAAAAAAGCCCCATCCGAAGATGAGGCTTTTTAATTGGTGGAGCCGGCGGGGATCGAACCCGCGTCCGTAAATCCTCCACATAGAGTTCTACATACTTAGTTGTGTCATTTAATTTAACCAGTTTGTCACGGACCAACACGTTACAAACTAGCGATTCGTTAAGTTTTCGAGCTGCACATCACGACACTATGCAACCTTATCTCTTGTAAATGACCCTGATCTAACTTGCGTTAGCTGACCCAAGAGAGAATCAGTTCAGGGGCAACCGCAATTAAGCGGCTAGTGCGAAACGTTCGTCGTTTGCAGTTATTGCATTCCCATTGTTTTACGAGATGACGGGTCCTCGGTATGCCCTCAATGCTTTGCAATCCACGTCGAAACCATGTCGGCCCCGATATACGCATATCAGTGGTTACATTTTATTCCTTTTACCTAAAAACTGCTGATTTATTCCAAAAGACTCATTTCACTGGCATTGACCTGCTCTAGCAGGTCTTCCCATGCCTGCCTATCAGCAGGTGTGGCTTTGGTGGACAGAGCAATCGACGCCAAGAGAAAACTTTCTTTGTCGAACATCTCAATTAGAAATGGACTCTCCTGATGATTGATACAAATTTTAGGCATCTGCGCCAATTGCAAATGACAATTAAATTTCTGATTGATGAGATGCAGCCAATCATTGTGGTCACGAATTTCACTCAACACCCCATCGTGAGATTGACTCACCCCATGATTTTGAACAGTGATGAACAAGGGTAACTTGAGTTCTAAAGATGATCTCAATAAAGATTGCACGACACCAGCATCCATGGTCTCCTGTTGACTGGTGTGCCGCTCCGCGATGATGGACGCTAATGCCCCGCTGTTTGCTGATTGATCAGGCTCTGCTTTTTCTTGAAGAAGGACCCCTGGCAGCTGATTTGAGTCCGCCCATCTTTTAGCCATCTCGTCAAAGTACCAATGATGACTGTGCGGCAAGAGAAAGATTTTATGAGCTGGCACCCCAAACTCATCAAAGAATTGAATGCTGCGTTGTAAAACATGGGATTTGCATTCTTCAAAGAGATATCCAAACTCCCATTTTTCATAGTTCAAACGTATCATCAATTCATCAGATTGCACCATCCCAACATCATCACTGGATGATGCATGTTTATAAAACGATAAGTTTTCATGGACTGCATGAGCATTTCTTGTCAGGCTCATGACTTCACCAAAACCTTGAATGTCTTGGATGATGTTTGACCATGATGGCTTTAATCTGATGGCTCTCGCCAGATTAGGAAATGACTTGATTGATTCTAGTTTTGTGACGCCCACATGTGAGTCTATCAATTCAACTTCTGTGACGTTTAGAAACGATGCAATCTCTCGATGCCGATGTTTCTTTTCAACTCTTAACGAAGCAAAGCTTTTACGAATGTCGTGAAACGTACTGCACATAAGCCCTCCTATAAAAATAGGCACTGGCTTGCTAAAGGGGAGAGAACCGCTGGCTTGTGCGAAATGAGTGAACTACAAGCACCATCTTACATGAGAATCATTCTCAACAATGAGAATGGGGTAAATGATCAATCAACCCAATGAGGATCTTTCATGTGTATGGCCATCAAAGTTCTAACGAATAAGCCCACAATCAAAATTGTTGTGAAAATCAGAGCGATATAAGCAACATAGATGGCGGCTGGCACAAATAAAGCATAGTTAAATGCCGCCACTGTGAATGATGCTGATGGGAATGAATAAGCCCACCAAGACATGAAGAAAGGTAGTTGCGCAAACTTTTTAAATTGCGTGATCAAAAAGAAGGCAAAGAAAAACCCAATAGCGATCAAGATGTGCGCAAAAGGATCAAGACCCTGCTCCACCGTTCTTTGAGTTAACAGAAGCCATGATGAGAAAGCCACTGTTGGCGGAGCTAAAAATATCGCCATCGTAGGCTTGAGGCGATCAGGCAAAGGTGGCTGAACAAACATCAGACGGTGCATCACCAAAGATAAGAGCACAACCCAAAAGATCAGACCAACGCCAAAGAAGAACCATGAGATTTCAAAATAACCTAATTTCACACCAGCCAAAGGAATGACCACATTACCCACTGCTGGAATGAACCAAACTGGACAAGCATGGGCTGCTTGCAAACTTTCACGATGAACCCAAGCGTTCACAACAGCCAATAAAGCTATCAAATGTAAGCCGGCTCCCAAAAGCCAAACAATCTCAGCAACTTGAAATGAATAAGGAACAATCACCGCAGCTAATAAGCAAACGCCCACTGAAATAGCGCCAAAAAATGAAGACTTCACCGGATGGTTCCACTCTTCAACTAATTTTTCAGGGGTTTGTAACTGCTTACGCACCAAGCCCACAGCAAGCACTAAAAATACAGCGATCGCCAATAAACCAAATGCCAAAGAAACATCTTGGGCGAATTGAAATTGAGACACATGAGAAAACTTTGACCAAGTCAAAGATAGTCCAGATAAACCCATGACCATGGCAAAGGCTGAAACAGGAGGTGCGGCTAAAAATGTTCTCATGGTGACCAATGTGATTGAGTGATTGATACTCTTATTAGTTATAAATTTATCATTTCTGCTAGAAATAACTTGTGTACGCAATCATAATGGGAATATGACCACAAATGTGTTGAGCACCATCAGCTTATTGATTTACCTAAGTCTTGTTTTGCTACCCCTAAGTATTTCTATGGGGCTCAATCTTCCCAATAGACCTTGGCTTGATGAGTTTTCCTCAAGCCTGGCCATGATTGGCTTCAACATTATTCTGATTGAGTTTTGGTTATCCGGCCGAGTGAAGTTACTTTCCAAAGTCTTGGGCATTGATTGGGTCCTACAGGTACATCAGCTATTCGCCAGAACCGCCTTGGTATTTTTATTGGTTCACCCTTTCATGTACACCTTGCCAAGTCAACCGGTCTGGATGATCCATCCATCTCACCAAGATTTTCTACACCTTACCCTTGCAACAGGCTTAACAGGTATGTTGAGTTTGTTTGCCTTGATTTGTCTTGTCGGCCTAGCAATCACCCGAAAAAGTTCTGACATCAGCTACGAAGCCTGGCGACTGAGTCACATGATTTTGGCGCTCATCATCGCCACCATTGGCTTTTTTCACACCATTGATGCTGGTAGGTATGCCCAAGAAGTTTGGATGAAAGCTTATTGGCAATTAATGCTGGGGCTTGCCTTGTTGAGCCTGGTATGGACCTATGCTGTTAAACCTCTCCTACAAAATAGAAACGCTCATGAGGTGATATCAATCAAGCAAGTTTCTATGGGCATTTGGGAGCTTGCGCTCAAAGAACCCCTAGCAAAGAAAATGAACTACCAAGCTGGTCAATTTGCATGGTTAAAAATTGGTAGCAGCTCTCCTCTCCCAGAAAACCCATTTTCAATTGCGTCTTGCTCAAATACAAACTCTTCTGACATCAGCTTCTTGATCAAAGATGTGGGTAACTTCACCCATCAAATCAGTCAACTGCAAGTTGGTCAAAAGGTCTTTATAGATGGCCCCTATGGCAACTTTGGTGTCGAGGCATTTTCGGCTGAGCATGATCAACTGGTCATGATTGCAGGTGGCGTTGGTATAGCTCCAATGATCAGCATCTTGCGCCAAATGGCATGCGATCAAGATACAAGCTTGATGAATAAAAAGATCTTATTGATTTATGGCAATCGAGTAGTAGAGCAAGCTGTGGACCTCAAAGACATGGTGAAGACTGAATCATTCAAACATTTAGAGATGGTTCAACTGGTTTCTGAGCCAACAAGCCATTGGCAGGGCCTAACAGGTGTGCTGGATTTACCAACACTTGAAAAAATACTGAGCTCTCACCAAGTCAATACGAAAACTGCACAGTTTTTGATTTGCGGTCCCGCAGAGATGATTGATTCTGCAGAAACAAGCCTTGATCAACTCGGCGCCCCATTGGCAAATATTGCATCAGAAAAATTTCAATATGATTTTGGGAAAAAGAATCCTAAAAATAGGCGCAGCGTCATCAGTGCAATTGTAGGAAGTGCCACACTCATTGCAGCAGCAATTTATGCAGCACTTCATTGATACTTAAGTTATTAAGAATCTAATGTCTTAAGAGCTCGAACGCTCCAAGAGATCTTCCCAGCGCGCCATCAAGGCACTTAACTTAGCCTCAATGATTTTTAAGTTTTCTTGCAAAGTAATCACATCGGCTGGTCTGTTTTTGTAAATCTCAGGATCGCCCAAGCTCTCACTGATGCTGGCTTGCTCTTTCTCAAGATCATCTATTTGCAAGGGAATGGCCTCAAGCTCTGCGCGCTCCTTGCCATTCAACTTTTGCACTGCTGACTTTTGGGCCTTTGGCGCTTCTTTATTGGATGTCGCTTTGACAGGCTCTGAAGCTGGAGACTTTGATTTGGCTGGTTCAGTGCTGCCAGACTGATTGCTTCGATACTCTTCTGATCTCTTTTTCTGGATCTTCCAATCTTCGTAGCCACCCTCATATTCACGCCAAAAGCCATCACCCTCATAAGCGATGATGGAGGTGACCACATTATCTAAAAACGCTCTGTCGTGACTGACTAAGAAAACAGTGCCTTTGTAATCTTGTAGCAATTGCTCTAACAATTCCAGAGTATCTATGTCCAGATCGTTGGTTGGCTCATCAAGAACCAAGACGTTGGCTGGTCTGGCAAATAAACGGGCCAGCAAGAGCCGATTGCGCTCTCCACCCGATAAAGTACTCACAGGCGAATTAGCTCTCTCAGGAGAGAATAAGAAATCATTCAGATAACTTTTAACGTGCTTGCGCGCGCCGTTGATTTCAATCCACTCACTACCAGGGCTGATGTAATCTTCCAGCGTTGCATTCAAATCAAGACCTTCGCGCATCTGATCAAAATAAGCCACGTCTATTTGAGAGCCCATGGTGGCAGTACCACTGTCAGGCTGAATGGATCCAAGGATCAATTTAAGCAATGTTGTTTTGCCAGCTCCGTTAGGGCCTAGTAAGCCAACCTTATCGCCACGCAAGATGGTGGCAGTGAAATCTTTAACAATCGGGCGATCATACGATTTGCTGACATTTTCTAAATCAGCCACAATTTTTCCGCTACGATTACCCGAGGCAACCGATAGCTTGATCTGCCCCATGGCATCTCTGCGCGCTGCTCGAATTTCTCTGAGTTTTTCAAGACGGGCAATACGGCCAACACTTCGGGTTCGACGAGCCTCAACACCCTTGCGAATCCAGACCTCTTCTTGTGCCAATAATTTATCGGCACGGGCATTGGCCAATGCCTCAGAAGCAATCTCCTGCTCTTTTAGAGCTTCATAGGCTGTGAAGTTACCTGGGTAGCTTCTCAAGATACCTCGATCGAGCTCGACAATCTGTGTGCTCACAGCATCCAAGAATGCGCGGTCATGGGTGATCAAAACCACTGAACCTTTGAATGCTTTTAATAATTCCTCTAGCCAAGTGATTGAATCTAGATCCAAGTGGTTGGTAGGCTCATCCAAAAAAAGAACATCTGGAACTGCTACCAATGCTTGAGCTAAAGCCACGCGTTTGCGATTACCACCCGATAAAGCACCGATTGCGATATCTGGATCCAAATGCAAACGATCCAGGGTTTCGTGAACACGCTGTTCCCAATTCCAGCCACTCATTGACTCTAGTTGAGATTGGATTTCATCCAAACGATGGTGAGAATCATCGTTCCACTCAGCCACGCTGAGCTCTTCATATTCTTCTCTGAGGGCTTTGACCTCAGCAACCCCTTGAGAAACCGCATGAAACACTGTTTCAACAGGATCAAAGATTGGTTCTTGGGCAACATAAGCCATGCGCAAGCCCTGCTGGTATTGAAGGCTTCCGTCATCGAGTTTTTCTAAACCCGCTAAAATCTTGAGTAAAGACGACTTGCCAGTGCCATTTCGACCAATTAAGCCAATGCGCTCACTGGATTCAAGTGAAAATTGGGTACCAGCTAGCAGGTCAACGTGGCCAAAAGCCAGTTTTGCATCATTTAAAACAATTAAAGCCATAATCACATTATCGCGGTTAAATTTAAAAAGAGACTAAACGTATGCATGGAGTAGATTTCATCAAGGACTTGGCAGTCATCATGCTCACTGCCGGCGTAGTCACGGTGATCTTCCATTACCTAAAACAACCGGTTGTCTTGGGTTACATCATTGCGGGCCTCATTATCGGGCCATATACCACCGCCGTTCCATTTATTTCTGACGAAAAGACCATTAAAACCCTTGGAGAACTCGGGGTTGTCTTCTTGATGTTTGGCTTAGGCCTTGAATTTAGCTTGAGAAAACTCGCTAAGGTTGGTGCAACCGCATTTGTTGCAGCCATCACCCAAATTGTTTTATTGATTTGGGTTGGCTATGAAATTGGTCGCTTCTTTAGCTGGTCACCAATGGATTCTATTTTCCTAGGCGCCATGATGGCGATCTCCTCAACCACGATCACCGTCAAAGCTCTTGAAGAGCTTGGCTTAAAAAAAGAAAAATTTGCCCACCTCATTTATGGCATTTTGATTGTGGAAGACATTCTTGCCATCAGTTTGATTGTGATGCTCACAGGTATTGCCACCACTGGTCAACTGGCAGCTGTTGATGCAGCAATGACCATCGGTGAGCTGATTTTATTCATGACCATTTCTTTGGCTGCCGGCATCTTATTGATTCCACGACTATTGAATGTGGTGGCAAAGTTCCACCGCAAAGAAATGCTGTTGGTCACAGTGTTGGGCCTTTGCTTTGGCTTTTGCCTCTTAGTCATCAAAATGGAATACAGCGTTGCATTGGGCGCGTTTTTAATTGGCGCGATCATGGCTGAGTCACGCCACATCCACTCAATTGAGAAATTAATTGAACCTGTCAAAGACATGTTCATTGCCATCTTCTTCGTGACCATTGGCCTTCTATTAGATCCAGGAGTCATTTGGAAGTACGCTGTTCCGATTGCACTCATCAGCTTCACCGTGATAGCCATCAAAGTTGTTTCTTGCAGCATGGGCACATTCATTACTGGTCATGATGGCAGAACCTCCATGCGTGTTGGCATGGGTAAAGCACAAATCGGTGAGTTCTCATTCATCATTGCATCGCTTGGCTTAACACTCAATGTCACCAGCGACTTCTTGTATCCAATTGTGGTGGCTGTTTCAACCATCACCACCCTCTTCACACCATACTTGATCAAAGGCTCTGACCCACTAAGTGATTGGATGGGCAAACGCATTCCAAATCCAATTAAAAATGTGTTCGTGCAATATTCAGAATGGCTAGGTCAAATTAGATCTGATGATCAAATGCGTTCAGATATTCGACCATTCGTGCGAAGAATCACCTTCCACGTTTTTGTGAATGCTTGCGTGGTCATCACCCTATTCTTGTCCGCAACCAAAGTGTTCACCTTCATCAACAGTTACGTTGATACAGGTCACTTGGTTTGGTTCACCGAGATTTATCAGCAAGCGTTCATGTGGGCCACAAGTTTGTTGCTATCCGCGCCATTCTTGTTCGCTATTTACAAAAAATTAGAGGCTCTTGGCATGCTCTTGGCAGATGCCAGACTTCACTCCAACCATCATTCATCAGAAGATACCGCTGCAACACAAATGCTCTTCACTCAACTAATGCCTGTTTTGGCGATTGTTTCATTGATGGTCTTGGTTTCAGCATTGAGCTCCAGCATCCTGCCTCCGGTGGGCATGCTTTTTATCTTGGCCATGTTGATGGGCACCGTCATTTATCTGTTGCGCAAGCAACTGATGAAGATTCACACCAAACTTCAGGTGGCTTTGACAGAATCGTTCAAAGAGAACAGTCAAACTCCCCAGCCTTGATGATGAGCAGGACGTCGATTATTTTGGCCTGGGCTTCCTAAGTAAGCGATAATCACCCCTGTGGAAAAAGTACGCATCTCAAAACTAATGTCTGAGCAAGGAATTTGCTCAAGACGCGAAGCTGATAACTATATCGAGCAAGGCTTGGTATTGGTCGATGGTGAAGTTGTCAGCGAATTAGGCGCAAGAGCATTTCCCAATCAAAAAATTGAATTAAAGAAAGCGGCGATTGCACAGCAAGCGCGTCGCTACACGATCATTCTTAATAAGCCAGTTGGATATATCTCTCACTTTGATGAAGATCGAGAATACAAGCCAGCTGCCTCGCTGATCACGCCAGAAAATCAATTTGTGCACCAGCTATCAGCAAATCTTCCTGGTAAGTTCAATACCCGCGGCCTAGCACCTGCAGGACGTTTAGATATCGATTCAAGCGGCTTGTTGGTGTTAACTCAAGATGGTCGCATCGCCAAACTATTGATTGGTGAAAACAGTCCCATCGAAAAAGAGTACTTGGTGCGTGTCGAAGGCACTTTGACCGCAGAAGGTATGAGACTTCTCAATCATGGTTTAAAGCTGGATGATGAAGCTCTCAAACCCGCCAAAGTGAGTTGGCAGAATACCGATCAATTGCGCTTTGTTTTGCGTGAAGGCAAGAAACGTCAAATTCGCCGCATGTGCGAGTTGGTTGGTTTAAAAGTGATTGGTCTAAAACGCATTCGTATTGGACAAATCCCACTGGGCAATCTTCCCGTGGGTCAATGGCGCCACTTAGGGCCTAATGAGCGTTTCTAGAGCCCTTCTGGATAGCTATCAAAGCAATCTTTCTCTTCTGTTCTGAAGGCATTTCTCTGAATTAAGAGCTTTTTTTGCTCACAATCTGAAATACCCCTAGGCAAAAGATAGGCTTAACGGGCAAAACGCCCTGAAACCGCCTAAAATACGGGCTATGAAAACACCTGAACTTTTAGCCCCTGCTGGTAGCCTGACCATGCTCAACACCGCCTTCGACTTTGGTGCGACGGCCGTTTATGCTGGTCAGCCAAGATACTCATTGCGCGTTCGCAATAATGACTTCGGCAACATTGAAGTTTTGCGCGAAGGTATCGAGACAGCCCACGCTCAAGGTAAGAACTTTTACCTGGTTTCAAACATCTTCCCGCATGGCGCAAAAACCCGCACCTATGTCAAAGACATGGAGCCTGTGATTGCACTTAAGCCTGATGCCTTGATCATGTCAGATCCAGGCTTGATCATGTTGGTTCGTGAAAATTGGCCAGATATGCCAATCCATTTGTCAGTACAAGCCAACACGGTGAACGGTCATGCAGCGAAGTTTTGGCGTTCAGTGGGTGTTAGCCGAGTGATTCTTTCAAGAGAGTTGTCTCTTGATGAAATCGAAGCAGTGCGTCAAGACTGTCCAGAAATGGAAGTTGAAGTATTCATTCACGGCGCCTTGTGCATTGCATACTCTGGCCGCTGCTTATTGTCTGGTTACTTCAACCACCGCGACCCTAACCAAGGCACATGCACCAACTCATGCCGCTGGGACTACAAAGTGGCCAAGGCAGACGAAGACGCTACTGGTGATATTTATCTTCTAGAAGAAGGCAATCGTCCAGGAGAGTGGATGCCGATTGAAGAAGACATGCACGGCACATACATCTTGAACTCAAAAGATTTGCGTGCGATTGAACACGTTCAACGCCTCACTGAAATGGGCATTGATTCATTCAAGATTGAAGGTAGAACCAAGTCTCCTTACTATGTTGCTAGAACAGCTCAAGCTTATCGCTCTGCAATCGACGATGCTGTGGCTGGTAGACCATTCAATCCAGTCTTGATGGGTCACCTAGAAGGTTTGGCCAATCGCGGATACACCGATGGTTTCTACGTCCGTCACCCAGATAAAGACCAGCAAAACTATTTGCGCGGCTTCTCACTATCAGGCCGCAGCCTTTATGTTGGCAACGTGATTGATGTTGATAACGAAAAACAATTGGTTAAGATTGAAGTGAAGAACCGCTTCTCTGTTGGCGATAAATTAGAAATCATTCAACCAAGCGGTAATACCGATTTTGTCATTGAAGAAATTTTCAGTCAAAAAGGTGAGCCGATGCGTGTTGTGCCAGGTGCCGGCTACACAGTTTGGGCAAAACTTCCAATGAACAGCAATGGTGCATTCATTGCACGTTATGTTGAACAAGAAAACGCATCAAAGATTGAACAAATTCCAATTATGGAAGCTTGATCATCCATTGACTGGTATTCTGATAGGGCTTAAAAGGGCTTAACTCTTTTAAGCCCTTTTTTATTAATTTCACTGACTTTGGCACAAGACTTGCATAGATAATTGAATGAACATGAAAGTATCACTGAAGCACGTCACTCAATATCAATATAGCCAAGATGTTCAATTGGGACCTCAATTGATCAAATTGAGACCTGCCCCGCACTGTAGAACACCCATCAGCTCTTATCAATTGACGATTCAGCCAAGGACTTATTTCATTAACTGGCAACAAGATCCGTT
>JACCDP011420729.1_pt1 | contig 14595 bp, 14 predicted proteins | sample 7445841 | NCBI WGS metagenome assembly JACCDP01 (sample SAMN15323441, study PRJNA562643) | freshwater metagenome | isolation source: river surface water | place: USA:Blue River Watershed | collected 2017-08-17 | reverse complement strand
TTTAGTATTAATATTTTTTTTTTAATTAATTAAATAGTGTGAGGATTATTAATTTAATTAATTAGAATAAAAGGAAGAGGCGTTGATATTAAAAAATTTTTTCTATTTTTTATTTTCTTTTCTATTTTTTTGACCCATTTTTTTGAATTAAAGGGATCTGAATCAATTTTATTTTTTTTTATAAATTTTATTGTTGTTTTTTTCCAAATAAACATCAATCTATGCTTTGAGTATATTCTCTTTTTTTTACTTCGTGTGATTGGATTAAATTTATATTAAAAAACCACCTTCCATCTATTGTTTTAATTTTTTTTATTTTTTTATTTTTTATTTTATCTACCCCATGAATTATACCGGGAAAAAAAATAACGATATCAGTCATTCTTATATCTTTATCTATTAGAATTTTTTTTCTATTTTTATCTTCCACAAAGAATCCACCTTTTTCGTAGTGCTTTCCATGTTCCGTTGCATATAAACCAAAGTTAAATATGCTAGTATTTACAGGATCGTAGTGTTTACTTATTTGCCCACTCCCAAGAGGATAGTGAATCACATGCAATCTTTCTATTATTCCATCTGAAGGTTTATTTTTTGTAAAATCTTCTTTTTCTAGCCCATTTAGAATCTTTAAGGGTTTATATATATTAATAATTTTTTTATATATCCCCGTTTTGTCCTTATTCCATGAAAAAAAATAGAAAGATCGATCAACAGCCTTATATCCAGGGCCATCTATATTTTTTGAAATATAAAAACCATTTTTAGCACCGCTTAGAATTTTTGGATTTATTGGCTGGTCTGTTTCAGATATTTTATTTAGAGTATTTTTAAAAGACTCTAGGCATTCCGATTCAATTGAATTTTTTAAAACGTATATAGTGCCACTAGAAATATTCTCAATAGTATTAATTATAAAATCTAAAGACTGCAATTTTTTTAAAAAATCAAAATATTCGAGTGTAATTGTTTTAGTATAGAATTTATTCGTTTTTAAATTTCTAATATCAGTAATTTTTTTTTTAATTATATCTTGATATTGAGAATGCATTTAATTTTAAAATAATAATATACTATTAATTACACTTCGATTTAATATTAATACTATAATTTGTCATTAATAATGTTTCTATAATCGAATATTTAAATATTCGAATATTATTTCTTATATTCATGCTAATTATTAATATATATAAACTTTATTAATACTTAAACTTAACTAATGACTAATAATTGAGGATTTTTTGTAAACTATCGATCCTTTTTTTTAAAAAATATTAAATGAAAAAAAAAATTTATAATTACAGTGGTTATTTAAAAAAAATTAATAGATGGGTTTTAAATATTGGAAAAAATAAAAAAATTAAAAATTTATCAAGAAAATTATATATTGAAGCAGATAAAAATAATTATTCTTATTTATATTCATGGAACAGCGAGCCTCTATTACAAAATTCGGAGGATTTAATTGTTCTTCAAGAAATAATATCGAGTAATAAGCCGGAAATAATAGTTGAATTAGGGGTTGCTTGGGGAGGCAGTATTTTATTTTTAGATTCTTTGACCAATACTTTTCCAATAAAAAAAATTATTGGAATAGACATATTTATGCCAAGTGATCTTAAGAAAAGATTGTTTAAAAAAATTTCTAAAAAGGTTCTTTTAATAGAAGACGATACCTGTTCTGATAAAGTTAAGAAATTATTTTTATCACTTAAAAAAAAATATAATAAATTTTTAATACATTTAGATTCAAACCATACACACGAGCATGTTTTGAAAGAATTAAATTTTTATTCTAATTTGTTATCCGTAGGTGATTATATTATAGTTGGAGACACAATTATTGACTATATCCCTAAACAAAAACATAGAATAAGAGAGTGGCGGAAGGGAAATTCTCCAAAATCAGCGCTAGATGAGTTTTTAAGTTATAAAAACAACAGAAAAAAATTTGCTATTGATTATAATATTACAAATAAACAGCTGCTTACAAATAATCCTTATGGTTACATAAAAAGAATAAAATAATATTTATGTATTTTTATTAATAATTATGCGGATAAAATTTTTAAAAACAAATCTAAAAGGACTTTTGCTAATTAAAAGACCTAAATATTTTGATAACAGAGGTTATTTAACAGAAACTTTAAATACAAAAGAATTTTTTAATAGTAAAATAAACTTAAATAATACGATAATTACCGAATCTAAAAAAAATGTATTGAGAGGTTTTCACTACCAAAAAAAAAAACCTTTAACTCAACTTGTGGCCTGCATTAAAGGAGCCGTTCTTGATGTTGTCGTTGATATTAGGAAAGAATCTAAAACATTTGGAAAATATGAAAGTTTTATTTTGTCAGAAAAAAATAATTTAAGTTTATTTATGAACGAAGATTTTGCTCATGCTTTTTTAACATTAGAAGACAATTCAGTTTTGATTTACAATTACAAACAAAATTATATCAAAAAATACGACTCCGGTTTTATTTGGAGTGATTCATTCATTAATTTTAAATGGGGTGTTAAAAAGCCAATATTAAGTGACAAGGATAAAAATCTTAAAGATTTTTGCACAGAATTTAATTTATAGTCTTGAAAAAAATTATTTTTTTAACTGGCAGTAGAGGTTTTATAGGTGGTAACTTTTATGATTCTTTCAAGAAAGAATTTGACATAGAAAGAATTAATACTAGAAAAATAATAAAGAAATCAAATTATAATAAAATTTTAGAAATTCTTTTTAAAAAAAAGAAACCCACGGCAGTAATTCATTTTGCTGCATATTACTCTAAAACTAATTATTTGAAAGAACAGAAATTATCTAAAAAAATAAATTTTGAATATAGTAAGGCTCTTTTTGATCTATCAAAAAAATACCATGTCAAATATTTTGTTAATACATCAACTGTAGCCGAATTTTATAGAAGCGAATTTTATAAAAAATATCATTATTCACTATATAAAAGAAAATTTACTACATTTCTAAAAGAAAACAAAAAAAATTATCCTAAAATTCTTCAAATTTATTTAAATAATACTTACGGTTTAAAAGATAAAAGAAATAAATTAATTCCTAAATTGATAAATCAAATTAAAAAGAAAAAAATTATTCTTTATAAAACTAATAATATTTTAGATTTTGTCTCAGTAAATGTTTTAAATAAATATATTGCCAAAAAAATATCTCAAAAAGAATATCGAAATGAAGAATATTTGATTAAATCTTTAAAACCACTTACTATAAAAAAAATAGTAGATTCATTAGAATTAAAAAATATAAATATCCGTTATAATAAGAATGCAAACAATAACTATTCTATTCACGACTCAATCAAAAAGATAAAAATAGTAAGATTAAGAAGCAATCTAGTAACTTGGCTTAAAAAAATTTTAAGGCACTAATCAATTTTATAAATTAATTTAGCGTCTAGGATAAATTATTAATGATGTGCGTTATTTTTTTTTTAATTCGATCTTCTAGAAAAGGATAGCATGGTATAGATAATATTTGCTGTGCATATTTTTCTGTTAATTTTAAATCACCATTTGAATATTTTTTATAGGCGGTTTGCATATGGATAGGGGTTGGATAGTGAATACCTGGATTTATATTACTATTCTTTAATTTTTTAATTAATAATTTTCTTTTATTATTTAAAACTCTAATTACAAATAGATGAAAACTATGTTTTGCATTACTCATAATTTTAGGCAAAACTATGTTTTTATTTTTGATATTAGATAAGTAAAAGTTTGCGTTTGAAATTCTTTTATTGATTAACATATCAATACTTTGAATTTTTACATTTAAAATAGCTGCCTGAATTTCATCCAATCTGTTGTTTATTCCGTGAATACTCGCAAAATTTTTTTTTTTCCATCCATATTCTCTTAAAATTTTCCAATTATCATATAATTTCTTATTATTTGTTGTCAGTACCCCTCCATCTCCAATGCACCCAAGATTTTTTGTCGGATACAAACTAAAACATCCTATATCTCCAATAGATCCAACTTTTTTTCCATATATTTCTGATCCATGGGCCTGCGAACAATCCTCGATAATTAAAATTTTTTTTTTTATTTTCTTTTTTAATAATTCTATATTTATTGGATTCCCGTAAATATGCACTGCAATTATAGCCTTTGTTTTAGTATTAATTTTTTTATTTAATTTATTTATGTCAATATTATAACTTTCGTCGACATCTACAAAAACAGGCTTAGCACCAACTTCAACAATTGATGCGGCTGTCGCAACAGCAGTGTGTGAGGTTGTTATGACTTCATCTCCTTTTTTAATATTTAATGATTTTAATGCCAATATCAAAGCATCCGTTCCACTTGAAACCCCACATGCATATCGGGATTTTATATAGGATGAAAAATTATTTTCAAAATCTTTGACTTCTTTACCCAATATATATTGGTTACTACTTATTACTTTAGAAATACTTTTTATTATTTTTTTTTTAAAGTAACTATTTTCCTTTTTAGGATTAGCAAAATTTATCATATTATATTTTTAGAATATTTTTTATCAAATGCTGTATTTGATAAATGACTTATCCATATGATTTTTTTCTTTTTCTCTTTATTCATTATTTCTTTATAGTGATTCCAAGCAAATAAAATGCAGTACTTAACATTTAACTTATTTATTTTTTTATGATCTATGATTTTAATTTTTTTTCCAGGACTAAACTTGTTAATTTTTGTTTTTGAATTATCAAAGATCCCTTTAATCAGATTATTATTTATATTACAAAAATGTAAAATTGTAGAAGATTTAGATGTTGCGCCGTAGCCGTACACTTCTTTTTTTTCTTTATTTAATTTTGTTAATTTATAATAAAAATTATCTTTCAGCATAATAATTTTTTTTTTAAATTTGTATAAAGAAGATATGCTATCAAACATTTTTCTTTTTTCGTTTCCTAATATTGATAAGAGTCTTTCAGTTTTTTTTTTATTTATGTTATTTGTCATATAATATCTCATAGATCCTCCGTGAGTTTCTAATTTCTTTGCATCAACTAAGATTAGGCCATGATCACGTGCAATTTTTTGAACCGATGTGGCGGAGAAATAATATATATGCTCATCATAGATTTGATCATACGATCCTTTTTCTAATATATCGCCCAAATATGGATCTTCAAAAATAAAATAGCCGTTTTTTTTTAACATTTTTTTTACAGAAGAAAATATTTCTCTTAAATTTTTAATATGACAAATGACATTAGCTGAATAAATGCAGTCAAATTTATTTTCTAGTTTGAATTTTTTTACTGCTTTAAGATTTAAAAATGTATTTAGTACTTTAATTTTTTTTCTTCTTGCAATGTTTGCAACATTTGACGCAGGTTCTATTCCTATATGATCTTCATTTTTAAAATTTTTTAGAAAAATACCATCGTTACAACCAATTTCTAGAACAGATATTTTTTTACCACGAAATTGATTTTTAATTTCCAGCGCAGCTCTTTTAAAGTGATTTTCCATATTTTTTGAGGTAGAGGACAAAAATGCGTACTCTTTGTTAAATAATTTTTTTGGGCTAGGCGCATTTGACAGCTGCGCTAAACAATATTTTTTATTAAATGATAAACTCATATTAAAATAAGTAACTTTTTCATTATAATTTTTGTGAAATTTATTAGCGATAGGCATTTTGCCAAAATTTAAAACCACAGGTATTTTTGTTCCTGTTAGAAAACATTTAGAAAATTTATTAATCATTTTCTTTTGAGATTTCAGATAAATATGACCCATAATTATTATTAAAATTCTTAGATAATTTGATTAATTTTTTTTTATTAATATATCCCTTCCTCATTGCTATTTCTTCAATACACCCAATCATTAAGTTTTGACGATCTTCATAATTTTTAACAAAATTAGTGGTCGCAACTAAGTTATTAAAAGATCCCATGTCTAACCACGTAACCCCTCTTTTAATTATTTTAAAACTATAATTATTTTTTTTTGTATAATTGTTTATTAAGTCTACAATTTCTAATTCTCCCCTTTGAGATTTTTTTAATTTTGAAGCAAAGTAAGATACTTTTTTGTCAAATATATATAAACCAGGAATAACGATATTGCTTTTAGGTTTTTTAGGTTTTTCTTCAATATTAATTTTTTTTTTATTAAAATTTACAACAGCATAGTTTTCAGGATTTGATACATTGTGACCAAAAAAAGTGCAGCCGCTTTTATTTAAATTTAACGCCTGACTTACCTCGTTTGGAAAATTTTGACCAAAGAAAAAATTATCGCCTAAAATTAGAATAACTTTTTTATCTTTAATCTTATCTTTAGCAATTAAAAAACATTCTGGTATTCCATTAGGTTCTTTTTGAATTAAGTAACTTATGTCAACACCAAGATATTTTAAATTTTTAAACAACTCTTTAAATTTTTTTATAGATTCACTATCAGATATTAAAATTATATTTTTAATACCAGCTAAAATAAGAAGGCTTAAAGGGTAGTAAATCATTGGTTTATTATAGATGGGTAAAAAATGTTTATTTATGACATTGGTTAGCGGGCTAAGTCTTGTCCCTTGCCCCCCGGCAAGAATTATACCAATTTTTTTTGTCATAAATTATTATTCTATATTTTTACAAAGTGAGTTAAAATTTTTAATTATTTTTATTAAATATATGATACTTTTTGTCTGTAGTATAAAGAAATTATTTAATAAATATTTTGAGGATATCTAAATATATATAAATATAAAAAAATACAGAAATTAAAGAAAAAATCTAAAAATGTCAGCAAACATTGACCTAATAAAAGATATTTGGCATTTCATTTTAAAAAAAAATAAAAAATTTTTTTTTATAGTTTTATTCCTTATCAATTTAAACTCTTTGCTAGAAGTTTTAACTTTAAGTTTAATAGTGCCATTTATAATGAATATTCTGAGCAGCAAAAGAATCGAACAGAATTTTTTTTTAGAAAAAATTTATTCAATTTTTGAGTCTAGTTTTATTTCAAACTATTCTCTTTTTATTACAATGTTATTTGTTTTTATATTTTTTCTTACAACTTGTTCAAGAATTCTTTTTTTATTTTATTCTAATATATTTAATAAAAGGTTGGGCGAATTTATTGGGTCAAAAATATTCTATAATTATTTAAAATCTCCTTATTCGAGAATAGTTAGAAGAAATAGTAGCGACGCTTTGAGTTTAATAGCTGATAAAACTGAAAGAATAAATTTTTTAATTTATAATTTTATAAATATTATTAATTCATTCTTCATATTATTATCATTGGTAATAGGATTAATATTTATAACCAACTATAATGTTTTATTTGTTATACTCTTTTTTGCTCTTTTTTATTCTTTAATTAATTTATTTACCATAAAAAAAGTACAAAAATACAGCGAAGTTATTTCTAAAAATATTTTTCTAAAATACAAATCCGTTTCAGAAAGTTTGTTAACTATAAGAGAGGTGATTTTAAATAATGCTTTTAAATTGTTTTTAGATAGGTTTGAAAAGTCAGATAAAAATTATAGAAGAGCACAAATGAGTGTAGGAATTATTAGTTCATTTCCTAAAATAATTATTGAATTTTTAGGAATTATTTTTGTTTGCATTTTATCTTATTATTTTATTAATAAAAACGAGACTGACTCAACAATACTAATATCCTACCTTGGAGCCTTAGTTTTCGCATTGTATAGAATGCTTCCTCTAATAAACAATTTATATGCATCATTTGTGCAAATTTTAAGTGCAAAAGAATCCTCCCTAGAGGTTTTGTCTGAACTAAAAAATCAACCTTTTTTTCATGATGACAATTACTTTCTGGAGAAAAGTAATTTTGAATCAATTTCTTTTAAAAATGTTTATTTTAAACACCAAAATACTGCTGATTATGTATTGGAGAATATTAATGTATTCCTAAAAAATAACCATATATATGGCATCTTTGGCAAGACCGGAGTTGGGAAAAGTACTTTTTTAGATTTATTGTCTGGACTTTTAAAGCCAACACATGGCGAAATATTAATTAACAATAGAGTTTTGCAGGATAACAATATTAGAAACTGGCAAAATAATATTTCAATAGTTTCGCAAAATATTTTTTTATTAGACGATTCTATAAAGAAAAACATTGAATTTTCTCACATGAATGAAAATTCCAAAACAAACAATATAAAAGAAACATGTAAAGAAGCAGAAATTTATGATTTTATTGAGAGCTTACCTAATAAATATGAAACTGTTATAGGTGAAAATGGCATTAGATTGTCTGGTGGTCAAAGACAGAGAATTGGAATTGCAAGGGCTTTATTTAAGAACAGCAAAGTTTTGATACTAGATGAATCAACAAACTCATTAGATTCTGAAACTGAAAAAAATATATTTGAAAGGTTGCTAATCCTAAAGAATAAAATCACAATAATAATAGTAACGCATAAATTAGCTACACTTAAGTATTGTGATAAAGTTTTTGAGATTAAAAAAAAACAAATTTCAGAAAATTTATTATATAATTGATTAATAATGTAATTGCGGGTTAATTGGTTTTATAATTTTATATCTTACTAAGATCTTAATTAAGATATTAATTGGAAATATGCTTAATAGTTTATCAATTGTATTAAGATAATTGATTTTTTTATAAATACAAAGATAATTTTTTTTGGATATATTCTTATTTTTTTCTAACAAGTGGCAGGCAAAACTTTTGTATCCAAATAAGTCCAGTAAAATGATTAATTTTATTATTTTATTTTCTTCGAGTTTTTTTAGTATTTCATAATCTTTAACGAATAGTATTTCGAAGCCATTTTTAATAGGAATATCTAGGTCAGAAAATTTATTTTTGGTTTCAAGTTTCCAGCTCGCTGCCGCAGTGTCGATATCTAGCACTCTATATTTCATTTTTTTCATTAAAAAAATAATTTCATCAAATAAATTAATATTTTTATATATTTCTGTTGACCAAGTTTCTGTTAAAACTAAAGGTGAGTTTGAATTGAGAACTTTTTTTGCTCCTTCTAGTATTTGATATTCACTACCTTGAGTGTCTATTTTTAGAAAATCAATTTCTTTAATTACTTTTAAAAAACTATCTAATTTATCACATTTAATTTTTGTTATTTTTACGATCTTTCTATTTTTCCAATTTATTTTTTCATATATTTTGTTTTTATTATTTGGTTTGAAAAAACTTGAGGCTGCCGGCTCTTTTGTTACATAAAGTCTCTTATTTTTTTTGTTATTAAATACTCCTATATTGAAATATTTTCTTTGAGGGAATTTCTTGATTAGTTTCTCAAATTCAATTTTGTTAGGTTCAAAACCATAAATATTTAATTGATTTTCTGGAATTATTTTTAAAGTTTCGCCAATATCTTCTTTTGCACCTATATCTATAATATTAAACTTAGAATTTACATTAAGCTCTTCCAAGTAGTAAGCTAGTTTATTTTTATAAGTGTATTTAAACATAATTTATCTAAATATCGCAATTAAACATCTATATATAAATATTTAAATAGTTATTTATTAATTCTGTATTATTTAAATAAAAAATATGAATTTTTATAACAAAGCAAACAAATTTATTCTTGGAACTCATAATTTAAGCAATGCAGAAGTTGTTAAATTTGGATTAAATAATAATTTTGTTTTTCATACATCATATGATTACGAAGGATATGATTTATTTAAAAGTAATTATAAATTATTTAATAAAAATAATGACGTTATATTTAAGATTAAAGCTAATAATATTCTTGAATTTAAGAAACAAATTAAAAAATACCTAAAAGATTTTCAAACAGAAAAATTGTATTCAATACAATTGTCTAGATTTTTATTTCCTACAAATAATTATGAGTCTAAGAAATACTTTGAATACCTAAATAAGCTGAAAGATAAAGGTGTTGTTAAGCATATATTTTTGGAAATTTATTGGGAATTCTCAGATTCAGTATTTAGTTTAATCAAAAGATTTAATTTTGATGGATACGTTTTTTGTTTTAATCTTATAGAAAGAGATGTTTCAAACAAATTATTCAAATATATAATTAAAGAAAAAAAAAAAATAATCTCTCTAAGAACTTTTGCTGGCGCTAGTTTAGCAAAGAATAGCAAAACATTTATTAATATAGATTATTTAAGGTTTTCTTTAGTAAGGTTATTTTTATTATTCTTATTAAGAAAATTCAAATTAAGTTATTATGAAATCTCTATTAATTTTATTAAATACAATCCATTAATTTCTTATTCGATTTTTAATACTAATAATATTAGCAATCTAAAAAAAAATCTTAAAATTTACAATAGTGCTAGATCCATAGAAAATTTTTTTTTTTATATAAATAATTTTCATAAATTCCTATGGTCTTTTAATGGAACAAATTCGCCTTCTTCAAGTCAGTTCAAGTTAAGTTTGTATAATAGGTTTGATAACTTTATTGTAAAAAATATTTTAAAAATTTATCAAAAAATTTTGTTTACAATATTGTCTTTTTTTTACTTGATTAAATTCAATAATATATTTTTTGTAAATTCAAGATTTCAATTTATTAATGTCATTGAACTTTCAAAAAAAAAAAATCTAAAAAAGCCGATTATTTTTTTTGGTCTTAGTAAGCAAGAAATGCAAGAAACCGAAAGTTTTGAATCTTTATTAAAAATAAAGAAAAATTTAAATTTCCAATGTAATTTCATTTTTTTTGAAATATGCAAGTACAATAATAATTTTCTTTATTTTATTTTTATTTTTTTAAGATTTCTGAAAAGATTTCACTCAATAACAATAGGTAATATTTACGTAGAAATTTTTTATTTATCTTTTTTAATGAGATCTAATAATAAATTTATAGTTGATGACGGCACAAATTCTTTATTTTTTAATAAGTCATATTTTACATCATTTAAGTCAAGATTATTAAGTTTTTTTGGATTTGATTTGAGCAAATTAACAATATTTACAATATTTAATAAACTTACGAACTTCAGGTTAGTAGAAGAAAATAATCTAACAATATTAAAGAATAAAAAGATAATTGATAAAAAATCTATTTTAATTTTAGGAAACGCATTTCATAATAAAAATATTATTTCTTTTAATTATTATAAAATGTGTATTTTAAAGATAGTGAAAAAGTATAAAAAATTTAATATTTTTTTTTATTTACATCCAAAAGAATTTTATGACAAAAAATTAAAATCTTTTTTTAATGATAATAACATTAAGTATAATCATTATATCTTGCCATCTGAATTAAATATATTCTTAAATAAAAAAGTACCTTTTAAGATATTTTCTATTTACTCAACTTCTATTTTTTCTTTTTCGAAATTTCTTAATCCCGCAATTAAACTATATAATTTGGATATTTCCGTTAGCGCAATTAGATCTAAAGAAGAAGTAACAAGAATAAAAATTATAAAAGATTATATAATAAAGAATTCTGATATTGAATTAATTAAAATATAACTTTAAATTACATTGAAATTAAATATTTATGCTAAATTCTATTAAAATTGACAAAAATAAAATTCCTTCTGAAATTTTGTATAGTTTAAAATTAAATGGCGTTTGTTTTTTTCCAAATTTCTTGGATGCTAATTTCATTAAAGATCTTGAAGAAGAATACGATAAAATTCTATCTTTACCTGCAAATATTGTTCCTGATCATATTAAGAATGAAGTGATTCATACGAAAAGCGTTAATCCATTAAGTTTTGATTTTGCTAATTTTCCAAAACTAAAAGAATTAGTTAATAATCATTTTTTCTCTAAAATCTCTAAATTATATTTTAAATTTCAATTTGTTTTTCCAAGTAAGATATTTTTATACACAACTCGTGGAATAGGACCCGAAACAAAAAAATATTTTTTAAATGATAAACTTGCGTTTGTCCCGCATACAGATGAAACGCATTTTTTGAAATTTTTTTTATATTTAAGTGATGTTACTATTAAGGAAGGTCCTTTGGCAGTTGTTCCTGGTACTCAAAAAGAGTTTAAAAAAATTAGACGGCAATGGATTTTAAAAAATTTTGATCATTTAAGTCGAAATAAAGTATCAGAAAAATATAATGATTTATTTGTACCTTTAGTAGGTCCTCGTGGTTCATTAACAATTTTTGATACTGATGTGATGCATAAAGCGTCGGAAATCCAAGAAGGTTCAATTAGAAAAGTTATAAGATTTGATGTTTATAGTAAAAGAGAAAATTTTAATGCTCTAGATCAGAAAATCTTTCTTAAGTTCTTAAAGTTAAAAAATAGATTATTTAATGTCTTCCAATAAATATGCCCCTATAGCTTTATTCGTTTATAAAAGACCAGATCATTTAGTAAAAACAATTTATAGTCTTAAAAAAAATTATCTTTCTAACAAAAGCAGATTAATTATTTTTTCTGATTCATACAAAAATGATAAAGATTATAAAAAAGTTAAATCTGTAAGAAAAATTATAAAAGAAATATCTGGGTTTTATAAAATAGAAATTGTTGAAAGAAAAAATAATTTTGGTCTTTCTAGAAATATTTTAGAGGGAATAAATGATGTTATATCAGCCTATAAAAAAATAATTGTTTTGGAAGAAGACTTAGTTACCAGCCCCTTTTTTTTAAATTATATTAATCACGGACTGGACATTTATAAGGACAATCCTAAAGTTGCTTCAATTCATGGGTATTGTTATCCAATTAAGTTTCAAAAGAAAATAATAGAGGACACATTTTTTTTAAAAGGAGCAGATTGTTGGGGCTGGGGCACATGGAAAGAGTCCTGGAATAAATTTGTCAAAGACCCTGATATTCTAATAAATAACATATTAAAAAAAAAATTAGTAAAAAAATTTAATTTTGATGATTCTTTTGCTTATTTTCAAATGTTAATAAATAATTCTAAGAAATTAAATGATAGCTGGGCAATAAGGTGGTATGCATCTGCATTTTTAAATAATATGTACACTCTATATCCTAGGATATCATTAGTTAAAAATATTGGAAACGATGGTAGTGGCTATCATTTTAATTCCATTGACAATAAAAAGGATATATTCAAAACAGATCTTTTTACAGATTATAAAAAATTTAACAAAATTAAAATAAGACAAAATATTTATGCTTACAATATGTTTAAAAATTTTTTTATTAGTAATTTTAAAAAAAGCTTTTTAAGAAATGTTCTAGATAAATTAAAGGTTTATAATATTTAGTATGAAAACTATCATTATTACAGGTGGCTCAGGATTTATAGGTAGCGCACTTGTAAAATATTTTATTAAATTAAATCACAAAGTAATTAATATAGATAAATTAACTTATGCATCTAAAAAAAATTCAAGATATAATAATATTAAAGAAAAAAATTATCTTTTTTGTAAAAAAAATATTACAGATAGAAATTTTTTAAATAAAATTTTTAAAAAATATAAGCCTGATTATATAATTAATTGTGCTGCCGAAACCCATGTAGATAACTCAATTGCAAATTCAAAAAATTTTATTACGTCAAATGTTCTAGGTACATATTGCCTTTTAGAGGAGGCTAGACTGTACTGCAAAAGTATAAATAAAAAATTTAGATTCCTTCAAATTTCAACTGACGAAGTCTATGGCGATATTAAAGGTAAGAAAAAATCAATTGAAAATGATGTGTTAATTCCAAGTTCACCTTATTCTTCCTCTAAGGCTGCCGCCGATAACTTAGTCTTGTCCTGGTACAGAACTTATAATTTACCTGTATTAATAACTCGAAGTGCTAATAATTACGGTCCACTCCAGCATAGCGAAAAATTAATACCGGTAATTATTAAAAATTTAATGAATAATAAAAAAATTCCAATGTATGGAAATGGTAATCAAATGAGAGAATGGATTTATGTTGATGATAATGTTAGTGGAATTGCAAAAGTTTTATTTAAAGGAAAAGTAGGGCAAATATACAATATTGGTTCTAATGATGTAGTAAAAAATATTAGTTTAATAAAAATAATTATAAAAATTTTTATAAAATTAAAAATTATAAAGAAAAGCAAAACTCAATTTATAAAAAAAGTAAATGATAGACCGGGTCATGATATTAAATATTCTATGAACACCAAAAAAATAAATAATCAATTAAAATGGTCACCTAAATTCCCCTTATTAGCTGGATTATTAAATACTATAAACTGGTATTTAAAGAATAAAAAATTTTTAGATGAATAATTTTTTTTTTTTTAAAAAATTATATAATTTTTTTTTTAATAAAATAGGATTTAAAAAAAAATATTATAGCTATTCAGATGCCATTGTTAAGTGCGATGGTTATAATAACAAAGATTTAATTAATTACGTTTTTAAAAAAACATTAGAAGCGAGAAGATCATCATTTTTTGAGCAAGATGGGATTATTTATAAAAGAATTAATATAAATGAAGACATTGAAAATTTTTTCAAAATTAAAAAAAATAATAAAATTAGTATTTTAGATGTAGGAGGGAGTTTTGGAAAACTTTTTTTTTTGGTTAGAAAAAGATTCCCCAATTTAAAATTAGACTGGAGTATTTTAGAGCAAAATTCTAAAGTTAGCCTAACCAGATGTAAGTC
>JACCDP011536808.1_pt1 | contig 14596 bp, 21 predicted proteins | sample 7445841 | NCBI WGS metagenome assembly JACCDP01 (sample SAMN15323441, study PRJNA562643) | freshwater metagenome | isolation source: river surface water | place: USA:Blue River Watershed | collected 2017-08-17 | reverse complement strand
TGTAAATTATTCTAACGCAATTAGTAAGTTAAAAGATATTTATAAGAACTACGATAAGTATAAAGTAGCATCATTTCAATTAGGAAAACAAAATAAACAAAATTTTAGTTTAGAAAAAATGACTAAAGTATTTGATACTATATTATCAGAAAAAGTTCCTACAATAAAGCAATTTATACCATTAAACTTACCAACACTTAAGAAAGTAGATGACTAGTAGCTTTTTTTATTATAAACCATACTTTTACAAAGAAGTTAATATATCATACAATGATGTTAAGATAGGTGGTTTTTATAGAATATATAATTACAAATATGAGGATACTGGTAAAGCAAAAACCTATACCGAAGCAAAAACTCCTATTATTTTGGTAATAGGAAAAGATCCTAGAAAATTATTAGTACATTGTATAAAATTAAATAATCTACCATTTAGACGATTCTTAAAATTATACGAAGATATTCAAAATGAAGTTTATACTAAAGAATTAATTTTAGAAATTGAAAAATATACGGAAGATGTTAAAGTAAAACAAAAATTAAAATATAGTAGGGGAGCTAAACCAATTATAATAGATAAAACGGGTAGAGCTTTTTATACAAAGAAAGTTACGAGAAATAAAGATTTAGAAAAATACGATACATATAGAACATACAAACGAATGAATTTAAAAAACATTAAAGAATTATATTTGAACGTATCTAAATTAAAAACTAGAATTGGTTTAAAAAACTTTAATGAAGAAAAAGATTAATTATGAAAATAAGTTACGCAGTTACGGTTGCAGATGAAATAAAGGAAATACAACAATTACTTCCATTATTAATACAAAACAAATTAAGTACAGATGAAATTGTAGTTCAATATGACAACCAAAAAGTTACGGTTGAAGTGTTAGAATATCTAAATGATTTGGTATTTGAAAAGAAAATAGATAGATTAGTTGGATATCCATTAAATGGTGATTTTGGAACATATAAACAACATCTAAATCAAAATTGTCAAGGAGAATGGATATTTCAATTAGATGCAGATGAATTATTAGAAGAACAATTAATTGGTAGTTTAGGTATGATACTTGAAGGTAATCCTAATATTGATTTGTTCTTTATTCCAAGAATTAATATTGTAAATGGTTTAACTGAAGCACACATCCAAAAATGGAGATGGCAAGTTAATGATAAAGGTTGGGTAAACTTTCCAGATGTACAGGGTAGATTATACAAAAATAAACAATCTATATTTTGGGCAGGAAAGGTACATGAACAATTGCAAGGATTTGAAAGTTATACTATATTTCCACAAGAAGAAGTATATTGTATCAAACATATCAAAGAAATAGAAAGACAAGAAAGACAAAACGCACTTTACGAAACAATATAGTATGAATTGGATAGTGTTCACAACGGAGTGTAGTGGTAAAACAACTTTTTGTAGAAATAATGGATACAAAATAGCAGAATTCGATTTAATAGATTGGGATAAAATAATGAATGTTCCATCGGTTAATATAGAAAATGAATTAACAACCATTAATATATTATTAGAATTAAAATCTATGGATAATAAAATATATTTTACTAATATATTACCACCTGAATTTATTTTCGATGCGAAAGATTATTATAACAATGTTAGATTTGCTATAATAAAAATACCACAATCTGAACTAAAAGAGAACATTAAAAAAAGGCATCATCCGTTGTACGATTCAAACTATATTATAGAAAAACATAATGAACTCAGTTTAATATCGGACAATAGTAAATTATTAACATTTACATCATTTAAAGAATTTCATCAATACTTCTTACCTAAACAAATTGGTGGTATTGGTGCACCTATAAAACGCATAATTAGATTATAATGAAAGAAGTTACAGTCGTTTGTACAAGTTGTAATAGACCGGATTTGTTAGAAAAAACATTAGATAGTTTTTTCAAATACAACACATATCCAATTGAATTAGATTACTTTCATGTTATAGATGATAGTGGTGTTGTTGGATGTAATGACCATTTAAAAGAAAAATTTCCATCCGTAAGTTTTTGGTATAATCCTGAAAATATAGGACAGGTTGCAACGATTGATAAGATGTATGGTTATGTAACTACTCCATATGTGTTTCATATAGAAGAAGATTGGGAGTTTTATAGAGAAGGTTTTATAGAAGCATGTTTGGATGTTATTGATTTAGATGAGAAGATTATATGTGTATGGACGAGAGACCCTAACGATACACCACACCCATCATTAGATCCTACCTATGATGTAAATGGTAAAGGAGTTAGAAGATTAGTTTGGGGATTTGATGGACATTGGCATGGTTTTACATTCAATCCATCTTTGAAAAAAATGAAAGATTGGGATGGTTATGCAAAAATTGGAAGAGAATTAGAATTAAGTAAATATTATTATGAAAAAGGTTACTTTGCTATGATATTTACCGAAGGATATTGTAAACATATTGGATGGAATAGACACGTAACTGATAAAGGTGAATAAATGAAAACATTAACTGAAATTATTAATTGGTATGGTAGTGATAAAAATCTAAGTGATTACACATCATATTATACAGATATTTTTGAAAGTATTAGGCAGAAAAAGATTGATTTATTAGAAATTGGAATTGGTACAATTATAAAACATGCACCAAGTAGTATGGCAAATACTAGAATAAAAAACTACAAACCTGGTGCTAGTTTAAGGAGTTGGCAAGAATATTTTCCAAACGCTAACATTTATGGTGGAGATATTCAATTCGATACACAATTTTCTGAAGATAGAATTAAAACATTTTTGTTTGATTCAACGAAAAAAACTGAATGTGATTTTTCATTACAAGATAGGACCTTTGATATTATAATCGATGATGGATGGCATTTATACGAAGCACAATTAAATACATTTGATAATCTATTTAGTAGAGTAAAATCAGGTGGATATTATATAATTGAGGATATTGAAAGTGGTGAATATAGTCCATTATTTAGTGAGATGGAAAAAAAATTAAACGGAATGAAATATACAACAAATACTGCAAAAAATTTAATGATAATATGGAAACCTTAGAATTAATACCACAAATGACATTCGCAATAGCGAGTAAGAACAACTTTCGTTATGTAAAGCATGCAGTTAAATACATTAGAGAAAATTGTTATCGTAAAGACCATATTATCCATATTGGAATTGATGGTGAAGATCTTGAATTAGAAGATTGGGTAAAAGAACAAATCGAAATAGGTGATACTAACATTATGGTATCAACCGGAGTTAGTGGAATCGCTGCAATTTACAACAATATTGCAAAAAAAGCAACAACGGATTTTATCATCATATACCACGCTGATATGATAGCAGGTAAAGATGTAGATTACAATTTATATAAACAATGGAAGCAAGGTACAATAGTATCAGCTACCCGTATAGAACCACCATTACATCCAGCAGACCCTGCAAAAATAGTAGATAACTTTGGATTATGGCCAGAGGAAAATTTTACTGATGGATTTAAAAAAGAACAATTCAATCAGTTTGTAGAAAACAATTTGGATAATGATAAAATTACAAAAGGTGTATTTGCACCTTGGTTAATTCACACAAAAGATTATTGGGAAGTTGGTGGACATGATGAAACTTTAAACTCACATAGTGAAGATAGAGATTTATTCAATCGTTTCTTATTAAATGGATTTGATTTCGTTCAACCATGGAACGCAATGGTATATCATTTGACATGTAGAGGTGGACAATTTGAACACGCAATCTCAACTGAAAACTTACAAACAAAATCGGAAAGTTGGAATGCATTAGCAGCAGAAAATACAAAGAAGTTTATTCGTAAATGGGGAACTGCTCCATTATATAATGAGTTTCAATATCCAATTGTGGCACCGAAATACAATATTGGTTTAATCATTTATAACGCATCAATGGATTTAGTTGTATTTTTAGAACCATACTTTACTACAATATACACTAACAATTTAGGACAAGTTGAAGGTGTTAGTAAATTAAAAGATATCAATAATGAACTTATCAATGATATTTTTGTTACATTAAATGCAGAGCAACTAACTAATGAAAATATAGGATTCTTATTACAATTACCACATATTTTAAAACAAAGTGGGCAGATTGGTAGTATGAAATACGATATCTTTAATTTATATATAAAATCACTAACAGAATATCAAAATGAATTAATTAAACTAAATTAATTTTATATTTATATTTAATGTAATTATGATTAATAGTGTTTTTGAAAAAGGATATTTAAAATTTTCATTAAAGGATTTAAATAGTGAACTTTTTAATGAATTAGATTCAATATACAATGAAAGTGAGTTTAAGTGGACAACTTTGGTTTGTACCACCGACCACAAAACATTAGATACGAATTTAATTGAAGGAACTACTAGAAACAATGATTATATTACTGGTGAAAATATAGAACAATTTTATAAAAATATTATTAAAAATAAAATTGATTTTCATCAAATGTTTTATATGGGTGAGTGTGGAAATGTGGTATTTAATAGATTAAGTTCTAAAATAATTAGAACTATAATTGAAAATACATACAACATAAAATATAGAAAACCTATATCTACAATGTATACACTATTCACAACTGGTTGTAAAATAAATAAGCATGTTGATGGAATAATGGATGGTAGATTGTGTGCTGTTTTGGTATATTTGAATAAAGATTACACTAGTGGGGATGGGGGTGAATTGAAAGTAAATGATAAAACAATAAAACCAATATTTGGTGATGTTGTTATTATGGATTATACTAAAAACAATGTAGAACATTCGGTAAACGAAGTTCTTAATGATAAATTTAAAAGAAAAGCAATATTATATTTTGCTAACATATAAGAGGAATAAAAATGCCAGCAGTAAGTAAAGCACAACAAAAATTTATGGGAATGGTTCACGCCGCACAAAAAGGTGAAGAACCTGCAAGTCCTGAAGTAGCGAAGGTAGCTAAAGATATGAGTAAAAAATCAGCTAAAGATTTTGCATCTACAAAACATAAGGGATTGCCTAACAAAGTAGAAGAATCTAATTATGATAGTGAAACGGATGATTTAGTATCTGCTGTTGTAGTTAATCCAGCAAGAGTAGAAAGTAAATTACCAAAACCTACAAATGAAATTTTGTGGAAAGCAACTGGTAAAGTATGTGAAGGTAGAGGAATGGCCGAAAGAGTTAAAATGTATGAAAAGAAAGGTGGTGGTTGGAGACTTGGTGAGAATAGAGATGAGCAAGTATATAATAGTATAAGAGAATTCTATTACAATGAAGTTAAAAAAGAAAATGTAAAAGAAGTAAATGATTTTGTAGATGAAGGTGGTGAAGGAGATCATGAAGTATCTATGGCCAGGAACGCGTTACAAACCTTAGTAAAAAACGCACAAGATATAATGGGTAAATTAGGTATGGATGAAAAAAATATACCAGGATGGATACAAGACCATATTTCACAGGCAAATAGTTTCTTAAATCAGGTAGCACAAAACTATCACGAAGTAGAAACTGATGCAAATACAAAAAACAATTTTGTAAGTAATAATCCAAAATTATAATTAGATGGAAAACAAAGAATTAGAAGTATACATTTTCAACTTAATGCAATTACAATCACAGGTTAAAATATGGCATTGGCAAACTAAAATATATGCCAAACATAAAGCTTTGTGTAAATTATACGAGTTTATATCAGATCAGTTAGATGAATTTACTGAAACTGCAATGGGTAAATACGGTAGACCAGATTCTACTGGTGTAACACATACATTCGTAAATTTGAACGATAAAGAAATTATCACAACAATAGATAAGTATATTGATGACTCCGTTAAATTAGGCGGAGTATTAGCAAAAGAAGATACTGATTTGTTAAATTTAAGAGATGAAGTTATCGGAAACTTAAATAAAACAAAATACTTATTGACATTAAAATAAGGTTATGGTTAAGGTAATTGCAGCAGGAACCTCATTTACATTTGGTTCAGCATTGCATTTTTACGAAAGAGCTAAAAACAATAAAGAACTTACATTTTCGGATTTAGAACCAATTGAATATGAAACTAATGTTAAAAATTCATATAGTTCATTATTGGCTAAAAAATTTGATGGTGAAAGTGTTATTTTAGGAACATCTGGTTACTATAATTCATTTTTAAAATCTATAAAAGAAATTAAAAAAATAATAGAAAATGAATCAAATGTAAAAATTGTTTTATTTCAATTAATAAATCCAGAGAGAGATTTTTTTATATACAATGATACTATCTATTATTTAGATATTACAAATTATAATACATTTATTGATTCAAAAAATAAATTAATATCTACACTGGATGATAGTATAGATAAAATTGATTTTGTAGAAAAATTAGATAGAGATATAGAATTATATACATACAATGAAGTAGAATGGAGAATAAAGCATACTGAATATTTTATTCATAAACTAAATGAATTAAATGAGTATTTGATAAACAATGGAATAATTTTACAAATTCTATCATATTATAATTCATACGATAGTGTACTATTAAAGTTTCCAAAAAATTCATTTGTAATTATTAATCATAATGGAATACGATATTCTAATGTTTTTAATTTTGTTAATAATAATAAACTAAGAATATGTGATGATATTGATATTACTAATGATGAACATCCTAATTTTAAAGCACATGAAATTGTAGCGGAATCGATATATCAAAACATACTAAAACATCCGTTATATTCAACAATTTAATATTTATATCTATGGAAAATATGTACTCGGTATTAATTACAGCAATCACCGTTTTAGGTGGAGCATCTGCATTTCGTTATTATGAGAAAAGAGCTCAGAAAAAAGAAAAGGATGATGAATTTATCAAACATGATTGTAAAGATAGAATTGCAAAATTAGAAGCATTATTAGAACAATCCTCTAAAGAAAAAGATGAACTTCGTAATATGGTGTTATCTTTAACAAAGGAAGTGGCGGCGTTGACTGTAAAAGTTGAATTTCTTACAAAAGAAAACGATAAATTAGAAAAATCAATACCTAAGAATAAAAAACAACAATTGAACGGATAATGATTTTATTGAAAGATTTACTTAACGAGGATAAAAAATTAAGAATATTTGATTTTGATGATACACTTGTCAAAACTAAATCATTTATCTATGTTACACATAAAGATGGTAAAAAATCTAAATTAACACCTGGTCAATATGCAGTATATGTAAAAAAAGCCGGTGATGAGTTTGATTATAAAGATTTTGAAAAGGTAAACAACCCAGAAATGATTGTTGGTTACACAAAATTACTAAAAAGATTTGTGGAAGGAGAAGGACAAAGAAAGGTAACGATATTAACAGCAAGAGCAGCATATAAACCGGTTAAAGATTATTTAAAAGATATTGGCTTAGGAAGTGTATATGTGGTAGCATTGGGTGATAGTGATCCACAAAAGAAAGCAAAATACATAGAGGATATGATTAAGAAAGGATATGATGATGTATTCTTTATTGATGACTCTCCAAAAAATGTAGCAGCAGTGCAAAAATTAGAGAGAGAATATCCGGAGGTAAAGTTTAGGATTCAGTTAGCAAAATTATAGTTATGAAATCATTAAGGTTTTGGTCAAAAGCAGGTTTCGAAGTTACTACTGAAAATGTATGGAATTTAACAGAACGAATTAATTCAGTTCATACTACATCTGGAAACGATGAAAGTGGTACATGTACATATACCTATAACGAATTAGGTTATAGAGGAGATTCAATTTATAACGGTGGATTAAGAATACTTTCCGTTGGGGATTCGCATACTGAAGGTGTTGGTGTAAATGATGATGAAACATGGTCGCATCAATTATGTAAACTAATACCGAATGGAGTAGATTTAAATGCAGGATTTGGTGGTAGAAGTAATGATTACATAGCAAGAACTATCTTAACAATGTTTAAGACATTTAGACCGGATATAGTATTAGTAATGTACACATATCCTACTAGAAAAGAATACTACACAAAGAAAGGTGATTTACAACCATTTCACGTTAACCCATGGGGATATTTTAAAAATGATGATATTGGTAAAGATGAACATCAATCTTATTTAAAAATATCACATGATGAAAACGATATGATTAATTGGTATAAGAACCATTTATTAATCAGTAATTTTTTAAAAGCAAATAATACACCTTTCTTTTGGAATGGTAGTTTTTTGAACGATACTACTATAAAAGAAGATAATAGATTTGATGGTGATTATGATAATTTCTTAGATAAATCGGCAGAAAAAACACACGCCGGTCCTTTACATAATAAATTATATGCTAAAAAATTATACACCTTTTTAAAATCAAAAGATGTCTTTTAAGAAAATATATCTAAATGGTTGTTCTTTTATGTGGGGGATGAATCACTCTAATCCTGACACATTTCCTTATTTTGAAGAAACAAAGGATATAGATACATCACATGGTGTTCATTGGAACGGACATACTCAATTTAATAATTATGATTGGGTTAGAGAAAAATATAATATAGCAGGTAGATTAAAAGAACATTATACGGATAAGGAAATTATAGATCAATCAATATATGGTGGTTCATTACAAAGAGTTATAAGAAAAACTTATAATTGGATAATTAATAATTATGAAGCAGCAGGTGAAACTTTGTTCATTTTAGAATGGCCGGTGGGGGTTAGAAACGAAATATACATACCAATTCAAAATAGATATGTAAATTATACTTCTAATTTTGATAATTTTGATGGAATGGATCCCTATATTCATAGATTGATGATAAATGAATTTGCACCTAATTTCTTTTCAGAAGGAATACATTTCATAGAAGATTTACATTCAATAATTGGATTGTTATCTTTTATAAAACAAGTTGGTGGAAAGTATTTATTATTATTAGATGAGTTTCCGATTGAAAACTATTCCGATGAGACTTTAAAATATATAAACGAAAATAGAATTAAAAATGTATTAAATGAGTTTGTATATCCACATATTATAAGATTTAATCATATCAAAAAACAAAACATAAAATCTTTGATTGAATATTATAGAGATTATGAAAAAGCAACAATTACAAACGATACAAATGGTAGGTTACAGGATGATCATAATTCATTAAGAGGAACTAAACTAATTACAGAACAAATCATAAAAAATATAAATGACAGAGTTACAGATATATAAATTTAAAAGTGATATTGTTTCTGATTTCAGAGTGTTTGCACCAAATAAACATGGTACTCGTTTTTTAAGTGAGAGTAATCCAATTGAAAAAACACATATTTCTATTTCAAAAAGTAAAGATGATTTTGAAATAAACCTAACGGAAGCATTATTTGATTTTTTAGATAATCCAAAAAGTACTCAAGCAATAAAATTAAAAAAAATAAAAATATTAAAAAAAGAAAATGTTTGTTTTGTATATAGAAATCCATATGATGCTTTTGTAAGTTCAATTCAAACTGGATATGCATCTAGTGGTCAACACAATGGAATTGAAAAATTAGGAGCAAATATGACAGGTAACGGACATTTTTATGTACATTATTATAGAGTATTGGAATCTGTTTTAAAAGATGTAGAAAGTAATACCATTTCGTTTGTAGAATTAAATGATTTAACTGAATTTTTAAGAGTACAAACTCTGTTTCCTGTTTCTTTTTCTAAAGAAAAATATTCATTTGATGATTATATTACAAAAGAAGATGTAGAAGTTTTATGTAAAAAACACCATCCAATATTATGGCATAGATTTATGATTGAAATAGAAAAAGAAAAAATTGCATTAAATAATCTAATTGAAAAATTTGATTGGAAAACTCAATTTTATAAAGAAATAAAAAATCTTTAATTTATTTTGAATATTTAAATAAGTTTTGTATATTTGAGTATAATACTAAATAAGTTATGGCACCAAAACAAAAAGAAGGAGAATATCATATTGGAAATGGTTCACATTTAACAATGAAGTCTAGTACCATTGTTGAAATGCACGACTATCTAAAAATAATGACAGGTGAGGGAAAGGGAATTACATTAGATGTAGAGATTAAAGCAGATTTCAATAAAATTCCACCAGAGTATCATCAGTTGTTTTGTCAGATGATGATGGTTAGATATGGAGGAATCGTAAACATATGGGATAACACTCAACCATTTGCAAAACCAGAAGTTAAAAAGAAAAAATGGTATCAACTATGGAAGTAATACAATATATAATTATAGGAATTGTGGGAACACTAATTTGGTTAGGATATGAGATGTATACCGCACCAACGATGGATGATAATGGTAACATTATTAAAAAGGGAAAAGAATTAAAAGATTTATTTAAATAATTAGTATGAAAGAATTTATACAAAAATATCAGAAAGCAATTGTTGGAACAGGTGCAGTATCAGTATTATTGATATGTTATCTACAACAAAAAGAATTAGCAAAATTAAGAAGTGAAGTAAGTAAAATAACTACATCTACTACAATCGATAGTTTAACTACTGAAAATTTTATTTTAAAAACACAAAATGGTAGATACGAATTAAGTTTGGAACACTTATACGAAGTGAATCCAAAAGCAGCTAAACAATTTGATGAGTATTTACAAAATGAAACTGAGTAATGGGAGCGGTTTGGTGTAGAGGATGTTCATTTACTTTTGGAGAAGGATTACAATTCTTTTCTAATTTAAAATCTGTTACTATACCAAAACAGCATATGTTTGATTATGAAGAATTGACACATGCACAATATCGGTTTATTCAAAATAATAGATATTCTAAACTATTAGCAGATTTATTGGGTAGTGTGGATGCAAACTCATCTAAAAATGGTGGTTCAAATGATGGGATATATAAGGAATTGTGTTTATTAAATGTAAATGATACTGAAATAAAACTAAAAGATAGAGTTGGTTATAAAAGAGAAACCTATCTAACACTAGATGAAATAGATTATATTGTAATTCAGTTTACAAACATATATAGAGACGACTTATTTATAAATGGTAAAGTATATCCACAACTTAATGTAGTATCAAATGTTGATGAATATATTAAAAAATATTTAGGAAATGATTTTACATTTGATGAATATACAAAAATGTTATGTGAAAATACTATTGCAAAATTTAAAGATATTTTTAAAACAATAGAACAAAAGAAGCCAGGTATAAAGATAAGAGTTTTTAGTTGGGAGAATGAATTGGATACATATCTTAGAATGGATGATTATTTTAAAGATAAACTAATTACATTTAATCATAATGGAAAAGAGTATAAAACATTAAGAGATATTATATATTCAAAAATTAAATTAACAATACAAGAAACATTTCATCCAAATTGTAAAGATGATCAACATATGAATTTAGATGGACATAAATTAATAGCAGAATCAATTTTTAAAACATTATAATAAACAAAAATTATGGGACAACAACATGTATCACTAAACATTGGAGAAGATGGTTTAGTAAAATCGGTAGGACATGATATGGGTGGTGCTTATGAAATAGAAACACCTAAATATGAACAATTAGAAATCAATTTTCCAAAAGTAGATGGACAAGGTGAATCTATTTATGAAACCTGTATTATGTGTAGTAAAGAAACTACTACATTAAAAAGTACACATATAGATTTTAGGACAGGTTATGTAGAAGGAGCAGGACAATTATGTTGGGAGTGTTATACAGGTAAATCTAGGAATCTTATCACAATAGATGAGAGAACTATATTAGATACTCCAAACGATGCAGAATTGGGTGCAAAGGTACGCAGACAGTACTTCGAAAATAAGTCCTAAAATATTTGGAAAACTGAAAAATTGTCAGTATCTTTATGGTATAAATGGTTCGTATATATTATAGTTATTTACGAATTTGGTTACATATTTTTTAAATTAAAAAAAAGTTTATGGCTAGTAAGAAACAAGAAATTTTCGAAACAATGAAATCGTTGTTCGTAAAATTTGAAGAAGAGCACAACAAGACAACAAAAGTATCTCAAAAGAATGCACGAACTTATATCGGTGACTTAAAGAAATTAGTTACAGATTATCGACAAGCATCAGTTGAAGAGACGAAAAGCAGTAAGTAAACCCAATGGGGTGGAAAGTAATATCTCCACCCCTTTTTATTTTTAAACCAAAACACAAAAACAAACATGAAAAAAGCGATTTTATCGTTGTTCCTTTCAGTATCAGTTTTAATGGGATTCGGTCAAGTTACCACATCCTCTATCTCTGGTGTAGTTAAGAACGAAAAACAAGAAGTGTTGGTAGGTACTGCAATTCACGCAGTTCACACCCCAACCGGAACAAGTTACAAAACCGTAACAAATAAGAATGGTGTTTATGTATTACCTGCAGTTAGAGTAGGTGGCCCATACACAATCCATGCTTCATTTGTCGGATTTAGAAAAGGTGAAGAAACCGATGTAAACACTCAATTAGGTGTGACATCAAATGTTGACTTTACATTAGTAGATGAGAAAACCGCTCTTAAAGAAGTGGTTGTGACGGGAACTAAATCTGGTTTGTTCTCAAAAGAGAAGACAGGTGCCGCACAACAATTTACTCGTAGAGAATTACAAAGTATTCCAATTACAGGTGCAAGAACTATTGAAAGTATCACAAAATACAATCCTTTCGGTAATGGTTCTTCATTTGGAGCACAAGATTCTCGTTTAAACAACTTCACAATCGATGGTTCTCAATTTAATAACAACTTCGGTTTAGGTTCATCTGCATCTGCGGGTGGTAGAACTGGAGCAAGTGCTATTTCATTGGATGCGATTGAACAATTACAAGTGAATGTTGCTCCATTCGATATCCGTCAGTCTGGGTTTACTGGTGCAGGTATCAATGCGGTAACAAGAAGTGGTTCAAACGAAATTGAAGGTTCGGTATACCAAACACAAAGAGATAATAGTTCTCGTTATACTGGTAACAACGCTAGAGGAACAAAAGTAACTGCATCTAAGTTTGATGAGAAAGTGCAAGGTTTCCGTTTAGGTGCACCAATCATTAAGAACAAATTATTTATTTTTGGTAACTATGAGGAAATCGTAAAAACTGAACCAGGTACAACTTGGATTTCAACAGGTTCTCCATTGACTGGTTCTCAAGTAAGTAGACCAACTTTCCAACAATTAACTGACCTTTCTAAATTTATGAAAGATAAGTTTAATTATGAAACAGGTCCATTTGAAGGTTATTCTAACGCAAACACATCTAAGAAATACTTAGTTCGTTTGGATTGGAACATCAACGACAGAAATAAATTAACTGCTCGTTATGTAAACCACAATTCATCTGCAGAGATTAACATTTCTAACTCACAATCGGCTGGTTTTGGTAATAGAACTCAAAACATCAACGCAATGTCTTTCCAAAATAGTGGTTATATTATTATGGATAACACTCGTTCGGCGGTATTGGAATTAAACTCTAAAATTTCAAATAGTTTACATAATAACTTAATTGTTTCTTATGATAAACAAATTGAAGATAGAGCTTATAGAAGTCAACCTTTCCCAACAATTGATATTAAAGAAGGTTCAACTACATTAACTTCAGTAGGTTTTGACCCATTCACTCCATCAAATAAATTAGATTACACTACAATCAATGTAACTAATAACTTGACTAAGTATTTGGAAAAACACACTTTGGTTGCTGGTTTTAACTTCCAAAAATATCAATCAAATAACAATTTCTTCCCTGCATCTAATGGAGTTTATATCTTCAATAGTTTAGCAGATTTCTACACAGCAGCAAATCAATCATTGGCTAATGGTGGTAAACCATCTGCATTTGCACCTGCTCGTTTCCAATTCCGTTATTCGGCATTACCAGGAGCAGCAGACCCAATGCAAGTATTAAAATCTAATAGATTGGATTTGTATTTACAAGATGAATACATGGCAACTAAAGATTTGAAATTGACATTTGGTTTAAGAACAAATATCATTGGTTTTGAAAACACTGCTTTGGAAAACAAAGTAATCACTGCAATGACTTTTGCAAATGGTCAGAAATTAAACACAGGTGTAATGCCTAAGACACAAGTTTTATTTGAACCAAGATTAGGTTTCAACTATGACTTAAAAGGACAAAAGAAAACACAATTTAGAGGTGGTACTGGTGTATTCACAGGTAGACCTCCTTATGTATTCTTATCTAACCAAATCGGTAACAATGGTGTATTGAGTGGATTTATTGATGTAAGTGGTTCAGCAGCGGCAGCTTATGGTTTCACTGCAGACCCTAACAAATATTTTATCCCTTCAACTCCACAATTACCATCTACATTTGATTTAGCATTAACAGACCCTAACTACAAATTCCCACAAGTTTGGAAAACGAATTTGGCAGTAGACCAAAAGTTACCAATTTTCGGATTAGTAGCAAGTGCTGAATATTTGTATAACAAAACACTTAACGCAGTTCATTACTACGAAGCTAACTTACAAAATCCAGTTGGAACTTTGGGTGGTGTAGATAATAGACCTCGTTTCGGTGGAACAGATGCAAC
>JACCDP011519831.1_pt1 | contig 14601 bp, 10 predicted proteins | sample 7445841 | NCBI WGS metagenome assembly JACCDP01 (sample SAMN15323441, study PRJNA562643) | freshwater metagenome | isolation source: river surface water | place: USA:Blue River Watershed | collected 2017-08-17 | reverse complement strand
CTGTCTCAATGCGCACCAATGCTGGTGTGCGGTATAGAGACCAGTTGATGATTCCGTACCAACCGACTGGGTTGAAACGGTTAAAGCGGTCCTGGACCACTCCAACTTCCATGCCTGGTTCCTTCCAGACTGCCTCAGCAAGAGCCTGTGCACCAACTACATATGTGTTGAATACACGTGTCTTGTTAGGGTCTGTTCCAGTACCTGACTGTGAAGAAGTTGCGTTTGCTGTCTCAATGAAGCGAACGCCTTCCCATGAACCTGTCTCTCCGCCGTAAAGTGGAGCAGCGTTCTGGTACTCATGTGGAGTACGCCATACGTTGTTACCTGTCTCTGTGCGTAGGTCAGAAGAAACTTCTGGGTGAATGTATGCAACAAACATTCCAGCAGCCTTGTACTGAACTCCAGCAGAGCGCATCTTTGTAACAGCAGTACGGATTGCAGCAGACTTCATTGTGTCTGTTGTTGCAATTGTGTTCTTAGCAGCAACTGTGCCAACACCTTCGTATGTGCTTGAAACTGCACCTGTTCCGCCAGCAACACGAACAATGTTTGTTCCTGCGTCTAACTTAGCAACTACTGCTGCGTCAAGTGTCTTTGTCATGTTGAAGCCAACTGCGTTAGCAACCCATGGGTCAATGTTTGCTAGTGACATCAAGTTAATCTTCTTAACTGGAAGTACTGAGCGACCTAGTTCTAGTTGTGCAATGTCTAGGTATGTTGTTGCTGGTAGTGCTACTGAGTCTGGGTCAACTGTCTCATTGAGTGTTGCGCCAGCCACTGTAGTGTCAGCAATATCTGTGTTGAACTGGAAACGGATTGAAGAACCGTTGTGTGTTAGGGAGCCGACCTTCTTGTCCGCAATTTCACGGAACTTTGGAAGGATGCGAAGATTAGTCTCGATAAGTTTATCGTAGGCTAATGTTACAAGATTGCTTCCTAATCCAGAGGTTGTAGTTGTAAAGACATCTGCCATTTGGCTATGTCCTACCTTTCTGGTTTAGTCGGTTACGAATTAACCGAGTGATTTAATAATTGACATAATCTCTTCTTCAGAGGTTGCATTAGCGATTGCTCGCTCTAAGTCCTCTGAATAAGCGGGAGTGTCAGCCGTTTGAGTAGCAGCATCCTGTTGCTGTAAAGCACGCAGGTTGTCTGTATCAACAGGCTTTTCTTGATTAGGCGTGTACCCGATTAAGTCACCATTCTCAACAAGCCAGTTAGATACTGCATCTTCGTTGATAGTGTCTAAGTCCTTAAGGACAAGACGGGCAGCCTTCGTGTTCACTCCCTTTGATTCTAGGATTTCTCGGACAGTGCGCTCATTAGATTCACGAGAGAACTTCGCTAGTTGTTCTTCGAGTTCTTTGATACGCTTCTCATCTGCTCTCTTGGCTTTGCGTAGGTTAGCGATACCATCATCGCCATTCGAGAATTGAGAACGGTTTAATTCGTTCTCCAGATTGTCTTCTTCCCAGTAGTTATTTTCGTTGCTCATGCAACATCACCCTTCATTAGTAGTTATCGCAGACCACAATCAAGTAAGGGGATAATTGATTGGCTTCTGCTACCAGGCTAATACACCTGACGGGGCTGGTTGGTCCGTCTAGGGAACTTAAAATGCGCTAGATTTACCGCTACCTAGTGCGTTGCGGCCTAAGCCTGCAGCACCACTAAATGTGCCTACTTCTTTTTCGGCTAGTTTTAATCGCTTGCGCTTAGCAGATTCAAGTTGTCCAAAGACTTCTTCTTCTGCTGTTTTCTGTGTGTAGTTAATTCCTTCTTCACCATAAATCTGGCCAAGTTTTGTAGTAGTTGGAAGAACTCCAGCAATACCCTGATAACCTTCACGGGCTTGTTCCTTTGTAATACCTAACTGAGCAAGTGCGCTTGCACTGGTTACATCTGTCAATAGATTCTGCTTAATTGCCTCAGAACCAATCTCGGCAGATAAAACTTTCTGCTGTAATTTAGGTAGATTTTCTTTAGGATTAAGGAAGTACTTAACTAAATCATCATCTTGAATACCATAGAATGACTTTAGAGTAGCCTTAATGTTAGGGTCAGAGTTATTAACTCGAGTTACTACTGTGTCAATTCTATCTTTAAACTCTGTAGCAGAGATATCATTACCAATAATATCAGCCATCTTAGACTGAGATACTTTGCGGTCAACACCAAAATATCCCTGCAAACCATAGGCACGGAGCGTTTCATTATAAGAGTTTTCCAATTCAAGATAGGTTGCCTCTGATACCACGTTAAGACCAGCAGCACGGCGAATCTCATTGCCACGGAAGCGATTGATGTAGGCGGTAGTCTTGCGTAGTTCTACTGCTGCTTGGTTAGAACCAAGACCTTCTTCCATAAAGCGCTTGATTTCTGGCACTAGTTCTTCTAGACCATAATCCTTAAAGGTGCTCTCAAGTAATGTGTATGCATCTACATCTACTGTTGACTTATATTTGTTACCAGAAGCAATAAGAGTCTTAGTGGTTCCATCAGAATAAACACCAATAACATTACCATAAGCATCTGTTTCAGTAGATACTAATGTTGCTGTAGTGGATGTAGTACTAGTATTAGTTAGTGTTGAAGAAGTATCTGTTGAGGCAACTGCAGTAGAAGAACCAGCATAACCTGGAATATCATAAAGTTGCCATTGACCAGTATTAGTTCCGCCAATCCAAGCATAATACTTTCCAGCAGGAGCATCAGTTGGCTTAACCGCTTTATTAAGAAGTGGATTTTCTGCCATAGCATTTTGGCGGGCTAATGCTTCTGCTGCTTTAACTCTAGCATTAAACTCAGAGTTGGTCTCGCCCTTGGCCTTGGTCATTGCGCTTGGATTTAATGCACCAAGTTCTGTAGAAATGTTTTCTAGATTAGAAACACTTGTTTGTGTTTTAGCAATCTGTGCATTGATTCTATCAATCATTAACTCATTAGGAGTCTTAGCAATAGTCTTTTGGGCAGCGGGAACAGCAGCAGCCGCTGCACGCATACCAGCAGCCTTAGTCTGTTCGTCTACTACTGGTGTAGTGTTATAAAAAGATTCGTTTATTCTTGCCATTATGCCATCAATCCAAAGGAACGTAGAATCTCAAGTGCATACCCTGATGCTTCTTCTCTAGCACCTGGTGACTCAAGCCACTTCCTTTTTGTATTAGGGCTAGTGCGCAGTAGTTTCTCGTAATCTTTGATACTCATAACTCCAGCCTTTTGCGCTCCTGATGCATCCCTATTTGCTAGGGCTGCCTGAATATCTTCATCAAAAATACTAATTGAGTTGTCTGGTACACCAAGTAGTCTTCCCTTGTAGTACGCATACTGATTAGCCAAATCTCCAGGCTTAACACCCTCATCAATTAGACTAGAGATGTTTCCGTAGAAACCCTTAGCCATGCTCTTAATGGTGTTCTTGGCAGAATCTAAATCAGTCTTACCACTAGGAGTGAAAACTCCCATCACCTTATCAAGGGCTTGCTTTGTATCTAACTTAATACCAAAGGAAGATGCATACTCTTTAATCTCTTGAACATCTTGGGCCACCTTACCGTTATTCTTGGTTAAACCTTCTAGTTCAGTTCCCTTGATTGCTGGCTTAAGAATCATAGCCTTAATGCGAGAGTAATCATCGGCATCAAGATACTCGCCAACAGTGGTAGTTTTGCCACTAGCAGTAGTAGTCTGCTTAACTAAAGCAGCCTTTTCTTCTTTATTTACTTGGTCATAGTATGATTTCTTTTCAGAAGTAGTCGCTCTGCGACCAAGCATCATAAAGAAATAATCATCAATTTCTTGGTCTGTCTGAGTCTTACTAGTTAAGTTAAGACCAGAACCGTTACGGCCATCTCCTGTACCAGCAGCAACATACTTATTAAGTAGTTGGTCAAAGCCTTGAGTAATTAAGATTCCACTATCTTGGAAGTTCATTACTGCTTCTACTGAAATCTTGCTTGCTGCATCAGTAATAGAACGGGCTAGTGCAACTACATCTTTAGTTTCATACTCAGCCTTCTGCATGTAGCCAGCGTCATAAAGACGCTTGCGTAGGTATTCAATACCTTTACCAGCCTTGGCATCAGCCATATATCTAGAGCGAACCTGTTCTGCTCTAAGAATCTCATAATCACCCTTTGCGTTAATGTAAAGGTACACACGCCCAGGCATTTTAGAGATTGACTTACCACTTAGAATCCATTCATTGCCATCTTTAGCAACTTCAAATAAACCATTAGGGCCAAAGTCTTCATCCATGGCTTGCTTGGTTGGAGTAAGTCCTGGGTTCTTACCTACTGTACCTTGATTGGCAGCAGAAACTTCTGGTGATGCCACTATCGGACCTCCGTTGTGTATGTGTCACGAGAGTAGAAACCTAAGATTGGTGCAAACACTGCTCTGTTGGCCTCTCTGATTGCTGGGTCTAGTTGAATTAAATCATTTAGGATTTGTTCAATTTGCGCTTTCTTATCGCGCTTCATCTCTGTGAAGTTCCAGATTCTTCTACTCTCTGGGTCTTCTGAGAATGAAATAAACTCATTCATTAACGCAAGTATTGTTCCCATATTCTTACGAATCTGAGGTGATACTGGTGTTGACTTATCAGTAATAATCTGTTGAATAGATGAAAGGATTTCTCTTTCTGTTGAAACCTCAAAGCCACCAGTTTCAAGTGCTTTACGCAGTACTGGATAGCCAGACTTCAATGCATTGCGGCGGAAGGTAGCCTGCTCAATAAGACCCTTACGTGTTTCAGGGGCTGTTGTGTTAGCAAGGGCTGCTCGCTCATCGCGCTCAATGTCAAAGTATGCCTGCTTAGCCTGAGCAACAGATACATTATCTAGATAAGTTTCAAGACTTGGGAGTTTAATTAATCCCTGTGCCTCTAACCAAGTGTATGAATCTGCTGTGTAGTCTCCAGTTTGTGGACCAAAGATGTACGCTGCTTCACCATAAGTCTTAAGGAATGACTGGTTATTAGAAGCCCACTTATACATGCTGTCTGTCTTTTGGATGGCTATCTTTGTAGCCTTCTCATTACGAGATACTGTATAAATAATCTTACGTGGATTCTTACCAACAAATGTAGCAACTGCTAATTCGTATGGGTCTGTTAAGAAGTCACCTTCAGTTCTTGAAATGCCAGCCAATATGTCATAGAACTCAGCACGCATGTTAGTTATACCAGTGCTCTTAATATAGTCTGGAACACCCTTGCTTTCACGCAAGGTTGGTGAAATAGGACTAATCATTCCAAAGAAAGCACGGGCTGCAAGAACGTTATGTGCTGCAATCTTCACAGTCTTTAAGTATTCAGCCTTCTGTGCATCAGTTGCATTAGGAGGTAGTTGAATACTTTGGTCGCCAAATGCTTGTAGATAAGCAATAGCCTGGAATGCAGCAGTTGTTTCCTGACGATTCATCTCATCAATGTCAATTGCACGGGCTGTAGCACCACGGCCAATAGTTTCTAAGTTCTGTAAAAACAATGGCATAAGCGCCTTGCGAAAAGTCATGTTATCGCCAAGATTACCTAATGCCCAGGTGTCGTATTGATTAGCAAAGTTAGTAGCCTTATCACCTAACTTACCTGGAATGTAGCCCAACATACCCTTGATACCAAGGAATGATAGTGCTGCAACTGGGCCAGATAGTGATGGCTGTCCTGCATCTGGAGAGAATGATGGGTTAATCAAACGCAACTTAAGAGTTACATCATTAAACTGAGGAACCTTAAATGCTCCACCAGTTAATCTACGTACTACTGGCTCAACTGCTGTATTAATAATTGTGTCAGTTGGTAGTACTACGTATGGCTCACCTTGTTCATCATAATAAATCTCGCCACGGGCAGATAATCCCTGATGCGCTAGACGCATACGATAGATAACCTGTAGTGGCTTCTCACGCATTAAGCGGTAGTAGCGTCTCCAGAAGTCTTCAGTTGCACGATAGAAGCGTGCTACTGTGCGGGTAGATAATGCAAAGTTAGAACGAATTGCAGGATTATCTACATACTTGAGAATAAGGTTAGAAGCCTCATCCATAGCAAGTTCTGTGTAGCGCTTTGCTGCTATATTTTCTACTCTTTCAACAGCATCATTATACGCTTCATCATTTGATAAAATACGCGGATTGTTTTCTACTTCTTGCTGAAGTAGTTTTTTTGCAAACTCTTTTTGTAGTCCTTCGTATCCATCACGAAGACGGCTATAGGTTGTAAGAACAGCAGGCTGACGGAATAGACCATTTACCTGACGGTCCATTGACTCCATGATTGCATTACCAAACTTGCCCCATGCAGTCTCTAAGTCAGCCTTATCAAGAAACTCTTCAAACTCAATAGATGTATTGATTTCACCAGTTGGTTGCTTGCCAACAGTAGCCTTTTCAAAGTCTTCAAATGAGATTCTACCTGCAACCTTTGACCACTTACCAGCAACTGTCTTGCCTGTCTGCATTTCATAGGCAACAAGTTCATTATGCTTGGTAGCCATTAGATTAAACAAGTCTTGATTAAAAGACTTAGGACCACCATGGAAAGTATTACGCATGTCTAGTAACATAGTCTCTACATGGATACGTGCAATCTCTGCATCTGAAATACCACGTTGAGTGTAGTGAACTGTATCGCCAAATAGCGATAGAAACTCTCTAACCGTTGCTGGTCGCTTTACAAAGAACTGACGAGTAGTAAAGTCGTATTCAACACCAAGAACCTTAAGCATGTTAGTTCTAGCGGTAGCAAAATCCTTAGAAGTTTTAAGACCATTGTTATCAAAGAATACTGCTGCTGGGTCTACTGTATCTCCAGTTTTAAGAGAATACTTATTAGCAGCAAATTGACGATACCAAGTATCAAAGTGAGCAAGAGTTAAATACTTATCATTAGTACGGCGCAGTTCCTCTGTAGATAACGCACGAAACTTACGACCAGTTTTAACTCCAACTTCTTCTAGTGCTAAAGAAAGTGTAGATGGTGTAAAGATGGCATCAATAATGTCCTTATCAAACTTACCACCAAGGGATGTTCGAGCAGAAATTGAAGCAGCCATTGAATTAATTACATCTGGGTGGTGGATAAATGCATCCTTAAGCCACTTAAATCGTGTAATTGATTCATCTACACCAAAGGCTGAATAAACACGTCTAATAGTTTCTTCACGAATCATTAGATGTGTTACTTCTTCAATTGGAATCTTCTTGTCAATTGCTAGGTCAGTAGCAATCTGTGCACGTTCTGCAACACTAAGTTTTTCTTCTGGGCCACCTTTACGGAATGCCTTATTAATACCACGGCGAATAGGACCAACAGATGTTGTAGAACCAGTAAGTGCTGTGGCTACATTCTTAAACTCTTGAACATCTTTAATCTTTCGTAATGAAAGCAGGTCAAGAACTGGTGTATTAAGGGCGTACATAAACGCCTCATCAATAGCAGAACGAATACCCAAACGTGGAAATAGTGTAAGAATTGTCCAGAAGTTTACAAACTCTGAAACATATTTGTTACGGGTAGCGCCATCAAAGATGGCTGGAATAGAGTTCTTGCGGCGTGTAGACGCAGCAACCTGAAGAATCTGTTCGTATGGTAAAGCACCAATACCTTCTGCTACCTGACTAGGCTGCACAATGCCACGGGCATTAAGAATAGGAGAATCATTCTCAATACGTAAAACATGCTGGCTAATGTCATCTACAAAATCTGTAGGTACTTCTGTTCGAGAAGTAGTAGTCATACCAGAACGGTTATTGAAAGTTCTATTAAGGATTTCTTCCATAACTTTACGGCCTTCGGCTGTGCCGTGTAAACCATAACGATGCATAACTGCTGCATATAGGTTACGAATAATAATAACCTGCTCATCAGCCTGTGAATCTAAGAAATGAAATGTCACAAAGTCTGCAATGTCGCGGCTAAATACTTGTCGTGCTACAAGACGGAAGTTTTCCGCTGTTTTAATAGCGTCTTCTCCAAGAAGAATCTGCGTACCAGCAGGATTACGGCTTCCTAACTTACCAACAATCTCACCAATACGGCGTGCACGCTTAATGTCTTTATCAATTTCATCAAAACGCTGGATTCCAGCAACGTTAACACCCTTATCAATGTCTGCACCAGCAGTTTTAAGAATGCTTACAGCATCTAAACCTTTATTCTGTGCACGGGCTAGGTCAATTGCTGTCTTTCCGTTAGCAGCACTAGGATTCATAATTGAATCTACAACTTTAGCAAGTCCCATACTAATGTGACGCTCTGATTGTGCTGTTGGAATACCATTACGCATAAATGTAATGCCATCTACACGACCATTAAGCAAAATACTTACATTGTCAATCTCACCAAAGAAGCCTTCTGCAATTTTTGAATCAAAAACTTTTTTATCTGCTAGTAATTTAGTAACTTCAAAGTTGCTAAAGCCAGGATAGTTCTGAACTAACTCACGATAAGCGTTTGACTTTTCAATAGAACCCTTTTTTGCTTCAGCAAACTTTCTAATTGCAGGACCAACACCATTATCCCATAGGTCTTTAACCTTTGGGTCTGAAAATGTTTGCTGAATAGCCCCTCTAAAGTTTCCTTTAGATGCTTCTTTTACAATGTTGTCAGCAATACGACCACCTCTTGTGGCAATCTTGCTAGTTCCGCCAGTAACCCATGTTAATGGGTCAATAGCAACCTGATAAATTGTATCAATTGTTCCAGTTATAGCAGTCTGATACTTTCCAGATAGCACACGAGTGTTTAGATTTCCACTATTAGCCTGATTTGCTGTGTATATATTTCGATACAAGTCACGACCTGGTGAAATAGCAGCAGCCTTAGTATCAAAAATAATCTGGGCAAACTCTTTTTCATTGTCAAAAGCGTATGTAATAGCATTAAGAATCTTTGGGTCATCTGCTTTACCGTAGGCTTCAATAATTTCGCCAGGAGTTTTACCAGATAGTAAACCTTGTGCTACAAAAACATTCTCTTTCCCGTATCTTTGTTCTACGGCAAGAACTGAACCTTTATCCCAAGCGTCTCTACCATTGTATGCATCATCCCAAGTCTTTTTAGAGAATGGGTCAGCACCTTGTGTAATCTGACGACTCGCAAGGTATCCAGTATTAATGCCTTTACCATAGGCTATCGCAACACCAAGTGTTGCAATAATTGGGCTAAATGCAGCCTTAGCAGCCTTACCAGCAATTCCAAGACTTCTTTGAAGTAGGCTTGGGTCTTCTTGAACAAACTTTGCGGTTGGGTATAAAGCCTTAATGTTTGCTTGTGCTTCTTCTGTTAATGCTTGAAACTCACGCTTAGCATCATCTACTTTAAGAGTACGAAGTTGCTTTGCTTTTTTAACAGTATAAGACAATTGTTCAACGGCAAGTTGTTGCTGAGGTGATAAGTTGGCATTCTTGGCCGCATTGTAAATGGCAGGATTAGTTTCTCCTACAACTGGATTTATGCGTCCCATTAGTACCCATATTCAGCAAGAGTTGAATAAATCAGTTCGGCTTCTCCAGTTGGGTCAAACTGTGCAATTTTACGCATAGTTACAGAGATTGGTTCTTTAGTTGTAGGAAGATTCATTACTTCACTTCCTGGACCTTCACCAATATCAATACCAGAACTAATAACCTCATTAGGGCGAGAGGTAGGAGCCATTAACTCTGTTGGCATAACAGGTTCAAGTGGCATAGTACCCATAGCAGTGCCTGTCATAGGATTACCAGCCATTGGTGCTGCTACTTGGTTTGAATAGGTTTCTTGTCCTTGTCCGTATGGGAGTCCTGAGATGTACCTAGCGCCTTGTGTTGGTCCCCCGTCAGTGCGCTGAGAAAGAGCGCCAGGGCCTGAAACTGGTGCTGGGTTAGACGGTGCACGATAACCACCTTGTGCTGCCATTATTCATCTCCTTCATCTTCCAATTCATCTTCAACTTCTTCTGGTTGGCCAAAGGAATCTTTATTGTATTCCTTAGCCAGACGCATCATGCCTTCGGCATTCCAGGGTGTCATTGCTTCTGACACTTCCGTATGCAAGTACCGAGTTCCATCATAGTCTGCCCATTCTGTAATTATTAGCCAGTTAGCGCAGATGTAGTTAGCCCCATCAGGGTCTTCCTCTATTAGAACTTTTAGTGCTTGCTCTATTTTCTCCCTGAATCTCTCACTCATTTTGCGTACTGAATCTTTGTTATAATTGGTGGGCTAGTATAAATATCCCACACACATGCAATCTCTATGGCTTTACGGATTATTTTTTCCGCTTGCTCTGGAGTTTTCGCTTTATCAATATGTAAAGCCTCCATAACTCCCAAAGCAACATCGCCACCATTGCCCCCATAATAGATACCACGAATATCACGGTCCCAAGAATAATCTTGAAATACAGGATAAAGGACTCCGTGAATGCTGATAATAAAATCTGAATCTTGCGCTGCAGCATCCCCGTCTTCTTTCATGTCATAACCTGCATCAATAAATGTTTTGCGCATAGCGGGGATAAACTTTTGCGTCATAAACAAATCTAAGTCTTCTAACTTAGTTGGCTTAGGTGGTTTCCACCCAAACTGCAAAATGTTAGAACCACGACTAGCACCAGAACCTGCAATGAGGTATCCGTTGTTTTCAATAATCTTATGTGTAGCAATCGTCATAGGACGACCACCTTCATCAGATGCTCTAGAATCGCAACCGATTACAGACCAGCCATCACCTTGATAAGCAGCAAGTGTTGTCATTGTCCCCTACCTAGTTATCTTTGAGTTACGGTTCGTGCCGAAGCGTTGGCTGTTCCGCCCATTGTTAGGCTAGAAAGTAAACTTTGTAATCCTTGCGGAGGTTGAGCGCCACCTGCTGGAGGAGCGGCGGGAGCAGGGGACGGTTGCTCAACCATAGATGCTTCCCCAGCAGGTGGTAATTCTGGAGCGAACACATCATTGATTGCGTCCTCAATCTGAGTGCCCTTTTGGCGCATACGGATAACTTCTGCAATCTTTTTAACAATTGTAGTTGGGTCTCCGCCATTAGCAATAAGTTGTGGAATAGCCTGTGCTGAAGCATTCAAAGATGAGATAAGCGCATTACGCATTTCCTCTACTTCAATCTTTTCCTGCTCCTGAGTTACGTTAACTCCAAATGGCAATTCACGCTGTGCTAAGTCCTTAGAGATTAACTTACCGCCAAGGGCCTGCAACATAAAGATAAGTCCTTGTGCTGGATTAAGACCAGCCAACATTCCATAACGAACATCAGCAGAGTAGTCTCCCTTAATGTCCTTTGATGGTAGATACTCAATTGCATAAGGTGAACCAGAATCAATACCACGAATAGACTTTGTTTCGTTAAAGATTTTCTCATCTACTTCAAAGCATAGTGAAATTACAGACTTAAGTGCAGATGCAAAGATAGCCTGCGCTGACTTAACCTGTGTATCAAATCCACCCATAAGGGCTTGAACACCTTGACCAGTAATAATTGAAGCATCAACATTACCAGTACGTGATTCTGGATAGCGTGTACCTGTGCGTAGTTCATTTTGTAGAACTGCTTGCTCATTAAACAATGAGCCAGATACTGGTAGTTCAACTCGGCGAACACCTGCAGGGTTCTTAGTACGGATAACTCCGTCACCACCGAATTGGAACTCGTTCACATCGTCAGGAACAATAAGTGGTGACTGAACGGCCTTCTCTGTTGCTTCCATTGCAAGTAATGCAAAACGATTGCGAAGCAACTGAATGCCGAGAACATCATCAAACTGTCCACGCATCTCACCATCAACGGTTGGTCGCTTTGCGACTACAACCATCATCTTGCCAATAGGATTCTTGGCACGGGAGATAACTAAGTTCTGGCGGTCTGGAACGTAAATGATAGATTGATACTGGTCGTAATAACGAACGATATCGAATCTAGCATTCATGTCTTGGTCATAACCATCACGACCAAGTAAAGCGTCTGTATACTCTGGGAACTGGGAAACCAATTCAGCCAGTGGCATAGCATAACGCTTAGCAAAAGCAACGCAGCGTCCGTAGCGGTCAAACTCAGGATACGCCCCGACAGGACTTTCTACGCGAATACGCGGCAACTTTGCTTCAGTGTCCAGTTCAATAATGAACGGAACAAACCCAAATGTGATGTACCAGTCAGCACCTGTGTACATCTGTACTTGCAACTCAGAGTTGTAAAGATAGTTAGCAGCAATGCGAGTACGGTTGTCTGCTGCTTTACGAGCACGGTCTTTTACTTGGCTAACTACTGAGCAGTTAACTGCTGGTAGTGGAGCCATAACTTCAGATAAGTCACGGGCTACAATGTCAACAAAGTTGGCAACTACGTTAGCCTCTACACCTTCTGGAAAGAAATCAGGATAAACGCTAGAAATCTGACCTTGACGGACTAGTAGTACATCCTGATGACGGCCATCACGGTCACGACTGCGGTCTCGAAGAGACGCAACACGTGCAAAAATCTGCTTATCACTTAGCATTATTGTCCAGCCTTCTTAATTCTAGCGGCAATCTTTTTAATTTCATTTAACTGCGCTTGGGTTAACTTGCCTTTAGCGATTTCTGTTCGCTTTGCACGTGCCTTTTGAGCAGGTGTTGTGCCAGAACGCTGTTGTCTAGCCCGTCTAATTGCTTCTTCAATTGTTCTACGTGGGACAGGCTTTGCATCTGGTCCTGCTTTTTTAGCAAGTGCTTCTACCTTACGTGCTGCTGCTTTTGCTTCTGCAATTGCTTTTGCTTTATCTGGAGAAGACTTAACCTTTGATGCCTTGACTGCTGCTTCTAATTTAGCCTTCTTTAATGCTTCAAGTGCATTAGTTTTTTTAATAGCCTCAGATGCAATTCTGTCTGCTTCTCTAGAAAGTCTAGTTGGCTTTTCAGGAACATCAGTAGATGGTGCCTTTTCACGAGAATTAATAGTTGGGTTACTACCACTGCGTGGCATAAGACCAGCATCACGTTCTGTGGATACCCATTCTCTAGGGTCGCCTTTTTGCTTACCTTTAATCCAGTAACCTTGTGGCTCATCAGTCTCAACTTTTGTTGGACCCTTGCGCTTAGAACGCACCGCTGAACTTTTTGCTTTAATAAGTTCTTCTGGACTCAAAGACTTCTTTATTGGAAGTTGCTTCTTTAATGCTTCAACAGATGTATCTTTGCCAACTTTAGGCTTTGCCTTGCTGGCTTCAATTCTTTTTGCAATCACATCTTTAGGTGTAACGCGTACTTCTTGAACAGACTTCTTTACTCCTGGTTCATTCTTATACAGGTTATAAATATCTTTTGCTGGGTCGCGCTTTTCTGGTTTTGCACCAGACTTAACACCACTACCAGTACGATTCTCAACAAGACGCTTAGGTGGATTTTTAGGTCCTGGAATGCGATTTGCTTTACCAAGGTCCATGCCGCCTGTTTTCATTTCAGTACGGATAAGAGACTTGATTTCTTTTTCAGTAACCTTCTTTGCAGCAGCCTGCATAAGGCGCTTCTTTGCTGCGTTAGAGACGGCAGCACGGGCTATTGCGGCTACTACTGCTGCTGCTAGTGGTGCTGGCATCTCTACTCCTTACTTAAACTTTGTATTTTTTTTAATTTCAAGAAGTCTTTGTGCAGCCTTGGCCTTACGAATTTCTTCTGCTTTTTTAATAGAAGCGGCTTGGCGCGTTGTTCCTTCAAGAGTTCTAATTCTGTTTAGCACAGCATCTGTAGTTGAACTAGCCTTTTTTACTGTTACAGCAGATTTTGGAGCAGCAACTGCTGCTTTCTTTTTTGCTGGTGCAGCAGCCTTTTTGCGAACTGAACGAATTGGATTTAATTGTTTTGTAATTTCTGCTTGACGTGCTGCTTGTGCAGGTGTGCGTTTTGCAGAAACAATACCTAAACCACCATATTCTTTTTGTGCAGCAAGGCTTCCACCACGTGTACGGTTAGCACGGGCTGGACTTGCATTCTTAATAATATTTGTTTGCCCTTGAAGTTCTGCACGTTGTGCTCGGTCAGCCATAGAACCAGTTCTATTAGTTGGTTTTTGGGCAGCCTTTAGCCCACGGGCATTTGCTTTTGCAGTTTTCTTAACTGCCCTTTTGGCTAATGCTTTACCTGCTACTCTGTATGTTGTTTTTTGTGCAGCAGTACGTAGCGCTGCTCCAAGTACAAATCCTGCTAATGGTGCTGGCATATTACTTACCCTTTGCTTTCTGACCAGAGCGGGTGCGATTAGCACGTGCTGGTTGTGGTTTTGAATTAGACTTCTTTAAAACAGTGTATGCACCAGTTGCTGCTCCAGCAGCACCAGTACCAGCAGCAACCTTTTTTACAGTGCGAGTTGTATTAGATTGAGTTGCTTTTTTTATGCCCTTTACTTCACGCTTTGCAGTGCGATACGCAGCAGCATACGCTTTTGCTTTTTCAGCCTGACGAATAGCATCTAATCTATCCAATTGATTAAGAGTCATGTTGTCAGGAACACCTTTGCGTAATCCGCCTAGTGCTGGTGTGCTTAATGCTGGGAAGCCTTTGATTTCTACTCCGCCAAAACCCTTATCAAGACCCATTTTCTTTTTAAATGCATTTGATTCACCAACAGTTG
>JACCDP011205164.1_pt1 | contig 14601 bp, 14 predicted proteins | sample 7445841 | NCBI WGS metagenome assembly JACCDP01 (sample SAMN15323441, study PRJNA562643) | freshwater metagenome | isolation source: river surface water | place: USA:Blue River Watershed | collected 2017-08-17 | reverse complement strand
GATATTAGTTATTCATATAGTAAAAATAATATAGGTGTTTGTTATGCATTAAATAGTTGCCGAACGCTCGTAACAACAAATTACTTGTTATATATTAATGATGATATGTATGTGTGTCCAAATTGGGATGCGCCACTTGCAAAAGCGATTGAAGAAACAAAACATACCCTTTTCTTTTTTTCAAGTACGGCTATTGAATTAAAAGCACAGAGTAATTGTTCTATTCAATATGATTTTGGAAAAGACATTACTTCTTTTAATGAAGCTGATTTATTAGCAAGCTATGCGTCATTACCGATGCAGGATTGGCAGGGTGCCACCTGGCCCCCAAATATTGTACACGTAGATACCTGGGACGCCGTGGGTGGTTACAGCAACGAGTTTAGCCCGGGCATGTACTCCGATCCTGATTTTTCCATGAAGCTCTGGAATGCAGGCGTACGGCTATTTAGAGGTATTTCTGAAAGTAGGGTGTACCACTTTGGATCTGTTTCTGTAAAGCGTGTTAAACGCAACAAAGGCTATTTTACTTTTATCAAAAAATGGGGATTTACGTCTAGTACTTTATCTAAATATTATTTACGCAGGGGCGAAAAATTTACGGGACCCCTTCCAGAAGCTAGCGTGCCTTTAAGTGTGCATGCAAAAAATTTTATAAAAAGGTTGCAAGTGAAGTTTTTTGCTAATCAATTTTAAAAAACATTTTTACGGCAAATAAAACTTTTAGTAGCGCCGACTTTTTTTTATACGCGAGTATCAAATTTCTATAATCATAAAACAGTTTGACACGTTTAGCATTATTAGACAAAGAAAAACTGCTGTAACTATCATTGATTTTTTCAAACACAATAGAATCTGCGTGACCAGTTGCTTTAACTTTATTGTATAACAATTGCATGCGAGCACGCGCTTTTTGTTTTTTTTGCGCCATTGTAAAAGACGCGGTTTTATTTTTTTTAGTGTCTGCACCAATGGCATTTTGTGCATGCTGCCTATAATGCACCAATGGTTCATTTACATACACAACATTGCTGTAACAAGTGGCTACAAAACCTAGCCAAAAATCATGTGTAACAAGGGTTGGAAAAGGAACCGCCTTATCTACCAATTCTTTTTTGAAGAGCATGGCATGACCTGGGGCCCAGGCGCCAATAGTATACATAACTGGGGTATGATACGCCAATTGGTTTTTTATAGATGACATTTTCTGGTTGAGTAGTTGTCCATTTGCATCTATTAGTTCAGAATCGGAGTAAGCTAGCATTTGATCTCCAATGGCATGTATGAGCACCTCAATTTTATGCGGCACCCAAATATCATCTTGATCACTTAGCGCAACATAAGAAGCGTTTGCAAGGAGCATCCCTTTTTCAAAATTTTTTATATAGCCTAACCTTATTTCATTTTGCACCACCATGACCTCCGGATGATGCACTGCAAATGCATGCGCGATGGCAATGGTATCATCTACAGATGCATCGTCTATAATAATTATTTGACTTGGCTTATGCGTTTGCTGCACAATACTTTCTAATTGTGCGGGCAAATAAGTGGCGCCATTATAAGTGGCAACAACAACGGCTACTGTGGGTTTATTATTTTCTAAAATACCCATTATTAATAGGCTTGTGCAAATTCAAAAATATTAAATTGAGGATCCTGCGACTCAGCAGATATGGCCGCTAATAATTTAGTGGCGTCTACGTCATGCATCCTTTTTTGTTGAATCAATCGAAGCGCTTTTTGTGTGAGCAACCAGTTTTTTCTAGTAGGATCCTGCTGCAGGAGCTGATGTGCTGCTATCGCTTCCGCTAATTCTGTTAGGCCTGTTTTTTGTGCGGCAATTGTTTTTATAATTGGAATTTGATACGATGTATTTGAAAAACTTGGTGCCATCATTTGTTTTAAATGATGCACAAATTGATCTGCTTCTGGACGATCACTTTTGTTCACTACAAAAATATGTGCGATTTCCATGATGCCAGATTTCATGGTTTGCACTTCATCACCAGCTTCAGGAACTACAACAACAACAGTGGTGTCGGCAAGTCCTGCAATTTCAATTTCACTTTGTCCCACGCCCACCGTTTCAACAATAATTTCATCAAAACCGGCCAACTGCATGAGCTGTGTTATTTCTAAAATATGTGTATGTAGTCCTCCCAGCGCGCCTCTACTTGCTAATGAACGTATGTATACGCCGGAATGATTGTACCACTCGCTCATTCGAATCCGGTCACCAAGTAGTGCGCCTAAATTAAAGGGAGAAGAAGGATCTACACATAGCACCCCTACTTTTTTCCCGGCGGCTACCCAGTGCGCAATTAAAGCATCTACGAGTGTGCTTTTCCCGGCACCCGGAGGGCCCGTAATACCTGTAACCGAGCATTTATGAGCGGGTGTACTATGCAATAAATGCTCATAGCCCGGCACTTCATTTTCTACCCAAGAAATACCTCTAGCTAAAAACTTAAAATCTCCAGCTATAATACCTGTTGTTATTTCCTGTGCGTTATTCATAGGTATTATTTAATGATTTTAAAGTTACTAAAATCAAATAGTCGAATGCCCGTTAATTTTTCGAAGTAATACAAGATGCGGTCTTTGAAAGAAAAATTTTTTCTATTGGTATCAATTTCGATTTTCCAATTTTGTGCAGCAATACGAGGCTGCATTACAACAGGATGCGTTCCCGTAAATTTTTCGAGTGAATCGTAGGCCGTAAAATCCCAGTGCTGGTTGTCTTTTAAAATTTCGTTGAGCTCTGCGTCCGAATGCCAAAGCGCGCTAAAATTTTTTATTTTTTTTGCCATTTGCGCAGGGCTTTTTACCCACCCGTAATGGTAAACGCTTGCTGCAATATGCTTTACATCAATTTTAGTAGTGCCCTTTCTAAATCCTTGTGCATCTTTGTATGCAGTAATTTCTTTTTTATTTCTAATAATGCGTACTTCTTTATTGTACCATTTTCTACTATCACCCACATAATCATAAGTGCCATAAAAATGTACATAATCAAAAAGTAGCCCTTCTATGCGGGTGTCGTTTTTATACTGCTCACATGCTTCTTTAATAACTGCGTGGTATTTTTCATGCACCACTTCATCGCCCTGAATATAAAAAGCCCAAGTACTATTTGGATCGATGAGTGCAAATGCTTTATTGGTTTCTACCGCTAACACAGCGCCGCCTTTTCGTAAATTTGGATCCCAGTCCGATTCGTAAATTTTTATTTTAGGATCTCCTATCGAACGCATCAACCCTAAAGTATCATCTTCAGATTTTCCCACTAGTACAATCATCTCATCTACCACGGGTAAAATAGAAGTAATCGCTTCCACAATGGGATAGTCATTAATTACTGCATTTTTAATAATGGTAAAGCCACTCATTTTCATGGCTACAAAGTAACCGTGAAATTGCAGGCTATCCAAGTAAATAGTGTTTCAAGCTGCACAAATGCATTATTTTTGAACCTGGTAAACACCAATGCAACATTTATGGAAAGAACCCTCTGCTTTGATTTTGGTAACAGCCGGCTAAAATGTGCTGTTTTTGAAGGGCGAGACCTGCAACAAACCATTCATTTAACCGATGATTCAGTGGAGCGTATCGACGAATTACTCCAAAACCACCATCCTACTAAAATTATTTTATCCTCTGTGATCAAGCATCGAGAGGGATTAGAGGCGCAGTTAGGGGCTGCTGCTAAATTTCATATGCTAAGCCATGCTAGTAAACTGCCTATTACCACGCCCGTTGGGAAGCCAGAAACCATTGGGGCAGATAGGCTAGCCCTTTGTTCGGCAGCTGTAGACCTATTTGGAGGGCAACACAACCTAGCCATTGGCCTTGGAACCTGTATTACCTACAATTTTACCAATAAATACCACGAATTTTTAGGGGGAAGCATTTCACCAGGCATGAACATGCGTTTTAGGGCCATGCACGAGCAAACTGTCCTTTTACCCCTTATAGAGGCTCAAAATCAGTTCCCACTAGTAGGGTATGATACCAAAACCAACCTGCTTTCAGGTGTAATACTGGGTATGACCAAAGAAATTGACGGTATTATTGAGGCTTACGCCGAAAAATACAGCAACTTTAACGTGCTCTTAACCGGGGGTGATATGCCTTATTTTGTACCACACTTAAAAAACAGGATATTTGCCGACCCTAACTTAATATTTAAAGGCCTTTATGCGATCAGTGAGTTTAATAATGGGTAGGTTTTTCCTACCAATGCTAATTACCGGATGTTTCTTTTTGAATGCGAAGGCACAAGAAAATTCTCCTTTTACAAGGTATGGCCTTGGTGATGTTTCACCCGGAAGCCATTCTATTAGTAGATCGATGGGTGGCCTTACCGCAGCCTATGCAGATGGTCAAGTAAACAATGTTGGTCAAGCCATCAATTTTGGTAACCCAGCTACCTACGGAAACTTTTTTATGGTGTCTTATGATTTAGGTTTAACCATCGATTCTAGAACGTTAAGAAGTGCTAATCCTTCAGATAAATTTACTTCGAATAATTTTTATCCAACCTATGTTGCTTTTGGGGCACCCATCAAAAGCAAAAAAAACCTAGGCTTTGCTTTTGGATTAAGACCAGCAAGTAAAATCAATTATTCGGTGGTAGAACGTACAAGAATTGCAAACGATAGTTTGGGTACTGTATATGAAGGAAGCGGCGGGCTCAACCAATTATTTGTAGGTCTTGGAAAAAAATGGAAAGGATTTAGTGTTGGCTTTAATACTGGTTACAATTTTGGCAGAAGAGAAATTTCAACAAAAAAAACATTCTTAAACGATACCGTTTTTTACTATCAATCTAATTCAGCAAGCATTAGTAATTTTAGTGGTGCCTTTTTAAACACGGGTTTTCAATATGATTTTGTGGTTGCCCAATCGGTTAATAGCTTAACTAAAGTAACCAACAAATATTGGATTAGATTAGGTGCAACAGCCACCATGAGTCAGCAATTAAAAGCTACACAAACCACTACCAGAGAGACTTTCACGCAATCACAAACGGGTGATATCACAATCGATAGTATTTATAAAGTGGTTGATTTACCTGGTACCATCGAAATTCCCGCTACCTATACAGCAGGTATTACATTACACAAAACAGCGAGCAATAACAGAGGTTTATTTGAACTTTGGTCACTCGGTGCCGAATATACGAATACACAGTGGACTAAATATAGGTACTATAATCAATCAGATAAACTAGTAGACAGTTGGCAGTTTAGAGTAGGTGCACAATTTTGTCCAGACCCTGTTGCTGGAAGAAATTATTGGAGTAATGTAAATTACCGCGCCGGATTTTTTGTAGGAGAAGATTATGTAAATCCAGATGGAAATGGTTTAAAACAATTTGGATTTTCGATGGGCATGGGACTTCCTATTAAAAAATGGAACGCATACGATAGGCAATTTACGGTACTCAATACCACGGTGCAATTTGGCAAAAGAGGCTCTAACGTAAATAATTTTACAGAAAGCTATGCGCAATTTACAATTGGCTTTAGTTTAAGCGATCTTTGGTTCCAGAAACGCAAATATGATTAATCATAACGCATATAAAAGTTGTACTCTAGCAGCCATATTTATTGGCTGCTTTTTTATGCTTGCCTGCGAAAATGATGTAAACGTTGTAAAAGAATTAGGCGCCAAAACAACCAGCATTGAAGAGGGGATTCAAATAGAAAGTTATTTAAGTAACGAAGGAAAAATAAGTGCCAAATTAACGGCACCTCTGCTGCTCCGTTACCAAGGGGATAGTGCCCGAAAAGCAGAATTTCCAAAGTCATTACACGTAGACTTTTTTGACGATAGCCTTAAATTAGAGAGTAAACTAGACGCCAAATACGGTAGATACCTCGAAAATGACCGAAAAGTTTACCTAAAAGACAGTGTTGTGGTGTTTAATTTAAAAGGAGACACCCTTTTTTGCAAAGAACTCTATTGGGACCAGGGCACTGAGCGGTTTTTTACCGATAAAGAGGTAACGCTGGTGCAAACTTACCCCTATAAACAAAAGGGCAAATATGCCAATGGGTTTACATCCAACCAAAATCTGACTAATATTGTTTTCTTTACAGTGCTTCCTGGTAGCTATGCCGTTTTACCAGATAGCGTTTTGTCAAAATAATTATTGATCAAAAATAACATCATGGAATATAGAAGAATGGGCCGCACAGGTTTACAATTAAGTGCTCTAAGTTTAGGCAGCTGGGTAACCTTTCACAAACAAATTGAAGACAATACCGCCGATACTTTAATGGGCATGGCATATGATGCTGGTATCAATTTTTTTGATAACGCAGAAGGTTATGCTTTTGGTGAAAGTGAAAAAATGATGGGGCGTGTATTACAACAAAAAAAATGGGACCGTACTTCGTATACCCTTTCTTCAAAAGTTTTTTTTGGATGGAGAACCAACAACAAACCCAATCAAACTGGACTTAGTCGTAAACACATCATAGAAGCCTGCCACGAGGCTTTGGGGCGTTTACAAACAGATTATTTAGACCTCTATTTTTGTCATAGACCCGATCAAAATGTGCCCATCGAAGAAGTGGTATGGACCATGCATAATTTAATTACGCAGGGTAAAGTATTGTACTGGGGAACCTCTCAGTGGAGTGCTGCAGAAATTATGGAAGCACACCGCGTTGCAGATCAACATCATTTAATTGGACCTACCGTAGAACAACCTCAATACAATATGTTTGAGCGTTTTAAAATGGAGCAGGATTATTTACCCGTATTTAAAAACAAAGGTTTAGGAACCACTATTTGGAGCCCACTGGGTGCTGGTTTTTTAACCGGTAAATACAATGATGGAATCCCTGCTGATAGTAGATTATCACTAGAAGGTTTTGACTGGCTCAAAGAACGCTGGGTGCAAGAAAATAAAATTGAAAAGGTAAAAAGCTTAACAGTACTCGCTGCCGAACTAGGCATTAGCATGGCCGCACTAGCTATTGCATGGACCCTTAAAAATCCCCATGTAACCACCACTATTTTAGGGGCCACTAAAACCACTCAATTAACTGAAAACTTAAAAGCATTAGATGCGCAAAAATTACTTACAACTGAGGTAATAACCCGTATTGAAGGCATTTTGGACAATAAGCCATTTATGGATTTAGCATAATATTCTATGTATATTTGCGTTTGTCTATAAGACTATGGCAGAGCAACTTTATACGATTATTTGGATTGTACTATCCCTCATTTTAATTGGCTTTTTTGCTGGTTACGAAATCGCTTTTATTAGTGCTAATAGGCTTAGTATTGAGCTCAAAAAAAAGCAAGGACTTAGAAGTGGGATCATCCTCTCTACTTTTATGGAGAGCCCAGCTAAATTTATTGGGACCTGTTTAATTGGACTCAATATTGTGCTGGTTATTTATGGCCTTTTGTTTACTTCGTTTTTAAAAAGCATTGCATGGAATCCACTAGAAGTAGAAAACGAATACCTCAAACTTGTAATTGACACCATCATCTCAACTTTTGTTGTGCTCGTGTTTGGTGAATTTATTCCAAAGGCTATTTTTAAAGCGCGCAACGATAAATTAATTGCATTTTTTGCACCTGTTGCTTCATTTTTTCATTCCTTGTTACAGCCCCTTGCAAACATTTTTGTTTCTATCGCACAGTGGATATTGACTTATATTTTTAATGTGCGTGTGAACAATAAAAATGAAGCTTTTAGCAAAGTGGATCTCGAACATTTTTTTCAGCAAACAAAAGATCAGGACGAAGAAAATCAAGAATTGAATACCGAACTTTTTGAAAATGCACTAAGCCTTCCGCTCGTGAAAATCAGGCAGTGCTTGGTTCCTAGAACAGAGATAGAAGGTGCCGATATCCATACGAGTATTGAAGACTTAAAACAACAATTTATAAAAACACAGCTTAGTAAGCTGGTGATTTATGATGATAGCGTGGATAATATTTTAGGATACGTTCATCAAATTGACCTCTTTAAAAGACCTAGTTCAGTCCAAGAAATTTTACACCCCATCATTGCAGTTCCTGAAAGTATGTCCGCTACCGATCTTATCAATAAATTTACCAAAGAGCGTAAAAGTATTGCATGGGTAGTAGATGAGTTTGGTGGAACCGCAGGTATTGTTACGATGGAAGACGTGCTCGAAGAAATTTTTGGAGAAATTAGAGACGAATACGACGTTGAAGAATTTGTAGAAAAACAACTTGCTACCGACGAATTTATTTTTAGTGGTCGACTCGAATTAGACTACCTCAAAGAAAAATACGAATTGGATTTTCCAGAAAATGAATCTGAAACACTCAGTGGTTATATCATCAATAAGCATGAAGCCATTCCAAAGCAAAAAGCAACCATTATTGTAGACCATTACCAAATTGATGTTTTAACGGTAAGTGACACAAGAATTGAGATGGTAAAACTTAAAATCTTGCGCTAAAAACCCTAACTTTAGCCCCCCAAAAGGTCCCACAAATGGCATTATTTAATAGAAATAGAGGTGAAGAGAAGGCTGAAATGACTTTTATAGATCATCTCGAAGAACTGCGTCAGCATATTATTAGGTCTGTGATTGCTATTTTAGTAATGGCTGTCATCATATTCATATACAGAGATTGGGTTTTTGATAATATAATTACAGGTCCTATCAATCCCGACTTTATTAGCTACCGTGTACTTTGTGATTTTAGTCATTGGGCACATATGGGTGACGCACTTTGCATGCCACCGGTTAAAACCAACATGCAAACAACCACATTTGGTGGTCAGTTTTTAAGTAGTATTTCTTTAGCGCTCATTGGTGGTATTCTGATAGCCTTCCCCTATATATTTTGGGAATTTTGGCGTTTTATAAAACCGGCGTTAAAAGACAAAGAATTATCCAATACACGTTTCATTATTTTTTGGGTATCGTTTTTCTTTTTTACGGGTGCCGCTTTTGGCTATTTTTTATTGGGGCCATTTACCTTTAATTTTTTAGGAAGCTTTACGCTTGGCACCAAGGGTGTTCTCGAAACAAGACCAACGCTCACCGATTATATAGACAATTTAACCAATCTCATACTTGGCTGCGGTATTGCTTTTGAGCTTCCCGTACTCGCTTACATACTCACTAAAATTGGTTTAATCACGCCTCTTTATTTAAGAAAAATTCGCAAATATGCTGTGGTGGTAATTTTGTTAGCCGCTGCTATCATTACACCAAGCCCCGATTGGATGAGCCAGCTTATCGTTTTCATTCCTTTGTTTACACTGTATGAACTAAGTATTTTAGTGTCTGCACGCGTAAGCAAGCAAAGAATCAAAGAAGAGGAAGAAGAGTGGAGTTAATGGACTATCTTTCATGCTAGTTAAATACTTTATAATATGAATTTTGTTTTTGACGCCTCTAAACCTATTGCTATTGGATCAGACCATGCTGGTTTTGAATACAAAGAAGCCATTAAAAAATGGTTAGCACACAAAGGTTATCAGGTAAAAGATTTTGGTACCCCATCTCTCGATTCAGTGGACTACCCCGACTATGCGCATCCAACGGCAGCGAGCGTAGCGAGCGGTGAAAGTACTTTTGGCATTTTAATTTGCGGAAGCGCTAATGGTGTTGCTATGACTGCCAACAAGCATCAATCCATTAGAGCAGCACTATGCTGGCAAACAGATGTAGCCGCATTAACTAGACAACACAACGACGCCAATGTTATTTGTATCCCTGCACGGTTTGTTGCATTAGCACTTGCCGAGCAAATGATAGAAGTATTTATGGAAACTGCATTTGAAGGCGGAAGACATGCGGGTAGGGTTGGAAAAATTTCATGTTCTTAATTAATCAATAAAATCCTCTTATGAAAAAATTGATCTGGATCTTTTTTCCTTTGATGAGTACGCTTGCCTTTGCGCAAAAAGCGGATGACCTCACAAAATTTGGAAAAGCAATTACAGTTAACGGCCTAAAAGAAAAACTAACTATTTTGGCGAGTGCCGAAATGGAAGGTCGCGAAACAGCTACACCTGGACAAAAGCGTGCAGCTGCTTATATCGAAAGTGAATTTAAAAGAATGGGCTTACAGCCAGGTAATGGTGATAGCTACCAACAAGTATATCCAGTATACCAAGATGCACTCACTGAAAAAAAATTAGTGGTGAATGGTAAAAATATGGATTGGGATAAAGACTTTAATTTTTCTATGCAAACCATTGCGAGTGGTAATTTTAATTTCAGCAGCATTGTATTTGCGGGATATGGTATTGTAGATTCAGCAAAAGGAATCAATGATTATGCAAACCTTGATGTAAAAGGAAAGGTTGTAGTAGTTGTTGAAGGTTCAAGTGCAGGTATGCCTACGATGGGTGTTGGTGGAAGCCGCGCATTCAACGCAAACCCTGCTTCTCCAGCAGCTAAAATGCGCGCAGCAAGTTCAAAAGGTGCGACCGGTTTACTTTTTGTTTCTGCCGATTTTCCAAAAAAATCAGCTACCCTAGTAAAAGGCGGTATGTACCTTAAAAAAAATAATGCACCTGGATTTTTAATGGTGAATATTTCTACTGCTGTTGCAAGTTCATTGCTCGGTAATACAGCTACTTTAAGTATGAATGATATTGCAGCTGCTACAAAAGGTGGTTACAATGCAGGCTTACAAATTGTCGCTACAAAAACAACCGAAAATTTAGAAAGTAGTAATGTAATTGCTATGATACCAGGTACCGATAAAAAAGACGAGTACTTGTTTTTAACAGGTCACTACGATCACCTAGGTAAAAGAGGTGATGTAATTTGGTATGGTGCCGATGATGATGGCTCTGGTACAGTTGGTGTAATGCAAATGGCAGAAGCTTTTGCAGCTGCTGCTAAAAAAGGAAAGTACCCACGCAGAACAGTTGTATTTATGACAGTAAGTGGAGAAGAAAAAGGCCTTTGGGGTTCTGAATATTACTCCGAGCACCCAATATTTCCAATGGATAAAACAACTGCTGATTTAAATACAGATATGATTGGTCGCGTAGATACAGAACGTATGACCGCTGATTCATTGAATTATATTTATGTGATTGGACATGATAAATTAAGTTCTGAATTACAAAACATCAATGAAACTGCAAATAAAAATTCTGCAAACCTAGTGCTAGATTATAAGTTTGATGACCCTAACGATAAGAATAGAATTTACTACCGTAGCGATCATTACAACTTTGCTAAAGTAGGTGTACCTATTTTATTCTTTTATGACGGTATGCTTCAAGCAGACTACCACAAACCAACAGATACGGTAGATAAAATCAATTTCGAATTGATGCAAAAAAGAACCTTAATGGTATTCCATACTGCTTGCGAAATTGCAAACAGAGATGCGATGTTAAAAAGAGATATTCCTTTAACAATGCCTGCGCGATAATACGCAGTTTTGATACCGCATAAAAAAAGCCCTCTGAAATATCAGAGGGCTTTTTTATGTATAAAATTTGCAGTTACTACTGCCCTAAAATATAAGCGAAAATAAGTGGTGCTACAATAGTTGCATCACTCTCTACAATAAATTTAGGCGTATGAATATCTAATTTACCCCAGGTAATTTTTTCATTAGGAACTGCGCCAGAGTATGATCCATAAGATGTTGTAGAGTCACTAATTTGACAAAAATAACTCCAAAACGGAACGTCATGCCATTCTAAATCTTGGTACATCATAGGCACTACACAAATTGGAAAATCACCGGCAATACCACCACCAATTTGGAAAAAGCCTACACCTTTTCCACCACTATTGGCTCTATACCACTCGGTAAGCATGATCATATATTCGATACCATTTTTTACAGTACTCGCTTTTAATTCGTTTTTGATAACATAGGAAGCAAAAATATTTCCAGTAGTACTGTCTTCCCATCCTGGAACAACGATAGGAATATTTTTTTGAGCTGCTGCAACAATCCAACTATTTTTTGGATCAATTTCATAGTACTGCTCTAACTCACCACTGAGTACCACTTGGTATAAAAATTCATGCGGAAAATAACGTTCACCCTTTGCTTCTGCATCTTTCCAAAACTTTACAATGTGTTTTTGTAAACGGCGAAACGCCTCTTCTTCTGGAATACAAGTATCGGTTACACGGTTGTAATGATTTTCTAATAAATCCCATTCGTCTTGTGGTGTCAAGTCTCTATAATTAGGTACCCGCTTGTAATGGCTATGGGCTACTAAATTCATCACGTCTTCCTCAAGGTTAGCACCCGTACAGCTAATGATGGCAATTTTATCTTGGCGAATCATTTCGGCGAGGCTAATACCTAATTCGGCGGTACTCATGGCACCCGCTAAACTCACAAGCATTTTGCCGCCTTCAAGTAAATGGGTTTCGTAACCTTTTGCAGCATCCACTAATGCAGCCGCATTAAAGTGGCGGTAATGGTGCTCAATAAACTGGGAAACAGGGCCTTTTGTCATGGTATTTGATTTGTGAGGGCAAAAGTAATTTTTTTAACCGGTTTTCTTTGTTGAAATTTGGACCATGAGACCCCTTTTTTTAGCCCTAGCGCTTGTGGCCAGCATTTTTGTATGCGCACAACAAAAACCATCCGATTTAGACAAGTCCCCCATGGATATGAGTTATTGGCCTGCTAACTTTCCCATGCTTAAATTAAGTGGTAAGGCCAGTGGAGAACCCAAGGCGAGGGTTATTTATGGAAGGCCGCAAAAAAATGGCCGTCCTTTATTTGGAGACATTGTGCAGTACAATAACATTTGGCGGTTAGGCGCCAACGAAGCCACAGAAATCGAATTTTTTGTGCCAGTAAAAATTGCCGGAAAATTAGTACCCAAGGGTCGCTATACCCTTTATGGTATCCCAAGTGAAAATAGTTGGACGCTCATATTAAATACCGATAATTTTAGTTGGGGTAATTTTAGTTACAATGCTAAAAAAGATTTGTTACGCACCGAAGTGCCAGTGATAAAAACACTAGATAGCACTGACGCATTTACTTTATATTTTGAAGAAAACAATTTAGGTGCGGGGCTAATTATTATGTGGGATCAAGTAAAAGTAATGTTACCAATTTCATTATCGAAAGAAACCGTTATTAATAAAAAGAAATAGAATTTTAATAATAGACTTATGAAATTAGCTACTAAATATATACACGCCGGCACGGAGCCTGATCCATCTACGGGCGCTATCATGACCCCTATTTATCAAACTTCAACCTATGTTCAAGAAGCCCCAGGCGTTAACAAAGGATACGAGTATGCAAGAAGCCAAAACCCAACAAGGGCAGCCCTTGAGAGCGCTTTTGCCGACATTGAAAATGGACAATTTGGACTCGCATTTAGTAGCGGTGTTGCTGCTACAGACGCTGTTATTACACTGCTAGAACCAGGCGACGAAGTGATTGCGGCAAATGATATGTATGGTGGAACCTACCGCCTCTTCACTAAAATATTTGCCAAGTATAATATTGTATTTACCTACGTGGATACCACAGATATCACACAAATAGAAAAAGCAGTTTCTAGTAAAACAAAATTATTATGGATTGAAACGCCTACCAATCCACTCATGAATATTACGGATATTGCAGCTGTTTCTTCGATTGCTAAAAAGAACAATATTTTACTTTGTGTAGACAATACGTTTGCTTCACCGTATTTACAAAATCCATTAGACTTAGGTGCCGATATTGTGATGCATTCTGCTACCAAATATTTAGGCGGACACAGCGATGTGATACAAGGTTGTCTTGTTATGAACGATGCAGCACTTCGTGAAAAATTATATTTTATTCAAAAAAGTAGAGGTGCCGTACCCGGCCCGATGGACTGTTTTTTAGTATTAAGGGGTATTAAAACATTGCACCTTCGCATGCAGCGTCACTGCGAAAACGGCGCTGCGATGGCCGCCTTTTTAAAGCAACATCCAAAGGTTGAACGCGTTTACTGGTGCGGGTTTGAAGACCATCCGGGTTATAACATTGCCAAAAAACAAATGCGTGGATTTGGTGGCATGATGAGCTTTACTTTAAAAGATGACAGTGTAGAAAATGCGGTAAGGGTTTTATCTAGTACCCAGGTTTTTGCACTCGCCGAAAGTTTAGGTGGTGTAGAATCACTCATCAATCATCCAGCTTCTATGACACACGCTTCTATTCCAAGAGAAGAACGCATAAAAAATGGACTCTCTGATAGTTTAATTAGACTCAGTGTGGGTGTTGAAGATATTGAAGATTTAATAGCGGACATCAACCAGGCAATTGGGTAATTTTAAAAACCCTTATTTATAAAGCCAATTTGCTGCCGAGCCTATTCAATTCTATTTCTGCAATTTTTGCTGTGTATTGAAGGTTCACCAAACGGTAGCCGGCATTTTCAAAACTCTGCTGTGCTTGACGCACTTCAATAATAGTTGCCTGAGCTAATTCAAATTTTTGCATCACCAAATCTAGAAGCTGACCAGAAAGTGCATAGTTGTCGGCTTCTGTTTGCATTTGCGTAATGGCATTGGTGTAGGCATTAAATGTTTTAACAGCATTTGTTTCTAGTGTAAGTGCTAGATTTTCTTGTTGGAGTTTAGCACTGCGTGTATTAAT
>JACCDP010461951.1_pt1 | contig 14602 bp, 12 predicted proteins | sample 7445841 | NCBI WGS metagenome assembly JACCDP01 (sample SAMN15323441, study PRJNA562643) | freshwater metagenome | isolation source: river surface water | place: USA:Blue River Watershed | collected 2017-08-17 | reverse complement strand
CGACAAGGAGGTCAACGTGCGCCGCGCCTTCGAGGCCGGCTGGGGCGGCGTGGTCTGGAAGACCCTGGGCGAGGACCCGCCGGTCGTCAACGTCAACGGCCCGCGCTACGCCACGCTGTGGAGCCAGGACCGGCGCGTCATCGGCTTCAACAACATCGAGCTGATCTCCGACCGGCCGCTGCAGACCAACCTCGACGAGATCAAGCGCGTGAAGCGCGACTTCCCCGACCGGGCCATGATCGTCTCGCTGATGGTGCCGGTGAACGAGGCGAGCTGGAAGGCGATCCTGGAACGCGTGGCCGACACCGGCGCCGACGGCGTGGAGCTGAACTTCGGCTGCCCGCACGGCATGAGCGAGCGCGGCATGGGCTCGGCCGTGGGCCAGGTGCCGGAGTACATCCAGCAGGTCACCGAGTGGTGCAAGAAGCACACGAAGATGCCCGTCATCGTGAAGCTCACGCCCAACATCACCGACGTGCGCTTCCCGGCCCGCGCAGCCAAGAACGGTGGGGCCGATGCCGTGAGCCTGATCAACACGATCAACTCCATCATGGGCGTGGACCTGGACCGCATGATCATGAGCCCGTCCACCGACGGCCAGGGCTCGCACGGCGGCTACTGCGGCCAGGCCGTGAAGCCCATCGCGCTGAACATGGTGGCCGAGATCGCGCGCGACCCGGCCACCGCCGGCCTGCCGCTCAGCGGCATCGGCGGCATCACCACCTGGCGCGACGCGGCCGAGTTCATCGCCATGGGCTGCGGCACGGTGCAGGTGTGCACCGCCGCGATGGTCTACGGCTTCAAGATCGTGCAGGACCTGTGCTCGGGCCTGTCCAACTTCATGGACGAGAAGGGCTACACCTCGCTGGACGACTTCCGCGGCCGCGCCGTGCCGACCGTCAAGAACTGGAACCAGCTCAACCTCAACCACGTCGACAAGGCCGTCATCCACCAGGACAGCTGCATCCAGTGCGGCCGCTGCCACATCGTCTGCGAGGACACCTCGCACCAGGCCATCTGGGCGACGAAAGATGGGAAGCGCCACTTCCACGTCAACGAAGCCGAGTGTGTGGGCTGCAACTTGTGCGTGTCGATCTGCCCCGTCCCTGGCACCATCACGATGCGCTCGCTCCAGCCTGGTGAGACGGATGCCCGCACGGGCCGGGTCATCGATGGCAGCTATGCCAACTGGACGACGCATCCGAACAACCCGATGAGCACCAGCTGCGGCTGAAGGAATTGCGATGAGTCACTATGAAGTTGGGCACTGGATCAACGGTGCGGTCAGCCACGGCAGCGGCAGCACCAAGCAGGACATCTTCAACCCCGCCACCGGCGCCGTGCAAGGCCAGCTGCTGCTGGGCAGCGTGGCCGACCTCGACGCCGCCGTGGCCAGCGCCGCCCAGGCCGTGAAGAGCTGGAGCCAGACGCCCCCGCTGGCCCGCGCCCGCGTGCTGTTCAAGTTCCTCACGCTGCTGCAGGAGCGCCGTGAGCAGCTCGCCGAAGCCATCGTGCGCGAACACGGCAAGACGCTGCCGGACGCGCTCGGCGAGGTGGCGCGCGGCATCGAGGTGGTGGAGTTCGCCACCGGCATGCCGCAGCTGCTCAAGGGCGAGTACACCGAGCAGATCGCGCGCGGCATGGACGCCTGGAGCATGCGCCAGCCGCTGGGCGTCGTCGCCGGCATCACGCCGTTCAACTTCCCCGCCATGGTGCCGATGTGGATGTACCCCATCGCCATCGGCTGCGGCAACGCCTTCATCCTCAAGCCCAGCGAGCGCGACCCGAGCTCAAGCCTGTTGATGGCGCAATGGCTGAAGGAGGCCGGCCTGCCCGACGGCATCTTCAGCGTCATCCAGGGCGACAAGGCCATCGTCGACGCCATCCTGGCCCACCCGGGCATTGCGGCGGTCAGCTTCGTCGGCTCCACGCCGGTGGCCGAGCACATCTACAAGGTCGGCTCGTCCTTCGGCAAACGCGTGCAGGCGCTGGGCGGCGCGAAGAACCACATGGTCGTCATGCCCGACGCCGACCTCGACGGCGCCGTCGACGCGCTGATGGGCGCCGCCTACGGCTCGGCCGGCGAGCGCTGCATGGCCATCTCGGTGGCCGTGGCGGTGGGCGACGTGGGCGACAAGCTCGACGCCGCGCTGGCCCCCAAGGTCAAGGCGCTCAAGACCGGCGAAGGCCACCAGCCCGGCGCCGAGATGGGCCCGCTGATCACGCGTGCGTCGCAGCAGCGCGTGGAGCGGTTGATCGGCGAAGGCATCGAGGCTGGCGCCAAGGCCGTCGTCGATGGCCGCGGCCTGCACGTGCCCGGCCATGAAGACGGCTTCTTCGTCGGCGGCACCATCCTGGACGGCGTCAGCGCCGACATGAGCTGCTACACCGAGGAGATCTTCGGCCCCGTGCTGTGCGTGGTGCGCGTGCCCGACCTGGCCGCAGCCATCTCGCTGATCGAGGCCAACGAGTACGCCAACGGTGTGGCCATCTTCACGCGCGACGGCCACGTGGCACGCGAGTTCGTGCACCACATCCAGGTCGGCATGGTGGGTGTCAACGTGCCTCTGCCGGTGCCCATGGCCTTCAACAGCTTCGGCGGCTGGAAGCGCAGCCTGTTCGGCGACCACCACGCCTACGGGCCCGAGGCGGTGCGCTTCTACACGAAGCACAAGGCCGTCATGCAGCGCTGGCCCGACAGCACGCCCAAAGGCCCGCAATTTGCTTTCCCGCAGAACACGTGAGCCCCGAGCACATCGCCTAGGGCGGGCCGCCTTGGACGCGGCCCGGCGCTCGCCCCGCTAACGCAACATGCACCATTGAGGACGCGACAACACCATGACTGATCCCTCGCTGAGCAACCACGATCTCGTTCCCACGACATCCGCTCAGCGAACGTGGCGCTGGAAGGACTACGCCGCGCTGTGGGTCGGCATGGTGGTGTGCGTGCCGACGTACACCATGGCCAGCTCCATGCTGGACCAGGGCTTCAGCTGGCAGCAGGCCGTGGGCCTGGTGCTGCTGGCCAACCTCATCGTGCTCGTGCCCATGGTGCTGATCGGCCGCGTCGGCCCCAAGCACGGCATCCCTTTTCCGGTGCTGGCGCGCGCCTCGTTCGGCGTGAAGGGTGCGAGCTTCCCGGCCGTGCTGCGCGGGCTGGTGGCCTGCGGGTGGTTCTCCATCAACTGCTACTTCGGCGCGCTGGCCCTGCACAGCTTCCTGAATGTGCTGGGCTTCGGCCTGGCCGCGCCGGCGGCGGGCGAAACCATCAGCGCTTCGCAGCTGGCCTGCTTCGTCGCGTTCTGGGCGCTGCACCTGGTGTTCATCTGGCGCGGCACCGAGTCCATCCGCTTGCTGGAGGTCATCGCCGCGCCGCTGATGATCGGCGCCTCCATCGCGCTGGTCGTGGCGCTGATGACGATGGTGCCCACGGCCCAGCTGTTCGGCCTGCCCGCCAAGGAGGTGCCCGGCGGCCCGAAGGTCTGGGCCGCGCTGACGGGGCTGGTGGGCTTCTGGGCCACGCTGGCGCTGAACATCCCCGACTTCACCCGCTTCGCCAAAACGCAGCGTGACCAGACGCTGGGCCAGACCATCGGCCTGCCGCTGCCGATGGCGCTGTTCTCCATGGTTGGCGTCATCGGTTTCTCGGCCAGCGCCATCCTGTACGGCAAGGCCGAGCTCTTCCCCGACGCGCTACTGGCCAAGATGGGCCCGGTGGCCGCCGGCCTGGGCCTGCTGGTCATCCTGCTGGCCAACCTGACCACCAACGTGGCCGCCAACCTCGTCTCACCGAGCTACGACTTCTCGCAGCTGGCACCCAGCAAGATCAGCTTCCGCATGGGCGGCCTCATCGCCGCCGCGCTGGGCCTGCTGTTCATGCCGTGGAAGCTGCTGGCCACGTCCGGCGGCTACCTGTTCACGTGGCTGGGCGGTTATGGCACCTTACTGGGCGCCATCGCCGGCATCCTGCTGACCGACTACTACCTGATCCGCCGCACCGAGCTGAACAGCGCCGACCTCTACCGCCGTGGCGGCGAGTACGAGTACAGCAACGGCTGGAACCCACGCGCCCTCGTCGCGCTGCTGCTGGGCGTGCTGCCCTGCATGCCGGGCTACCTGGTGGTGTCGGGCGTGCTGGACAAGGCGTCCGTCGCACCCGCGCTGGTCACCTTGTTCGACTTCGGCTGGTTCTTCAGCCTGGCCGTGTCCGGCACGGTCTATTTCTTCAGCATGCCGCGCCAGCGCGCGGCCTTGGGAGTGCATGCATGAGTTCGCTCTTGATCCGCGGGGCCATCGTCGTCAACGCCGATGCCGAAGCCCGCACCGATGTGCTGTGTGTGGACGGCAGCATCGCCGCCCTCGGCGAGCGCGCCGTGCGTGAAGCCCCCGCCGGCACGACGACGCTGGACGGCACCGGCCAGTACCTGATTCCCGGCGGCATCGACCCGCACACGCACATGCAGCTGCCCTTCATGGGCACGGTCACACAGGACGACTTCTTCACCGGCACCGCCGCCGCGCTGGCCGGCGGCACGACGTCCATCATCGACTTCGTCATCCCCAACCCGCAGCAACCGCTGATGGACGCCTACCGCACCTGGCGCGGCTGGGCCGAGAAAAGCGCGGCCGACTACGCCTTCCACGTCGCCGTGACCTGGTGGGACCAAACCGTCAGCGACGACATGGGCACGCTGGTGCGCGACGAAGGCGTGAACAGCTTCAAGCACTTCATGGCCTACAAGAACGCCATCATGTGCGACGACGAAACGCTGGTGAACAGCTTCAAGCGTGCGCTCGAACTGGGCGCCATGCCCACCGTGCACGCCGAGAACGGTGAGCTGGTCTACCTGCTGCAGGCCGAGGTGGCCAAGATGGGCATCACCGGCCCCGAAGGCCACCCGATGAGCCGCCCGCCGATGGTGGAAGGCGAAGCCGCCAACCGCGCCATCGCGATTGCCGACGTGCTGGGCGTGCCCATCTACATCGTGCATGTGAGCTGCATCGAAAGCGCCGAGGCCATCGCGCGCGCGCGCGCCCGTGGCCAGCGCGTCTATGGCGAAGTTCTGGCGGGCCACCTGCTCATCGACGACAGCGTCTACCGCGACCCCGACTTCAACAAGGCTGCGGCCTATGTGATGAGCCCGCCCTTCCGCCCCAAGATCCACCAGGAGTTCCTGTGGCGCGGCCTGCAGAGCGGCCAGCTGCACACGACGGCGACCGACCACTGCACCTTCTGCGCCGAGCAAAAGGCCGTGGGCAAGGACAACTTCGCCAAGATCCCCAACGGCTGCGGCGGCGTCGAGGAGCGCATGGCCGTGCTGTGGGATGCCGGCGTCAACTCCGGGCGCCTGACGCCATCAGAGTACGTCGCCATCACGTCGGCCAACGCGGCCAAGCTGTTCAACATGTACCCGCGCAAGGGCGTCATCAAAGAGGGCGCAGACGCCGACCTCGTGCTGTGGGACCCGGCCGGTATCAAGACACTGAGCGCAAAGACGCAGTTCTCCAAGAACGACTTCAACATCTTCGAGGGCCGCACCGTGCGCGGCATTCCCAGCCACACGATCAGCCAGGGTCGCGTCGTGTTCGCCCGCGGCGAGCTGCGCGCCGAGCCCGGCACCGGCCGCTACCTGAAGCGCCCGCCATTCGGCCCGCAGTTCGACGCAGCCGCCAAGCGCACGGCCGAGCTGATGCCCACGGCTGTGGCGCGGTGAAGGAGAACCTCATGGACATGCCCGCCAAGACCCCCGACATCACCAAACTCCGCGTCAACGGCCAGCGCCTCTGGGCCTCGCTGATGGCGCTGGCCCAGATCGGCGCCACAGACAAGGGCGGCGTCTGCCGCCTGACGCTGACCGACCTCGACAAGCAGGGTCGCGACCTCGTCACGCGCTGGGCGCGTGAGGCCGGCATGACGGTCACTGTCGACAAGATCGGCAATGTCTTCATGCGCCGCGCGGGCCGCAACAACGCCCTGCCGCCCATCATGACCGGCAGCCACATCGACACCCAGCCCACCGGCGGCAAGTTCGACGGCAACTACGGCGTGCTGGCCGGCCTCGAGGTCGTGCGCACGCTCAACGACCACGGCATCGAAACGGAAGCCCCCATCGAAGTCGCGTTCTGGACCAACGAGGAAGGCTCGCGCTTCGTGCCCGTCATGATGGGCTCGGGCGTGTTCGCCAAGGCCTTCACGCTGGAGCACGCCTACGCGGCCACCGACACCGAAGGCAAGACGGTCAAGGGCGAGCTGGAGCGCATCGGCTACATCGGCGAGCAGGAGCCCGGCGACCACCCCATCGGCGCGTATTTCGAGACGCACATCGAGCAAGGCCCGGTGCTGGAGGACCACGACAAGACCATCGGCGTCGTCACCGGCGTGCTGGGCATCCGCTGGTACGACTGCGTCGTCACCGGCATGGAGGCCCACGCCGGCCCCACGCCGATGGCGCTGCGCAAGGATGCGCTGCAGGTGGCCACGCACCTGATGCAGGAAGTGGTGGCCTGCGCCCACCGCCACCCACCGCACGGCCGCGGCACGGTGGGCATGGTGCAGGTGCACCCCAACAGCCGCAACGTCATCCCCGGCCGCGTGAAGTTCAGCATCGACCTGCGCAACGCGACGGACGTGCTGTGCGAGGCGATGGACGCGGACATCCGCGCCGTGGCCGCCAAGCTGTCGGCCGACAGCGGCCTCGCCATCGAGATCACCCCGGTCAGCAACTACCCGGCCCAGCCCTTCCACGCCGACTGCATCGCTGCCGTGCAGCAAGCGGCGAACGCGCTGGGCTACAGCAACATGCCGGCTGTCTCGGGCGCCGGCCATGACGCCGTCTACATGGCCCGCCTGGCCCCGGCCGGCATGATCTTCATCCCCTGCAAGGACGGCATCAGCCACAACGAGATCGAGGACGCCAAGCCCGAGCACATCGAGGCCGGGTGCAATGTGCTGTTGCAGGCGATGCTGGGCATGGACCGCGCGAAGGCCTGAGCCGTTCGCCGCACGCCCTGCATTGGCAGGCCTGCGGCGTCGAAGCCCTGCGCGGCCCGACAGCCGATGTGACCTCAGTCCCTGCCGTGGCCGTTGCCGTGACCGCGGCCTCGGCCTCGGTCGTCATCCTTGTCATGGCTGCGGCCACGCCCGCGCCCCGGGCCGTCGTCATCGCGCCAGCCGCCGCGCTCGCGGTCGTACTGGTCGCGGTAGCGCGGCACGTACTCGCGCTCGTACCAATCGCCCTTCACGAAATAGACCGGCCGGCCGCAAGCGTCGTACTTGCTGCAGTGCTTGGCCCAGTTCTTCTCATGCCCTGGAGGCACGCGCAGATACAGCGGCGGCGGTGGGGCAGTGACGCGCTGGATGATGACCGGCTGCGGGTAGATCACCTGCGGCCGCATGCTGCCAATGTCGATCTGGCCATAAAAGCCAGGCTGGCCGATGCTGATCGACACGCCGACGTCGGCGGCACGCGCGGGCGCCGCCGGCAGCGTGGCCGTCGCGGCCAGCGCCGCCAACACGATTGCTGCAGTTTTCATCGAAGGACTCCGGTCATGGAAACGAAGCCCGATTATTCGGACGCTGCCGCCTGCGGCGACGGTGGCAACCATGCCGCCGCGAGAACTGCCTGACAGATCGGCTCAGCGCGTCGATTCGGCCAACAACCGCGCGGCCGTGCTGGCCGGCACGGCGTAGGTGATGCCGGTCGGCGCGCTGAGCGCGGCTTCCTTGGTGCTCTTGACGGCGCCGCCCTGCAGCACGCCCACCACCTCACCCGTCTCGACATCCAGCACCGGCCCGCCACTGTTGCCAGGGTAGGCGACGGCATCGAGCTGCATCACCTTGAAGGCGCCGCTGCGCAGCTGGCGAACGGCGCGCGGGTCCAGGCCCGCCGGGCCTTCCGCCGGCTGGGCAATGAGCGTCCAGGCAGACACGATGCCGCGGTGCGTGGTGTGCACCTGGCCCAGCGCATTGCCGATCGGGAAACCCATCAGCGCAATCGACGCGCCCTCCTCGGCGTCGCGCTCGGCCAGCTTCAGCACCGGCAAGGCCGGCCCGTCGATGGCCAGCACGGCCAGGTCATTGCGCAGGTCACGGCCCAGCAACTTGGCGCTGCGCGTCTGCCATTGACCATCGCCCAGCCACACCTGCACGGCGATGCTGCGGTCGATGCGCTCGGGCGTCTCCTCGGGCACGACGTGCGCATTGGTCAGCACGTGCAGGCCGTCGCCCACGGCAAAGCCGGCTGCGCGAAAGCCGAAGCGCGGCGTGTCCATCAGGCCGTAGCTGCCCACGGCCACAACCGAGCGCTTGACCCGCGGGATGAGCGCCTGCAGCGGCTCGGCCGCCACGGCTGTGCCGCCGCACGCCAGGCCGGCCAGCCCCGCCAGCATGTCTCTGCGCAACAGGCTTGGCCCGGTCGCGGCTTGGGGCGGAAGACGGCGGGTCGGCAAGGTGGGCATGACGGCAGGGGCTGAAGCGTGTCGAGGGGCGAGCCTACTGCAATCGGCGGCCACCTCCCCCCCACGTCTGTCCTTGCCTCGCACCCGGCCGGGAGCGTCAACCGCCCAGCTGACTCACATCCCGCACCGCGCCCTTGTCCGCCGACGTCGCCAGCAGCGCATAGGCCTTCAGCGCGGCGCTCACCTTGCGCGGACGCGCTTCAACCGGCTTCCAGCCCTTCGCATCCTGCTCGGCGCGGCGCTTGGCCAGCTCTTCGTCGCTGACGAGCACGTCGATCGTGCGGTTGGGGATGTCGATGCGGATGCGGTCGCCGTTGCGCACCAGGCCGATCGCGCCGCCGGCCGCCGCCTCCGGCGAGCAATGGCCGATGGACAGGCCCGAGGTGCCGCCGGAGAAGCGGCCGTCGGTCAGCAGCGCGCAGGCCTTGCCCAGGCCTTTGCTCTTGATGTAGCTCGTCGGGTAGAGCATTTCCTGCATGCCGGGGCCGCCCTTGGGGCCTTCGTAGCGCACGACGACCACGTCGCCGGCCTTCACCTGGTCGTCCAGGATGTGGGCGACGGCCTCGTCCTGGCTCTCCACGACGTGGGCGGGGCCTTCGAACACCAGCAGGCTGTCGTCCACGCCGGCCGTCTTCACGACGCAGCCGTCCAGCGCGATGTTGCCGCGCAGCACGGCCAGGCCGCCTTCCTTGCTGAAGGCGTGTTCGAACGAGCGGATGCAGCCGTCGGCGCGGTCGGTGTCCAGGCTCGGCCAGCGCGTGTTCTGGCTGAAGGCCACCTGCGTGGGGATGCCGGCGGGGCCGGCCCTGTAGAAGGTCTTCACGGCCTCGCTGGGCGAGCGGGCGATGTCCCACTGGTCCAGCGCGTCCTTCAGGGTCTTGGCATGCACGGTGGGCACGTCGGTGTGCAGCTTGCCGGCACGGTCCAGCTCGCCCAGGATGGCCATGATGCCGCCGGCGCGGTGCACGTCTTCGATGTGGTACTTGTTGGTGTTGGGTGCCACCTTGCACAGCTGCGGCACATGGCGCGACATACGGTCGATGTCGGCCATCGTGAACTCGATCTCGGCCTCCTGGGCGATGGCCAGCAGGTGCAGGATGGTGTTGGTGGAGCCGCCCATGGCGATGTCCAGCGCGATCGCGTTCTCGAAGGCCTTGAAGCCCACCGCGCTCGGCAGCACGCTGTCGTCGTCCTGCTCGTAATAGCGTTTGCACAGCTCGACGGCCGTGCGGCCGGGCTGCTTGAACAGCGCCTCGCGGTCGGCATGCGTGGCCACCACCGTGCCGTTGCCGGGCAGCGAGAGGCCCAGGGCCTCGGTCAGGCAGTTCATCGAGTTGGCGGTGAACATGCCCGAGCAGCTGCCGCAGGTGGGGCAGGCCGAGCGCTCGACCTCGGCCAGATCGGCATCGCTGACCTTGCTGTCGGCGGCCATGACCATGGCGTCGATGAGGTCCAGCTTCTTGATCTCGATCTTGGCCGTGCCGGGCACGGCCAGCTTCACCTTGCCGGCTTCCATCGGGCCGCCGGAGACGAACACGACGGGGATGTTCAGCCGCATCGCGGCCATCAGCATGCCGGGGGTGATCTTGTCGCAGTTGGAGATGCACACCAGCGCGTCGGCGCAGTGGGCGTTGACCATGTACTCGACCGAGTCGGCAATGATGTCGCGGCTGGGCAGCGAATACAGCATGCCGTCGTGGCCCATCGCGATGCCGTCGTCCACCGCAATGGTGTTGAATTCTTTGGCCACGCCGCCCACGGCCTCGATCTCGCGGGCCACCAGCTGGCCCAGGTCCTTCAGGTGCACGTGGCCGGGCACGAACTGCGTGAAGCTGTTGGCGATGGCGATGATGGGCTTGGAGAAGTCATCGTCCTTCATGCCGGTGGCACGCCACAGCGAGCGGGCGCCCGCCATGTTGCGGCCGGCGGTGGAGGTCTTGGAGCGGTAGGTGGGCATGGCGGGGCCTGCGGCGTGCGGGTCGGAAAGACCGCGATTTTCTTGCACGGCCCGGCCGCTGTCTCGCCCGAACGCTATTCCGCAGCGGCGCCGAAAGCTTGGTTGCAGCATGCCGAATGCTCGGCAACCGGGTCGAGCTGGGGCTACGCGGTGTGCCGCGCCAGGAAGCGCCGCATCGTGGCGTCCAACAGCCCTCGCCGCTCGATGATCTGGCTCAGCTCGCCGCCGCCGGTGGCGAACAGATTGAGTTCCAGCGCCAGCGGCCCGCCGTCCGCCAGCGCGATGTCCCACTGCTGAAAGCGCAGCTTCGGGAACACCAGCGCGGCGCGCTCGACGAAGGCGCGCACGGCCGGCCAGTCAGGCACCTGCAGGGCGAGCAGGTCAGCGCCGGTGTCGGGGTGGCGCTGCACTTCGCGACGACGCAAGCCGCTGCCAGTGACGACCCGCGTGACACGCCCGTCGCCCAGGTCCAGGCCGGCAGCGAGGTTGCCTGTACGGCCGTCGTTGAAGTTGTCGTTCATGTTCGTGCCGGTGGGCAGCTTCCAGAACGCCCGGTGGATGAGCGGCCCTTCGACCTCGTCCAGCAGCACCATCACCCGCAGGCTGGTGGCCAGGCTGCCGATCTGCGGCACGAGCCGCGGGTCCGGCGCCACGGGCGTCTGCAGCAGGTAGCCAAGCCGCTCGAGGTCGAACCGGGGGGCGGCGAAGTCGGCCACGGCCAGCCGCTCGCCGCTGCGCAGGCACACGGCATCGGCAGCCGGGTCGTAGCGCTCGGCGAAACAGGCGCCGCGCCCGAAGCCGCTCGCCGAGGGCTTGCCGAAGAACGGGTAGTGGGCGGGCTCGCGCAGCCAGGCCTGCAGTTCCGCCAGGTCCCCCAGGGGCCGTGCCGACTGCAGCAAGCGCGTGCGGCCGGGCAGGTAGACAGCGCGCGTCTCGGTGCAGCGCAGACCTTGCGCGGCGAGCAGTTCGGTGGTGAGCACCTTGTCCAGGCCCAGGCAGGCCCACGCGCGATCATTGAGCCGGTCCAGCCGCGGCTCCATGCGCCAGCCAACAAACTCGGCCACGGCCCCCGGCGTGAGTTCGGGGTCGAACAGGCGGTAGGTGTAGTAGTCACCCGGGCCCAGGCGGGCCTCGCTGAGGGTCACTCGGGCGATGTCGCGCAACTGCCGCCACGGCGTGGGGCCACCCTGGGCGTGCACCTCGCGCGATTGCTGCAGGAAGGCATTCAGCTTGTCCCAGACAGCCCTCATGGCGCCCCCCGCCCCGCGTGAAGCCGGGGCCGCGAAAACTCTAGCCCAGCCCGGCCTGCAAGCGGCTGGCCGCCAGCGCCAGCGTTTCATCACGTTTGGCGAAGCAAAACCGCACATGGCGCCGCTCCTGCGGCTGCTGGTAGAAGACCGACAGCGGAATGGCCGCCACGCCCACGTCGGTGGTCAGCCAGCGGGCGAAGTCGAGCTCGCTCAACGCAGACACGGCGCTGTAGTCCACCGTCTGGAAATAGGTGCCCTCGCAGGGCAGCAGCTTCAGCGGCGTGCCGGCCAGCGCCGCGCGGAAGGCGTCGCGCTTGGCCTGGTAGAAGCGGCTCAGGCCCTGCCATGGCGCGGGGTCGGCCAGGTAGGCGGCAAGTGCGTGCTGGGTCGGCGTGTGCACCGTGAACACCGTGTACTGATGCAGCCGGCGAAACGCCGCCGTGAGCGCGGGCGGTGCGGCCACGAAGCCGACCTTCCAGCCCGTCACGTGGAAGGTCTTGCCGAAGCTGCTGACGAGAAAGCTGCGCGCACGCAAGCGCGGGTAGCGGGCAACGCTCTCGTGCGGCTGGCCGTCGAACACCATGTGCTCATAGACCTCGTCGCTGACGATGAACAGGTCGTGTTCCTCGGCGATGCGCTCCAGCGTCAGCAGGTCGTCGCGGGTGGCAACGCGGCCGCTGGGGTTGTGCGGCGTGTTCAGCACCAGCGCGCTGGTGCGGGGCGTGATGGCGGCGCGCACCGCCGCCCAGTCGATGCGGTAGTCCTGCGTCATCGGCACGCCCACCGGCACGCCGCCGGCCAGGCGGATGGCCGGGTCGTAGCTGTCGTAAGCGGGCTCGAGGATGATGACCTCGTCGCCCGCGCCCACACAGGCCTGCAGCGCGGTGATGAGGCCTTGCGTGCCGCCAGCGGTGACGGTGATGTCGGTGCCCGCGTCGTAGGCCGCGCCGTAGACGCCGTTCAGCTTGGCCGCGATGGCCTCGCGCAAGGCCGGCACGCCGGCCATCGGCGGGTACTGGTTGAGGCCGGCGGCCATCGCGTCCGTGACCCGCTGCAGCAGCGCCGGGTCGGCACCGAAGTCAGGAAAGCCCTGGCCCAGGTTGACCGCCCCGTGGTCGGCGGCGAGCGCCGACATGACGGTGAAGATGGTGGTGCCGGTGTTCGGCAGCTTGGCGGGCAGGACGGGCATGGCCAACAGGGGTGACGGCGAAGAGCCCCATTGTGTCGGGGCAGCCCTGCGGCTGCGATGAACGGCGGGCCCGCTCGCCGAGCCCCACGATCAATCGAAGAAATCGCTGAGCCAGGACTTGCGCCGCGGGCCGCCGGGGTGGCCATGGCTGCCATGACTGCCATGGCGGCCGTAGTCGGAGTCGACGAAATCAGGCCGCCGCGCTGGGCTGGCGACCGGGCTGGGCGCGGCTGCGGCGGCTCGCTCGATGAGCTTGTCGAGCTCGCCACGGTCCAGCCAGACGCCACGGCATTGGGGGCAGTAATCGATCTCGACACCCTGGCGCTCGCTCATGACGAGGGCGGTGTCAGGGCAATGGGGGCATTTCATAAGCAGACTCCTGTGGGGGGCGGCGGGCCATCAAAGCCCGTCGGGCAATTGGCGGCGCAGCGGCAGCGCCCGGCGGGGTTGGCGGTGCAGCAGCCGCGCCAGCAGGCGCAGCGCGCGGGCCAGCGCGTCGTCGAAGGCCGCGCGCCATTCGCTGGCCACCGACCGCACGATCACGGTGCCAGCGCCCACGGTGTGCAGTTCCAGCTGGCAGAGCTTGTCGACGCCGCCGCGCGGGCCGTTCAGATCGGCCAGCTGCACCGTGGCCCGAGGCACCCGGCCGGCCAGCCGCGAGAGGGCGGTGCGCAGTCGGGCCTGGGCCAACTCGCGGTGATCGGACGCATGCGGCGCGCGGAATTTGAACAGGACTTGCATGGCGGACTCCAGCAATGACAGGAGTCCTTCACTTGAGGGCGCGGGCGCCAACACCCAGCAGGAAATCCGTGAGGCTCACTTCCGTGCATCGGAAGTGATGCCTGCCGGCATGCCGGCGCTCAGTGAGGCGGCTGCTCCAGCGGGTCGTAACGCTGGCCGCGCAGCAATGCCAGCGGTGAGCGCCAGTAGATGTCGACGTTGTGCAGCGGGTCGGTCAGCACCTTGGTCACCCAGGCCAGCCCCCACGACGGACCGCGCCCGACGGCCAGCTGCAGCCCCCGCAGCAGGAGGCCCGAAACCGCCAGCATCAACCAGGCCAGGCCCACGTCGTGCGCCCAGCCGCTGAAGCCCTGGCCGGGCTCGATCAGCCCGAACAGCGAGGGCGAGAGCGCCAGCAGCAGCGGCAACGCCAGCCAGACGCCGATCAGCACCGCCTTGCGACGCATGTTGTAGCCGGCCTTGATGGCCTCCTTGTGGGCGTCCGTCGCCTGGTTGACGTGGTCGTAGCCGCGCGGCTCGAAAAAGATGTGGCCGCTCTGGCGTGTGACCATGCCGACGCACCAGCCCAGCCAGGCGGCGGCCGCCGGGTCGACGAACAGCAGGCCGTAGGCCACCAGGAAGCTGAGGGCGCTGACCAGGTGCAGCGTCTGGTTGATGCGGCACTGGTGGTAGTAGCGGTGGTCGTCCCAGCGCAGCGTGCGGACGTGGTCCCAGAACGTGGACATCGAGAAGGCTCCTTGCAGTTGCGGATCGCGACCGCGAGCCTCGCGGGCACGCATGAAATTCACGTGACGCCGAGCGGCGCCCGGCCCGGCGCGGCGGCCAGGCTTGATCCAGCGCAAGAAGGTGCCACGGGCGGTCTCGCCGTCACCGTGCCGTCATGCAGTGGCGAGAGGCGCTGTACAGGCGCCCGGCCCCGCCGCGCGGTCAGAGGAAACGTTCCAGCAGCTTCTTGGAGTGCTTGTCCAGCGCCCAGCGGTCCGGCACCTGCAACTGCACGCCATGCGT
>JACCDP011331763.1_pt1 | contig 14613 bp, 8 predicted proteins | sample 7445841 | NCBI WGS metagenome assembly JACCDP01 (sample SAMN15323441, study PRJNA562643) | freshwater metagenome | isolation source: river surface water | place: USA:Blue River Watershed | collected 2017-08-17 | reverse complement strand
TCTTTAATTTCTTGAACAACTTCTTTTACCTCTTCTTTTACATCCTCTTTAATTTCTTGAACAACTTCTTTTACCTCTTCTTTTACATCCTCTTTAATTTCTTGAACAACTTCTTTTACTTCTTCTGTATAATTTACAACATCAACTACAATGTTATATAATTGAGTTTGTGAAACCGAATTTTCTTCTGACATTTTATATATTATTTATTATATAATATATAAAAAAAATTTTAATTCTTTAATTCTGGAATATCAACATTCTGATTTCCTACAAAAATTTGTATAATATCAACTGGATGAACTACTCTACTATTAAAATCTATAAATGAAAATTCATCACGTTTATATATCTTTTCCTTAAATGATTTATTATAATACTTTGGTCTTATATTTTCCTTTTCTTTAAAATTTGGCCAATTTGGCAATGTTAATATAAATGTTAATTCTGAATTTTCTTCAACCATTCTCTTTACTTTATTTATCATAACTCCCATTAATGTTTCGTCATAAGGAGGATTTAAATGTATTATATTAGTTGGAAACTTATCTATAGTAAAGAAATTTCCTAAACTTCCAAATGGCTTTTCTAAATCCTCAAATACACTACAATAATTATTGAAGAAATGATTAAATATACCTCCAAATCCTTCTGTTATATTATCATTTGGATTATATCCTTTATTAAAATAATCTATTGATAATCCACATGTTCCAATACCCATATATTTATAACGAATAGATGCTGCTGCTAACAACTTTTGTTTATTTATATCTTTTTCATTTATTATAAATCCTCTAATATCATCTATAATAGTACTTTTATATTTTATAATTGATCCTGAAGTACCATGTCCCTGAATACTTAATTCAACATCTTCTTTTGATACTTTGCTTAATTTATTTAAAGCATCTTTAATACCATTTTCAATTATATCAGGAATATTAATTTTAGTATCTATAAATTTTCTTTGAGACATAAACCATCTAATATCATTATTAAGTTGAATTTTAGCATACTCATTATTTCCTTCTATAAAAACAGAATCAGTATTTGTATTTTTATTTATCATCATTTTATTAAAAAAATATCTTAACACCATATACTTTAAATCTTCTTCTTTCATTATCTTTTTACTTTGTAATATTTGTAAAATATTTAAATAACTTTCTTTTCTAACTAACTCTTTTTCTAATACACTTTTATCTATTTCTATTTTTTCTTCTAATCCTGAGTTTAGCTCAGGTAATTCAGTAATAGGTTCTGAAGATCTTATTTCTTCTACTAGTGGCTTTATCTCTTGTTCATATATCTCTTCACTCGAAGACCCACGAGGGCTGGGACCCGAGAACCAGAGGTCTTCAGTTATTTCAACTTCTTTTTCTTCTTTAATTTCTTGAGATATAGATTTAATATCAGGTTTTACAACTTTCCATGCAGAATAATAATATCTAGTTGGACCTTTTACTTGAGGATACATAATATTAATAAAAGTAAACCCAAACTCCATTTTAGAATAAAGTTCGTTTTTACTCATATATTTAAGACTATCACTGTAAGTTTCTAAATATTTGTAATCTGGTACTTGATTAGGATTCTCAACAGGATCTTTCACAAGTTCGAATACTGCATGTTCAATGTCAATTAATGCTCTAACAGCATTAGAGTTGCAATCATGCTCTCTAATAAGAATAATAGAGTTGTTCTTTGAAACTCTCCATAGTTCTTTAAGAGCTTTATCAACGTTTGGAACGTGATGAAGAACTTGGAAAGCAGTAATAAAATCAAAAGTATTATCTTCAAAAGGAAGAACATTAGATTTTAAATATCTATAAGTAATATTATTTTTATATTGTTCTACAATTTTATTACCAAACCAATCTTTTATATCTGTAACAAATACATTTTCTTTTGAAAGATTAAGATATTTTGCTATCGAATTTGTTATATCACCTTTTCCACCACCATAATCTAAATATTTTAATGACGAGGGTCGGGACCCGAAAACCGATGATTTTTCTGAAGACCTCTGGTTTTCGGGTCCCGGCCCTCGTGGGTCTTCGACTAAAAGATTAAAAAAATTAAACTTATTTAACTCAGTTACTCTAAACATACCTCTGTCAAAATCTTCTTCTGATGTTTCTTGTTTCATTGTATTCTTATAAATATTTAACAACTGTTTATAAATGTCTATGTCATTTTCTGACATTCCTTTTATTGTAGCTAAAAGCAAAGGTTTATTATATTTTATATTTTTATTAAAAAATATTAACTTTAATAATAATGATACTAAATCTTGCGAAATAAACTTTTCAGCAAATTTCATTTGCATTAAACTATAAGTTGGGAAAAAATTATCATCAAATATTTTACCTATTATATTAGATATTTGTATATTATCAAGTTTTATTTGAGAATTAAGTTTATTTAATAAAGACGGCATTATATTACTCATATAGTTTTCATATTTTTTTATACTTTGTATTTCAGAAGGAATGTAAGTAATATATTTATATTTATCATTATCGTGAAGTTTAAGGCATATGTAATTATAGTAAAATGATTTTAAAAAGTTGAATAAAATTTTATTAGTATAATAATATCTATCAACAGTTTCTATTACTGAATTCTCAACTCCTAAAGATATGTTAAGTGTATTTAAAGATTTTAAAAATAATTTTAAATTATAAGCAATTTTATGTTTATTTATAAACTCAATAAATTTCATATCTTGAAAATCAGTGTATTTATATACATTTTTTAAAGCAGGAAATTTATAAAAATTATCTAGTAAATTTTGAAAATATATTTCTAAATTTCTTATTGATGTTTCTGAAGACCTTGGGTCTTCGACTGATTTAGATTCTGTTGATAATATAGTAATATATTTTTGTAAAAGATTATAATCATATTCAGAAAAATCTAATAATCTGACTCCAGGTGCTAATTTTTCCTTATTTATTAAACTTTTTAAAACTTTACTTTTTAAATTATTTGTATAAGTTTCAGATATATTAGAGTTTATTATTTGTGGTACTACAGTTATCTTTGTTTTAAAAGATTTATAAAAATCATCAAATGATGGATATTCTGAAAGAATTAAATCTTCAATAACTTTTTCAAATGTTTGAGATCTATTCAAAACTTCCTGGAAAACTCCGTCTATAATTGTATCTAATATAGATATATTTGAAAAATTTTCCTTATTAATTTTATTTAATAAGTAAATACCATACATATAAAGTGTTTGAGTATTTTTTGTTTCTGGATAAACTACATAATTTATCATACACATAGGAGTTTTCTTTAATGAAATAAATAATTGCATTTCATCTTTCAACGTATCTAAATTAATAGCACTTGAATTCATTTGATCGTAATTTATATTTTTTACCTTACTAGAGTCTGAGATTAATCCATAAAGATCAAAATCATCCCAGTTTAAATAAACATTATAAACATCTTGAAGAGTTTTCATCATAACTATATATTGTGAAAAAGGAAAATAGTTAAACTCTGATAATTTTTTTAAATTTGAAGATCCTTCAAAACAAGTACATAAATTCTCATTATAAGTGATTTTATGTATAGGTAAAATAAAAGGACATGATTTGCTAAGTTCTCTTTGAACGATAGCGGTAAGTTTATTTTTTACAACAACTAAATTATCTGAAAAATTCTCAACAGGATTTTCAATGTAAGAATTTAGAGTTGGATTTAAAATATTATAAATAATTTCTTCTTCAGGCAACATATTAAAAATATAATAAGAAAAAATAAAATAAAACTATTTTATTCTATTATAAATTTTTTTAAATATATCAGTTATTATCTGCTCTTTGATATATTTAAATATTGATATATTTAAGTTATCTTATTTAATATCTTAATTAACTTATCAAAATCTGGAAAAATTTTTTCAAAATCCTTAACTATTCCTCCTAATTCTTTACATATTTTTAATCTTGTAACTGAATGTTTTTTAATTGTTGACATATTATCTATTAAATCTATATATATCGGACTAACATCATCTCTTCTAAATATTCTTCCTATATACTGCTGAAATCCCTCTTCTACATCTGCTCCACTTATTAACATATCTAATTTTGGATGATCAAAACCTACTCCTCCCTTGCTATAAGTTGCTATTAATATTCTACAATCATAATTAAATGTTCGTTGTGTATCCATAAACACATCTACTTCTTCACCATATTGTTTTAATATACTCATTAATTTTAAAGCATGTTCTTTTCTTTTTACTAAAACAAGAATATTTCTATTTAAGAAATATCTACATAAATTTACAATTAATTCATTTCTTGAAACATCAGTTGCTTGTCCTTCTAAAACACTGTTCCAGTCTAATTTTCCAGTAATATTTAATTTAGAATCTGGTTTATAATCAGTATTAAGTTTGTAAATATTAAATGGTTTAGAAAGTTTTCTATACACAATTTCAGGACCACAGAAAAGTTCTATAATTCTATCCATTCCATCAGTACGAAAAGGAGTTGCTGAAAGACCGATAAGATACTTAGGAAAGATGTATAATAAACTTTTAGAGAAAGAGTTAGTACAAACAGTATGAATTTCATCAACAATAATAAGACCAATATCTTTATAGAAATCTTTAGATTTTTTAGGAACATTTATAACATTTGCTATAATAAAGTCAGGATCTTCATCATCAATTAGAAGATTAGGATCTTCTTTTCTTGCTTTTTTAGTAGGAGTTTCTCCAAGAATACTATAAGTAGCGTCGGGGATATATTTTTTAATACTAGAAATCCATTGATCAACAATAATTTTACGATGACAAAGAATAATAGTTTTAAGTTTAATTTTAGAAGCAAGATAAAGTGCCATAACAGTTTTACCAAAACCTGTATGAAGACTAAGAACTACTGATTTAGTGCGATTTAAAATTTCAAGAATTTCATCACGAACTTCTTTTTGACGAGTAAGAAGATTTCCATTAAAATTAATGTCAATAGAAGATGGAGATGGTTGGACAAAATTTAAAGAAGAAAGATGATGATAAAAATAACTAAGGGGAACACAAGCATAGTTAATAGAGTTTTCAGAAAAAGTATCAAAAGCTTCAACTGTTTTTAAAGAAGGTTGATAAGAGTTATTACCACCAAAAAAAGAAGTATCTTTAACAATAGGTTTTACGTGAAGATCTTTATTTAATTTTTTAATGGTAGCATTATTAAATGATGAAATAGGAATTTTTACACTCATTAAAAATAAGAAAAAAAATATTTTTTGCTTTTAAACAAAAGATGAAATATTTTTAAATAATCAATTAATTCTAAAAAAATAAAATATAAAATTATTTAAAAAAATAATTTTTTTCTTGATTATTAATAAAATATAATGTCGTTCTATAACGTTTCTAACCCATCTAACTTCGCTGTTTTAGATCTTGCTAACCGTCAGGGAGCTTTCAAACAATCTGGTTTGTTCCGTGCTGATGCTACTCAAATCCTTTCCGCTGATGTTACTTTGACTGCCGCTCAAGTTATTGCTGGTGTTATTGTTGTTAATACCGTTGGTGGTGCTCGTACTATCACTCTCCCATCTGCTGCTTCCTTGTTGGCTGCTTTGAACGCTGGTTCATATGCTTCAAGCCCAGTTTCAACTGACGATATTCTTTTCCTTTCAGTTGTTGCTTTTGGTTCTGGTGCTAACGCTGTCACTGTTCAAACTGCTGGTGCTGCTACTTCAACTACTGTTGCTGCTCGTACTTCAGAGACTGTTGGTATTAAATTTACCAATGTCACTGCTGGTTCAGAGGCTATGTCAGTTGTCAACTAAACAATTTAAAATTAAAAAAAAATTTTTTATTTATAAAAATATAAATAAAAAATATGGAAAACCCAGGGTCATCCTTATTTATTTATTTCTAGGACAGTAATCATAATTAAGTGGTTTATTGGGATCGTATAAACCTAATTTATAAGCTTTGTCTAGAAGTAGTTTAAAATTATTTTTAAATTCATCAGATGTATGTTCTTCATCTACTGAATGAGAGAAAGCATGAGCAAGTTCGTGGAGAGAAACATACATAAGCATATTATAGTCATAATAATTACCATTTTTATCTTTAAGACATAAGAACACGTGTTTTTTATCTTCTGTGAAAGACTCATTAGAAGCTCTAAAAGTAAGTTCAGAAACACGAGGATCAACTAATAATAAATCATTTTTAATTCTATCAATTAAAGGGTCATCAAAGCTTTCAACTCTGTTTAAATGTAAAGTTACATAAACAATAAATAGAAAACAAAAAATTAAAATAATTTTTTCTGAATTTGTTAATGTCATTATTTATAAATAACAAAAATTTTATTTTTTTTCCTTTTATTCTTTTAAAAATGAGTACTCTTGAAAATTCTTTACCATTATTATTTGGTCTTGGTGCTTTGTATTATATTGTCTCTTCAAGTCCAAGCTCTAACAAACGCGAAGGTTTCCGTTTCCAACAAGCTCAACCAACAATTCCTGGTGTTGTTCCTCCTCGTTCTGATAATATCGGTGTAGCTCAAGGTGGTGGTCTTGGTTTTAACCAATCTCCTTCTCTTCTTGCAGGTGGTGTTCCAGCTAATGCTTCTCCTTTGACTGCTGCTAATCCTAACTTTGCTTCACTCGGTGCTCTTTCTTCTGGTCAATCACAACTTTTGAATAAGGGTAATTTTATGACTACTGACCAAGTTAAACAAATGGTTGGAAGTGGTACTCCAGAGTTTAATGCTCCAATTCTTCCAAATCCTGATATGAAATATGCTACAGGTGTTGATCCAACTAATCCTGAGAACTTTATTTACAATCGTACTCTTTTTGCTCGTTTGAAGCGTCGTTATACTAATGATGTTGACTATTTCCGTGGTGATATTGATGTTACTCCTGAATATCGTGGTTGGTTTGATATTCGTCCTCCATCTGATGTCGATAAGGTTCAAGGTTACTTTGATCGTTACATTGATATTGAGCAAGAAACTGCTATTCGTGATGCAACATTCGATCGTAACTTGTCCGCTAGTGATAAGAAACAAAGAAACACTAATCCTTTCGGTGATGAAGGAAAGCTTGTTTACAGTACTCTATAAATTAAAATATAAATTATATTTTTTAAGGAAGACTATGAGTCTTCCATATTTAAAAAAAATATAATTTTAAAAAAATGATAAATCTTCATCTTCATCATCCTCAATAATTCCTTTCTCATATTTAACGATATTTATTATTTCCTCATTTTGTTTTTCAGATTTTATTTCTTTTGAATTTTCTTCTTCATTTAATCCTGATATTGTATCAGGTAATAAGTTCTTATTTTGAGAATTAACAGAATTTGATAAAATAATTTTATTTATATCAAGAATTAAATCGCACATTCCAGTACCCATTTTATTAAGTTTTCCCATACATATATTTGATGTTACTCCTTTTAATAATTCTTTTTCACCTTTAGTAGCGCTAAATAAAAAGTTATCAATAGGTTGTTCAAAACAAGCTTTTGCTAAAGGACCTACTTGTCTTCTATCAATACCATAACGACTTACACTCATTATATTTCCAGCAAGAGTCATACTATTTATTAATAAAAATAAATGTCTTTTACTAACAGATATATTCTTACTAAATTCTTCAAATAAAAAAGCATTTGTTGCTTCTATTCCATATACTTCTAATATATCATACATATTATTACTTTTTGTTCTTGTATGATCAATATTCTGATGTAATATTATTTCTTTAAAATTACTTCCTTTTGTATCTATATGCCATTCTCCATTTTTATCATCTGTATAATAACATTCTTCTATACCAAATATTCCTGATATTGGAACTTTTAATACACTTGGTATTACTATATTATTAATATACTTTTCAATCATATTCTCGTCATTTATAAATTTATCAATAATTTTTCTACACATAGAAGATACTGTAAAAGATGAATTTTTCTTAACTATAAGTTTTATAACATCATCTATATCTAACAATACAGGTTGTATCCAAATATCTATAATACAAAATTCTAAAGGAAAAAATATTATTTCAAATTTTGAATCTCCTGTCCCAGAGCTATTAATATCTGAATTTATATCTAGAGCTGTAGATATAGTTGATGCAATATAATCTAAATCTTTTTTTATACTATATATTTTTTCCTTATTAAATTTTAATCTAATGCGAACTTTATCAATATTTTTATTCCGGGTCTCATGTCCGACAGAATCTTTATACACAAAATTTATATTCTTATAAAATTTATAAAATAAATTATATATATCTTTGTCAAAATTTGATATTTCTGGATTATACTCTATTTTATATTCATCAATTATATCACTTATTTCATTATATATTAATTCTGATCGTGAAAATTCTATTACACTAAATAAATCCTTTGTATCTATATCTTTCAAATATATTGTACATGATGGTGTCTTTACATTCTTTGAAGCATTTAACAATTCTTGTTGTCTCACTAATCCTCCTGTTAAATTTGCCTTATTTGTTCCACTTGTATGAAAACTATCTCTCATCAATATTCCATTACTACAAAAATTAGCTGTATTTTCAACTGTAAAATCATATACATATTTATCTGATTCATTAGTAATATCAGTAATGCTTATTATTTCATCCATATAAACAGATGGAAAAATAATAGAATCTAACTTATCAAATGATTGACTTATATAATAATCAAAATCCATCTCTTTGAAAACTTGAAGTTTTTTATCAAAATCGGAATTTATAAGAATTCTTTTATATCTATTAAAATTATCATTAAATATATATTCTAATCCGGGTTCCGATCCCGGTAACTTATGAGATAATAAAAATTTTATAAATATTTTTAACTGTTCATTTGTTATTGAAATTGTATATTTTATTACATTATGTTCTTTTATAATTCTTATAATTCCAAAAACACCTATTCTTGTTAATAATAAACTTATATTATTTACTAATTCTCTTGATCTTATTTTATATAAAATATAATTTTTAGTATCATTAATAATTAATCTATTACTAAACAAACCATCAAAAAATCCTCTTATAAAACTAATTGGAGCATTATAAACAAAATTTGGAATTCTTTTATTTGGTGTAACTCCTCCACATGATAATTTACAAAATTTTGTTAATATTGTATTATAAATATATATCTTATTTTCCTTACATTTGTTCGTTGTTATATTATATCTTTTACAAAATATTTTTATCATATCATGTATCTCTTCATTTACATATGTAAGTACTATAAATCTATTATCAGCCCATCCTCTTGATACATAAGTTCCGAAAAAAAATCCTGTCAAACTATCTAATGGAAAATCCTCTGGTATATGTGAAACATCTGTAGCTCTTACTTTCATATAAATACAATCTGGTCTAATTTTCCTATCTTCTGTAATATCATCCAATGATTTGATAGTATATATAAACGAATGAACTTTTGTATGAGGTAAAATAAAATCTTTATCATTATGTTTTAACCATCTTACTCTTGGAGTAGTTCTATTAATACCTTTTGTAAAATCATCTTCTTTTTGTTTTTTAAGATACAGTTCTCTAATTTCTTTTGCTTTATATAACTCTGCTCCATATATATATTCTTTAGGGGAAAACCATTCTCTTAAATTAACACTTTTTTTAATCATAGTTAAATCATCTTTTATATCAGAAAGAATAGGAATTTTATCACCAACAACTAAATCGCTTCCAAGAGTTTCAACAAGCTTATTTTTATTTTTTGTCAAAAAAGACATTCCAGATGTTGCTTCAATTTTTCTTCCGCTTTTAGTAATAACTTTTAAAAGTCTTGTATAAAGCGGATGTCTAATAAATTGTGTAATTCTTTCATAACTAGTTTTTCCATTCTCATTTACACTTATAATTTTATATTCTTCATCTTTTGGAACATCATATACATGGGCATATGGATTTCTATTATTAACTTCATTTGTTCCTTTATAATGAACTATTTTATAAGGTTTATTAGACATTGTATTGTCTATAAATTCTCCAATCTTAACATGTTCAGCATTCCATTCGTTTGATTTTTTTTTATATAAAATAGTTTTAGAATTCCAAGAAACGCTATTTAAACTGCTTTGAGTAGTAGATTCGCCGATAGAAGAAGCAGCAATTGTACCAACCATTTCTCCAGGTTGAAGAAGAGCTCTGTTGTAATTATCAAGAATTATAGATTTTAATTTTGGTATAATTTCAGGATAAACAATAGTGTCTCTAAGTTGGTTTTCAATATTTTTTCTTATATTAAGACATATATTTACTCCAATATCATTAGGAAGATATCTATAAACTTTTATAATAGATAAAATATCTTTAATTTCTTCTTCAGAAAGTTTTCTTTTTTGGTTCATATTTAAATCGTAATTATACTAATATATACATATTTTTATAAATCAGTTTTTAAATGAATTAGTGTATATAAATAATAAAAAATAATTTCAAAGAATAATTTTTACGTATTAAAGAATTATTTAGTTCAAAAAAATGAGTAATAATATTGTTGAAAAAGATTCTTTTTTAAATGTAAACTTTTTTAATAAAATAAAAAAAGAAATTAATGGATACTTCCATTTTATGAAAGAAACAAGAGATCCTTCTAAAATATTAAATAAAATAAGTCAAAAACTTCAATATATAAAGTCGTTTGGGCTTAAAGGTGTTCAAGGTATTACAGGTATTTTACATTGTAAATCTCTTAAAGATTTACCAATTGTTTTTAAAATTTCTGTAGAAATTGATAGAGCAATTGAACATGAACATTCTGTTATTGAAAGTTTAAATACTCTAAGATCTTTTTGTCCTCATTTTGTAGGTTCTCTTGGTATGTATAATCTTCCTATTTCTCGTACTTTTGTTTATACTTATTCAGAAGATGATAGTTTGTATGAAGATTTTGAAGATTCTGAGAGTGAAAGTGAAGGTTCTGATAGTGAAAATTCTGAGAGTGAAAATTCTGATAGTGAGGAAGAATATGAATTAGAAGATGTAGAATTATTTATGGATGATAAAGAATTTTTACCTACAAATATGTTGTTAATAGAATATGTCTCTAATATAACATTTGAACATTTATGTAAAAAGAATTGTGTAGAAAATAGAACTTTAATCTTATCTCAAATTCTTATGATTATATCTGCATTACAGATTTCTCAAAAACATATTAATTTTACTCATTATGATCTTCATGTTGAAAATATATTAATTCGTCAATGCGAACCTGAAGCAATTTTTGTTTATAATATAAATGATAATTTATATACTGTTCCTACATTTGGATTTTATCCTGTAATTATTGATATGGGAAGTAGTTATTCTGTTTCTGTTGAAAATAATTCTATGAAAACAAGCGTTGCTCATTATAACAATGGCCTTCAACCTACTATATATGATCCTTTAAATGATTTACATCATTTCTTACTAAGTGCTTTAAATTCTATTGAGTATGAAAGTAATGAATTTTATTTTTTAAGTACAAGAATGATGTACTTTTTTAGAAATATTCCTATTCTTAGAAAACGTGGATGGAAACAACTTCCTAATAACATTATGAAACTTACAATTGTAAAAATTGATGAAGCATGTTCTTCTCTTCAATTAAATTACCGGACCAAGGATTCTGATAACAAGATTAGTGGAACAAAGATTAAAAAAGTTGTTGATATCACAAATACTCAGAAAGTTGAAGAGGGAATTAAAAATTCCCGACCTGCAGAGACAAGAAAAGAAAAGAAAGATAAAAATAATGGATTATATTGTTTCCCTGTATGGAGTGATATGAATAGAGATATTATAGAAATATTAAGCTTAGGAGTTAAAGTTCCATGGAATTTGAATATAGATGAAGAATTAGCAAGTGAATTTGATATAAATGAAGGTACAGAAGATTTTGAAGATAAGTTAAATAATGCTATAAGAAAATGTTTCCCTGATTTTTTGAAAGAGTTTCAAAAGTTTGACGATCTTCAAAAATTTGAAGATAGTAATGATCTTTTATATATGTTACGAGAACTTGTTGAACTTGTTTATTGTAATTGGAATAATATTTCTCGCAATATACCAAAACATGTATCAAAGAGTTTATTAAATACTTATAAAAATACTGTTATTAAAGAATTCAAAGATATGCCAGCGTCTCTTAACTGGGATAGCATTCTTATTAATTGTAAATATATTATTTCTATTCTTAATCATTTGTTTTATAAATATGTTTCTCCTCATGTAGAACTTATTAATAATTCTTATCTTAAGGGAGAAATAAGAAATCCATTAGATCTTTTTAATTGGTTTAAACAAAATACAGCAATTAGAACAGTCTATAGTAATAATACAGTATTATATATATGGGATTCTGATAATAAAACATCAAATAAAATTATGTTGAAAGATATTATGAATAATGATATGATAGAGAAATTGAATAATATGACTCCTTTGAATGCAGAGAAAAAGTTAAAAACTTTTTTGAAATAAATAATAGATTTTTTTATTTATATGTGTATTGATATAAATAAAAAAAATGCTTTTTTTTTCTTTTTTATATAAAAAGAATGAGTGATACACATAAATGTCCTTTGGGGGCAAAATGTTGTCAAGGAGAAGGAGAAGTATTTTGGCTAGAAGATTTTTCTAAACTTTTTTGTAGTTTATCTCCTATTCCTTATGGAAATTTAAATTCTGGTGAAAGATTAAATGCTATTACTCGTTTAATTATATATATGGGAGCTTTAATGATTATTTGTGGATATAAATCAACTATATTATTTATTGCTGCCGGACTTTTGTTTGTTGTTGCTTTATATTTTTTACATAAAACAGAAAATAATGAACAAGAAAAATTTCAATTTTTATCTCAAGATTTATTAAATAATAATATGAACTTTCCATTAAATATTATTAATACTCCTCAATTTAACAATAATCCTACCGCTGAACAAATGCGCTTTAAAGCACAAATAAATCAACTTCCTATATACTCTAAAAATATTTCAAATAATTATCGCGGTTCAAGCGAACAAGTTTTAAAGGCTGCTCGTCTCGATTTTGAACCTGGTGAAAGAGACTCAAGTGCAGGTATTCAATACTTTAAAACTAAAAGTGGTGTAAATCGTAAAACTATGATTGAACCAATCATTCCTCCTCGTATATTAGATCAAGATATCTGGGGTAAAAGTCGTATTGTTCGTGATGGTATTAACAGTCAATATATGGTTAATCTTACATCAAGCGATCCTGATTATGGACAAAATATATCAGGAAAACCTGATGATTTAAGTGGAATGGGAACTCCTGTTCAATATGCAGATAGAGTACCAGGGCAAGTTGTTCCAGAAAATAATATAAATGATAATTATAATATTGGAAGATATGGAACTGGACAAATTTGGTACAATAATGAAAATGAAAAAGATTTTGATAAAAATGTTTTACCCGTTTATAAAAATTTTTATAAAAAAATAAATAATAATATTATTAATACAAATAGTGATCCAATGATGAATTACGACTACTTTGGCCAATTTAAACCAACAGTTGATACTCCTTCTGAAGCTGTAGTTATTCCTAAAGAAAAGAAAGAAGAAAAACCCAAATCAAAGGAAGGTTTCCGTTTTATTCAAATGAATGACGATTTAGATAGTCAATTGAATGGTTCATATGGAAATTATACACCATTTAATTCTACTCAATCTGTTCAACAAAACTTTGGAAATATGGGTAAGACTGAAGTTTTAGATACTGGTTATGATGTTATGGAAAGAGGTGTTAAGAAGAATACTACTCCTATTTCTCAAGTTGTTCAACAACAATTACTTCCTGAAAGTCCCACTTATGTCTATAATGACGAATATTTTAATCAACCTTCTTCTCGTCTTTATCTTCAAGATATTCAACCTAAACTTTATAGTTATGCTGTAGATCAAACTCCTGTTAACGCAAATGTTGGTATTTCTTATAATCCTCAACGTCCTCCTCGTTTCATGGATCAAATTGTTGATGCTAATAAGAGAAATTATCCTTTAATGACTCGTATTGACCCTCAATTAGTTCGTGAAGATGGTACTCCTGGACAAATCTCTATAAATCCTTTAAGAACTGATTGGTCTGCTAAATATTCTGACTATGAAGCTCCTGCTGGAAGTATCAATTTTGAAGATATCTACAATCCAACTTTCACTTCTTATGGTGATCCTTATCGTAGTTATTCAGATATTAATCTTGGTCAAGTAAGATACTACTATTCTGATGTTGATGCTTATAAGATGCCAAATTTTATTCAACGTTCAAATGTTGATTTTATAGAATTCACTAATCCACAAGGTCAAGTTTGGCCATATTATAATCGTGAAGCTAGTGTAGATGATGTTAGAGCAAAAGTTGAAAATCAAACTACTGCTGATGAAATTTATCATCGCGAAGATATGATGGAAAACTTAATGAGCCGCATGAATCGTTCCAGCTGGCAACAACGCTACGCGCCCCTCAGAAGAAGTGCTAATGGAAATTCATCATGGGGTCCATCATAAAAATATATTAATTGATTTTTTATTTTTATTT
>JACCDP010032011.1_pt1 | contig 14613 bp, 9 predicted proteins | sample 7445841 | NCBI WGS metagenome assembly JACCDP01 (sample SAMN15323441, study PRJNA562643) | freshwater metagenome | isolation source: river surface water | place: USA:Blue River Watershed | collected 2017-08-17 | reverse complement strand
GTTGAAAGAGTGGATGATTTAGAATTTGAATTAGAAGAACTTAAAAAAGCAGTAAAATAAATTATGCAAAATCCACAATCAACAGCAGTAGCGGTTTCGCAAACACCTGGTTCAAAACAACCTATGGGGTTTGGTATTGTGTATTCTATTATACTTGATGAAAATCATCCTTATTTAAAAAACGCAGGTGATAATCAAATAGAAGTAAAAGGACAATCTTCATATATAGGAGCTGTTCAATATAGAATTGTTGGACAACCATCATCAGATGATGCATCATTACCGCTTGCATTCCCATACGATAAAAATTTTAAAACATTACCTGTTGTAAATGAATCGGTAGAAATTATTCAAAACAATGGAGTATCTTATTATAGAAGAATAGGAACTGAAAGAACACCAAATGTAGATTCAAAAAAAACTATTATATCGGAACTATTTCCACCGGAAGAACAACCTGTTGATAAAAAGAAAAATTATCAAACGGTTGGTGCAACTGGAACTGAAATGAGTAATGTAAATGAATCATCAAAATATGATAAGTATGGTGATTATTTCGAAGAACAACCTGGTATACATAAATTAAAAATGTATGAAGGTGATACTCTTATAGAAACTAGATTTGGACAATCTGTTAGATTTTCTGGATTTAACAATCCAAATAATATTTTTTCACCTACAATAATATTAAGAAATTCTGAAAATGCAGAATCAAAGAAGAAAGAAATCAAACTACCATCAGAAGAAGATATAAACAGAGACGGAAGTGTTATTGTATTATCAGCTAATCAATATCAATTACCATTTCAACCGGGAACAGTAGATGATAAAGGTTCTACGGATTTTGAAACAAAACCAAATACATTTAAATCATATCCTTCAAAATTAATTGGAGACCAAATATTGATAAATTCTGGTAGAATAATACTTTCAGCAAAAAATGCTGAAATGATTTTTTATTCAAAAAAGAATTATGGATTTATTTCTGATGGGGCGCTATCAATTGATAATAAATTAGGAGTTGATGTAAATGTAGGGGATACCACAAATTATACAACTAACGATAGAGATATTAATTTAAATACTGGTAATGGAAAAATAAATTTAGGAAATACCAAACTTGAACCATTGGTAAAAGGAGATGTGTGGGTATCTATAATGGAAGAATTAATTGATGCAATAGTACAACAAGTTTATTTAACACCATCGGGTCCATCTGCAACAGGTCCCACAAACGTTCCAAAATTTAATAGTATAAAGTCTAAATTAAAATCTGCATTAAGTGAATTAAACAAAACATCTTAAAATGTCTTGGGAAACGTTTAAGCAAAATATACTAAGAATAGCTCAAAATCCAGAAGCAATTAATGATATAGATGTTATTGCATCTGCATATGCTACGGAATATGATGCAGCTGTAAAAAGAGGTAAGGATAATTTATTTCAAGCTAAATTAAAAACAGGAAATTCTGGTTCTTTAAAAGAATTGTTTAAAGCAGCTTTTGAAAAAGGAAATTCTCAAACACAACCATATGATTTGGTTGGTGAAATGGGTAAAGGAGTGTTGGCATATTGGGCAGGAGCACAATTAGACCCAACAACAGTACCAAACCCTTCAGCAACGCCACCTGCAGTTGGTGCTGTACAAAATATACAAATTACATCTATATCGTGTTTAAATTCTGGAAATTGGCAACCACCAGCTCCATTTATTGGTGAGCCGGATTTGAGAAATGAAAATGAAAAAGATGATGATACGCCTGATACTGAAATAGGAGAAACTGAAGAAATTTTAGGAGAAGTTCCAATAGATGAAGAAGTTTCTGAACCTGAAGTAATTGAAGATGTATCTGAAGAATTAAATTTAGAAGCAGAAGAAGTTAATATAGAATTAAAAGATGAAACACCAGCACCACCAAAGACTGGTGCGGAAGATGTTATTCCTAAAATATCAAAAAATGTAGGTGCTACCGCACCACCAATTCCACCGGGTTTAGCACAATATGCAGTTGGTGGTAAAAATGGACAAATACCTACAAATAAATTAGGAAATATTGATTCATCATATGGTGGTGGAGTTTTACACATAGAGGCTGCGAAGATGTATAATAAAATGATAGCTAAAGCTAAAAAAGATGGAGTTCGATGGAGAGTATCATCAACATATAGAGATTTAGCAGGACAACAAGCCTGTTTTTCAAAATATGGAGCTGGTAGTGCTGCTAAGCCAGGCTATTCACCACATGGATGGGGATTGGCTTTAGATTTTGGCGAAATATGTGGAATGCAACAAGATAGAGCAAAAGCATTAGGACAGAATAGAGCATCTGCGGTAGCTGCAAGATATACAAGAGAAAATTCAAAAATTTATCAATGGTTAGCTAAAAATGGTCCAAATTATGGTTGGTATAATCCATATAGATTAGCTGATGGTGCTGGTATGGATGAAGCGTGGCATTGGGAATATTGGGGATTTTATACACTAACAAAAGAACAAAGAGAATCATAAAATGTCAGCAATTCCACCAACTAAAAATCACGAGTTATTAATTGATGAGTTTATAAGATACGCTCAGCAACATCTTACCACAGTTAGTGGTATTGTTAATACAATCTCATCATATCCGCCAGCAAATACACCGGGACCCGGAGTTGCCAATTGGCAAGGATATTCTGTAGACCCACCAAATCCACCAACACCAGAAGTTAGTACTGAAGAAATTGAAATGACTGATGCACAATTATTAGCATCGGAAGAAGCTAGTGCAAATGGAGCAAATATAAATGAAGCAACAGCTGCAGCATTTGATGAGGAAACTGTTGTAGAACCAACAACTCCAGAAGAAACAGCAGAGGTCGAAGCAGAATTGCAAGAAGTTCAATTAGAATCTGAACAAGAAGCAGCTAATACACCCGACCCACCAATTTCACAAGAAGAAAAGCCAAAAGATAATATACAACAAGAACCAAATTTTAAAAGTAAATTAAAAGTTCCAAATGAATTAGTATTAGCTATGAGAAAATATGGTATAGCTAGAACTCCATTAGAACGAGCACATTTTTTAGCACAAACTAATCATGAATCTGGTAATTTTATATATAAGCAAGAAATAGCTTCTGGAGCTGCTTATGAAGGTAGAAAAGATTTGGGTAATACTCAACCTGGTGATGGTCCAAAATATAAAGGAAGGGGATATATACAATTAACCGGCAGAGCAAATTATAGAAAATTCGGACCAGCGGCTGGTGCAGATTTTGAAGGAAATCCTACAATAGTTGGTTCTAAATATTATGCTGACACGGCATGTATGTTTTGGAAATCTAACAGATTAGGTGAAAAATGTAAAGATTCATCAACAACAACTATAAAAGTAATAACTAAAAGAATAAATGGTGGGTATAATGGTTTGGATGATAGAATACGAAAATTTACAAGTTACTGGACAGATTTACAAAAAGATAACACATTGTGGGCTTAATTCCCAAAAATAATCCATTTAAATATTTATAAACATAACAATAAACAAATATGAATACTGATAAACTTTTAAAAGCTATTCAAATCTTAGTTCAAGAAGAAGTTAAACAACAATTACCAGCTCTAATTAAAGAGGGAGTTAAAGCCGAAATGAAAAAAATGATGGCTGAGGGAAAGGTTGTAAAACCTAAATCTGAAGGTTTGAGCATGGCTAAAGCTATCTTAGGTGATGATGAACCTAAAAAGCAAATTAAACAAGAATCATTTAGTAAAAATCCAATGATTAACCAAATCCTTAATGAAACTAGAGCTGCAGTATCAAACGATGGTGGTTTTAGAACTATGAGTTTTGGACAAGGTGATATGGGTTCAATTGTTGGTAGAACTGCTATTGCAGAAAAAATGGGTTATGGTGAATTCGCTAGTGGACCTCAAAAAAGTGGATTGGGTGTTCAAACTGGCGTAGCTGAACTAGATAAAGCTTTCAATAGAGATTATTCTGAGCTTGTTAAAAGATTTAAAAAGTAATGGCAATTGTATTAGGTCAAAAATTAGTACAAGACACTAAAAAATTTGATGATTTTGCGGTGGGTATAACTTTGCCTATTCAAATTGGAAATACTGCTTTCAATCAAAGTTTTAAAACATTTGACCAAGCAAGTTCTAATATAAAAAATTTGTTACTTACAAAAAAAGGTGAAAGAATAATGCAACCTGAATTTGGAAGTGGATTGCAAGAATTGTTATTTGACTTTAATGATGATAGTTTAGCTGAAAAAATAGAAGAAACTATAACAAATGCAATAGAAACTTGGTTACCTTATATAACAATACAACAAATTGATGTGGAAGCATCAAACTATGATAAAGATACAAATTCAGTAAAAATATCAATAAAATTTAGTATATTAGGTAATGCTGAGTTAAACACAGTAACATTTAATGTAGCTTCTTAATAATTAAGATATGTCAATAACGATAACAAATAGAAATTTTAAAAATAAAGGAAAAGATATAAAATATCTTAATAAAGATTTTTCTTCTTTTAGAAATAATCTTATTGAATTTGCTAAAACATATTTTCCAAAAACTTATTCTGATTTTAATGAATCATCACCAGGTATGATGTTTATTGAAATGGCATCATATATAGGAGATTCTTTATCTTACTATATAGATGATACACTTAAAGAATCTTTAATGGTATATGCGGAAGACCCGCAAAGCGTTTTAGCACTATCTCAATATTTAGGATATAAGCCAAAAGTATCATCCCCAGCAGTAACAACTTTATCGGTTTATCAATTAGTACCTTCTGTTGGTACTGGAATTAATAATATACCTGATTCAAAATATTATTTAAGAATCAAAGAAGGTATGTTAAGTAAATCTTCAAAAGCGGGTATTATATTTAGAACAACGGATATAGTAGATTTTTCAGATGAAACTGATAGAGAAATAACAATCTATCAAAGAGATGCAAATACCGGTGAACCATTATTTTATTTAGTAAAAAAATATGTACAGGCTATATCTGGTGAATTAAAACAAAAAGAAGTAACTTTTGATGCATATTCTCCATTTCAAAAAATTATATTGGATGATACAAATATAGTTGATATATACGATGTTAGAGATGGTAACGGAAATAAATGGTACGAAGTTCCATATTTGGCACAAGAAATGGTTTTCTTAGATGAACCAAATTTAGAAAAAAATGATCCTGATTTATACCAATTTAAATCAACAGTACCATTTATATTAAAAACTATAAAAACATCAAGAAGATTTGTTGCTAAAGTAAATCAAAATAATACAACTACAATACAATTTGGAGCAGGAGATTCAACCGCATCGGATGAGCAATTAATTCCAAACCTTAAAAATGTAGGATTAGGATTACCAAATTCTATTGATAGATTGGATGAATCTTTTGACCCAACAAACTTTTTGAAAACAAAAACTTATGGAACATCTCCATCAAATACAACAATGACAGTAAAGTATTTAGTTGGTGGTGGGGTTGCATCAAATATTACAGTTGGTGAATTAACCAGAGTAAATAAAATAGAATTTGATGAAGATACAGAAGCATTTACAAGCGCAGAAAAAGCTATATACAATACAGTTAAAAGTTCTGTAGCAATTGATAACGAAGTTCCTGCAACTGGTGGTAAGGGTCCTGAAAGTTTAGAAGAAATAAGACAAAACGCATTAGCATTTTTTGGTGCACAAAATAGAGCAGTAACTGCAAAAGATTATCAGGTTAGAGCTTTATCTATGCCTGCAAAATATGGAGCAGTTGCAAAAGCTTACGCTGTTGCAGATGGTACATTAGATAACAATTCACCATCATCTATATTAGCTTCACCAAATCATTTGCAAGAGTTTACGGATTTGGTTATGAGCTTTGTTAATAAGCCAGATTCGGAAGAACCAACTCAACAAAGTGTAAAAGAAGAAATTACAAAATATTTGATTGGTAAAACTTCAAATGAAAATGAAAAGAACAACCCATTTGCAATAAATCTTTATTTATTGGGATATGATAATAATGGAAAACTTACAAATCTAAACAGAGGTGTTAAAGAAAATCTTAAAACGTATTTAAACGAATATAGAATTCTTACTGATGGTATCAATATGAATGATGGATTTGTTATAAACATCGGACTTGAATTTGAAATTATAGTATTTAGTAATTACAATAAAAGTGAAGTTCTTTTAAAATGTATAAATGAACTAAAAGATTATTTTAGTATTGATAATTGGACATTTAATCAAACAATAAATTTAAGTGAGGTTGAACTACTTATAGCAAATGTAGAAGGAGTATCTTCAGTACCTATGCTAAAAATTGTTAATAAATGTGGTGGAAAATATTCATCAAATTCATATAATATAGAGGCTGCAACTAAAGATAAGATTGTTTATCCATCTTTAGACCCTTCGGTTTTTGAAATTAAGTTTCCTGACTCAGACATTAAAGGTAGAGTAAGATAATGGCATATTATTTTTTAACAGCATCAAAAGATGCAACGATTTATCTTCAACAACCCAATCAAAATACTGGGTTAGACGAGATATTAGAAATTAGCAAAGTTTATTATGGAAATATTAAAGATATATCGCATGCTTTAATTAAATTTGAATTGGGATACTTATCTCAATCATTATCTTCTGGTAATTTTTCTATGAGCGATGCAACTTTGATAATGAGAGAAACAAAAACAGAAGAAATTCCTTTAAAATATTCATTATACGCTGATGCTATTAGTGGTAGTTGGGAAATGGGAAAAGGAACTAGATTTGATAATATTTCAACTCAAGGTGTAACTTGGAATTATAGAGAAGGAGATTCAAAATTAGATTGGTTAGAAAACAATTTTAACTCATACACAACAGCTAGTATTAATAGTGGTATTGGTGGTACTTGGTGGACTGGATATAGTTCATCTCAAAATTTTGATTATCAAACCGCTGATATTAATATGGATGTAAAGGCTGTATTAAGAGCATGGATGAGTGGTTCTATCCCTAATGATGGATTTATATTAAAATTTGCAAATTCCTCAAATTCTAATTCTGTTGAAAGCGATACTATGGATTATGGTATTATCAAACTATTTAGCAAAGAAACAAATACAATATATCAACCTAAAATAAGAATAGGTTGGGATGACCAATCTTTTTCACCAGGCTCCTTAACAGCATTATCAGCAAATGATATTAAAGTTGGAATTACAAATTTAAAGAAAGAATATAAAGTTGGAACAACTCCTAAATTAAGAATTTTTGGTAGAGAATTATATCCATTAAAAACTTTTTCAAATTCTTTTTCATATAATACAATAAAGTATTTACCAGAGACAACATATTATCAAATAAGAGATTTTGCTTCAAATGATATTATAATTCCTTTTGGAAATTATTCTAAAGTAAGTTGTGATTCTGATGGAAATTATATTAAACCAAATTTTTCAAATTGGGAAGCTGGTAGAGTTTATAAAATAGAATTTAAAATTGATTCTAATGGAGATTCTCAATACTTTGATGATGAATTAACATTTAAAATTGTAAAAGATTAAATATGTTAAAAACAGGTCTACAAAATGAACAAAAGGTAGGTGAAATTTTAGTAAGTGGTTCTTTAGCCATAAAAACTAAAAATTCATTTGGCGTCCATATATTTAGCGGTTCGGTTGTAGATGATGGTATTGTAACTGGTAAATTAACAAAACCAAAATATAAAGAATCTGAACTTTTAAAATCAATAGATACTACAATTATAGAACTAATTCCAGTAGAACCACCTGTTTTACCTGAAATGGTTTTAAAAAGTTTGTATGATGCTGCACTTCAAGAAATAGCTAATAGAGATGTAATAATAACTAGATTAAATACGGAGATATTAGATTTGAGAGCAAAAGTCAAAGAATTAGAAATAGTAACTCAAAGTTTATTAATTCAATTGGATGCAAAAGATTTAGTAGTAGCATCGGCAGAAAATCAAACACAACAAGCAAATTCTAAAGTTGGTAGTACAATTGTAGAACTTCAAAATTCAATACAAAAAGCAACAGCAGAATCTATTCAGAGAGTTTCTTTATTTGCAAGAAATCAAACTTTAGAAAAGCAAGTAGAACAATTAAGAGAGGAATTATTTGGAAAAGCAGCAAAAATACAAGAAGGATATAAAGTAAGTGAAGATTTTGGGGCAAAGGTTGTTAATATATCTGATAAATCATATCCTGATATTACTTTTAGAGCTAGAGGTAAAGATGATGGTAAGGGTATTTGGATAAATGGACCTGAATTAAGAGTTGTTAATTTTACTAAAAAACCAGTAACAATATCGTTTTCTCAAGATGGTGCAATTGCAGGTATATTTAATTCTATTTCATCTCTAACATTACAACCGGGTGAAAATAAAGGTTTAAAGTTATCAACAATTAATAGTAAAGTTGATGGATTTGCTCCAAGCGCAGGATTTAGTTTTGTTGGTGATAGTGAATATAATGGAAATTTAGTTTTAAAATCAGAAAAAGGAACTTTAAATATTCCTGTAGCATTACAAAAACAAAGTGGAAATCAATGGGGCTAAAATAAATAAAAATGGCAATAAAAACTTTTAAAGATATTATTGATTATAAAGGATACCGAATAAACTCAAAAGATAGAAAAATTTTTGAGGAAGGTAATTTACAAACTTTTTTTGGGTTTGGTGAAAGTGATGCTATTGAATTTATTGTTTATGATGTAAATGATAATCAACTTCCACAAATTAATGATGAATTGGTTAGGTATGTACCAATGACAACTCAAAATATTAAAGATTATTTTTTAGTTGCAGAGGGAACTTTATTTCAAAAAAATCAATTTCCATCTGAATATTTTGTTGATGCCGAGAGATTATTAAGAGAAGCTGGATATGATAATGGTATATTTAAAACTCAAATTACTCTATTGAACAAAAGAGTTGGTAGTGAAAAAAACCAAGACAAACTTTGGATTTCAGAAATATCGCCATCAAGAACAGAGGTAAGGTTATTTCCAATTAGAAATGCAACTTACAATAATCCTGAATTAGAAAAACGATATAGCATGTTTATTGCAAATCAACAATTTAGAGATGATGTAATAAATTCAGCATTTATTTTTATTGAAAAAATAACACCCACAACAATAGGTGAGTTTATAAGAGGAAAATATACCGATGCTTGGTTTGAAAAATTTAAAGTAGAATATAAAATAACTAATTTTGATTCTTTAGTAACTAACATATATAATAAATTTATTGAATCTGCTACATATGCATTTACAAATAGAAATTCAATAATTAAAAGTAATAATTACGGTAAACCATTAAGTACAAAACCAAAATTAGATTTATCTAAAAATGAAATTAAAGATATATGTAGAATGCTTTTGACAAATGCAGTAGATTATTATCTTACAAATTTAGAAATTAAAAAAACAGCAACTTCTGAAACAAAAACAGATTCAAGTGTAGATAATGTTTCTGATATTATGAAGAAATATACATCAAGTACAACAATTGATACTTCTATGCCTGAAAGAAAAATTGTTAAAATAGAAAAACCAATTATTGAAGATAAGCAATTGGAATTTAAAAGAAAATTGAAAAAAGAGCTTCCTATTATAATAGATACTCCGCCACCAATTGAAACTCCAATTGAATCTCCACCATATCAAGAACCACCTGTTGTTGTTATTGAGGTTCCTGTTCCTAAAAAGCAAATTCCTATTTTAATTGAAGAAGATTCTCCACCACCTATTATTTATACGCCGGTAGAGGATGTTCCTGTTTATATACCAAAGGTTGAACCAGAAATAAAACCGGAAGTGCCCGTTTTTATTCCTAAAAATGAAATACCAATTATAATACAAACAGATTCTCCGCCACCAATTATTTCTGTACAACAAACAGAAACAAATGTACCTATGGCAGATATACCATTACCTGTTGTAGAAATACCAGTACCAACTGGAGATACACCAATTGTTATAACATATTCTAAACAAGTACCTGGTACCAATGTAGATATTACACCAGTAGGTGGTGGTAGTGGGCCTGCAAATACTAGAACTGTTGAATATCAAAATAAAGCTGGGGAAACTGTTATTGAAGAAGTTCGTTTTGAAATTAATGAGTAAAAAATAGAATAATGATAGAGCAAGAATTTAATAATTATTTATTGGATGATTCCGTACCACTACAAGGAATATCTTTTGGTGGTGGCTCTGGATTTATTGGAAGCCCTGTTGTGGGTGGACTGGATTATGGATTTTCGGGTGTTGCAATACCATCAAGAACAGATGTAATTCAAACAACAACATCTGGTCAAAATATAGGAAATGGATATATACCATTAACAAATCAAGGTGGAGCAGCAAACACAAATGTTATATACGCACTTAGAATTTCATCAAATGTAAATGGAGCAGCTGTTTTTATAAATGGAGAAAATTTATTTCAAACAACCCCATATGTAGTAAACAAAAGTTTAAGTGAAATACTTTTAAATCAATTAGAAATTACTCTTGAAAAACAAGGATATTCAACATCTGAAAAATATGTATTGAGTGTTGTTGAAAATCCAAATTTTCAAATTCCTATAACAGTTAATCCATACGATAGTTTATTTGGATATGCAACCAGAGGAATATTAGATTTATCAAATGCAGCATTATCATATTCAACAACACCATTATACACATTAAAAATAGATTACCAAATTTCAGGTATATCACAACCTTATCAATATGATATTGATTCTAGAATAAAAGAATTACAATTCTCAGAATTAAAAGCCGATAAAGTTGTAGTGATAGAAGAACCACAAATTCCAGAAGATAGTATTGTAAATGTAAAAATAAATTTGCAAGGAATTGATGGTTCTGTTGAAATTGTAAAACAAGCAATTGGTTTAACGGCTAGACTAGTACCAACTGTAATTAAAAGTGGTACAAATGAAATTTTATTGAATACTAATGAAAATTATATTTTAAAAGTATCCGATGCAGCATATAGAATAACATCAGTAGAGCATAAAAATTTAGACAATATATTAAAAAATGCAGAAGCTTTAGGAAATGAAAGTTTAGTTTATGAATTTAATGCATTTGCTGGGGATGTTATAAATGTTGTTTCAACAGAAATACCAATAGCGCAAACTATTGATTTTGCAAAACTTTCTTTAACAAATGCTGAAACAAAAAGAGAGTATAACATTAATTCAAAATCCGATTTACCAATTGGTTTAATAAAAGAAAGTGATGTTTCTCAAATTAAAGTATATGTAAATGAAAAAGAAATAGAATTTGCAGTTCCATCGGAAAAGCAATTTGTTATAGCTTTACCTGCTAATTCATTTAGTAAAATTGGTGTATATAAAGTTTTAATAGTACCATCTAATACTAGAGGTGATGGTGAATTTTTAGAATTAGCAATAAATGTAGTTGATGAATTTTATGTAGGTGTTCCTGATATAAGAAATATAACCTATCCATCTAAACTATTTGGACCAGATTATGTTGGAACTAATGTTGATTTTTCAATTTCATACGATTCTATAAATACGGATTATGTTAGAATATACAAATCCGGAACAGACAAATACATAAAAGCATCTGCTAGTGGAAGGGTAGATTTAAATTTTCAAGAATTATTAAATTTAGATAGAAATGCAACTTTTGAAGATGCCGATAAAATTTCTATAAGTTTAATTTTAATACCATATAATGAACAAGGTAATGAAGTTGTAACTGGTAAAGAAGAATTAATAACAATTAATTTTGATAAAGGTGATTTAACAATTCCAAGAGATTTAGCTATTAATAGAATTACTGAAGGATTTGTTAAACAATTTGATGATTCAGTTTTCAATGTAGATACTTCAAAATATTTAACACACTTACTTCATTTGGGTAAAGGTGATAATAAAGTAATTACAACTTGGACTGGGCACAATAGTTCATTAATTTTAAAATTATATGAACCATTACCAACATCGGTACAACCAAATCAGCAAGTTTTTATTTCAAAATTACAAGCAAATCCTATTATTGAAACAATTACAATAAGTGGAGTTGATACATCGTTTTGCCCACCATTAAAAGGACCTAATTTTTCTTTAGAGCCTGATAATGGAATTGGTTATAAAGTATTTGATGAATTAATTGCAAGTGGTTCTCAAACATCTACGGATTTAATTAATAAATTTGCAGAACAAAACACAATAGATACGGAAAAGTTAAATATTCAGTATGTAAGTGGTTCTGATTATGTTTGGGATAATTTTGTTCATTTTGGCTCTGGTGAAGAAAGAGCTAATAATTTTTATTATAAAATAAAAGTATTAGAAAACTTAACAAATAAATACAAAGAACTTTACGCAGATACTTTTACTCCACCTTATGAATCATATCAAGCGGCATTATTAACAGAAGATGCTGGCGGTGCTGGTACACCTGAAATAGATGGTGATGAAGAAATTCTTACGGAAGATAGTTTATATTCATTAAACTGGGAAGTTTATCAGCAAAAAGGATTATCACAAACAGAAGAATTAGAAGCATTAGCTACAAAAATAAATAACTTAGTAAGAAGTTTTGATGGATTTGAAAAATGGTTGTATAAAACAGAACATCCATTAGCATTTCCAAAAGAAAATTATGTAGCGCCAAATGGTAATGTATTTAGAGTAATAAAATCTTGGCAAAATTTATCATCAATTAGTTGGTTAGAATTTGCATCAAATTCGGGTGCTTTATTTGATGTGGATAATCCACATTCAATGAAAAATAATATGCCTGAATATTTGGTGGAAGATTATGAAAACGCAGAGTTTTTATTATTCTTAGATATGATTGGCCAACACTTTGATATATTATGGTGTTATATAAATGCTTTAAAAGCAAATAAAAATTTAGAACATAAGCAAGATATTGGTATATCAAATGCTATGGTATATCAAATGTTAGATTCTTTAGGTTGGAATGGAAAAAGAGCTTTTGATTCTCAATTCCTTTGGGAGTATGCATTTGGTACAACGAAAGATGGTGGATACAAATATGGAAGAAGTTTAGAAGATGCAAATAACGAAGTTTGGAGAAGAATATTAAATAACTTACCATATCTATTAAAACATAAAGGTACGGCTAGAGCTATGAAGGCTGTAATGGCTTGTTATGGTGTGCCACAATCTATGTTGACAATAATGGAATTTGGTGGACCTCAAGATCCAACAAAAGGTGGCTCATCTAAATTTACATTTGAAGATAGAACAGCTGCAATTTATTTAAAAGATGACTCAAGTGTAAAAATACCTTGGAAAGTTATACCTGGTTTTGGTGATTATCCAAATGCGGTTGAATTTAGAATTAAACCAACATACAAACCAAATCCATCATATACATTAATTAGTGGTAGTGAATGGAGTTTGGATTTAGTACAAACCACCGGTTCATTTGCAAAATTAGAATTAAATTTTGGTGGTGATGAATCAACTAGTACTTATTTTGATGAACCATTCGTAAGCGCTTCCGTAACAGCTTCATATTATATATCTTATATTAATGATGAACCATATGCATACGGACCGGATTACAAAACAGGTAGTTTAGATTTTCCTGTTTCAACTGAATATTATTCAAATGTTTTAATTAATAGACATAACAATGCCGATTCATCTTCTTGGTTTGAGGTTTGGTTAGCAACAACAAATGGTACTAGAATTACAACATTTGTTAGTATGTCACTTCAAACGGATGATACTGAATGGGAAACTGGTTCTTATTTACAAATTGGTGGTAATAATTTTGAAGGAAATTTAGATGAATTCCGTTTATGGAAAACACCATTACTACAAAGTAAATTTGAAAATCACACATTGTTTCCAGATGCAATTAATGGAAACTCATATACAGCATCTACTGCTGATTTAGTATTCCGTTTAGATTTTGAATATCCAAAAGATAGAACTTTAGATATTGGTATTAAAAATGTATCAATAAATACAAGTTATGATGAGGCATATGCATCAGCAAGTATGATGTATTCTGCACCAACATATCCATATCAATATACACCATATGATAGAACTGTAACAGCTACTGTTCCATCTTTGGGATTTACATATTCAAATAAAATACGTTTTGAATCAGCATCTTTAGTTACTGACCTTTCTTATAAACAAAGAGCAACCAAAAAAGCATTTGACCAAGCTCCTATTGACTCATCTCGTTTAGGATTATTTTTCTCTCCAATTAAGGAATTAAATATGGATATCTTAAAAGCATTTGGTGATTTCAATATTGATAATTACATAGGAGACCCATCAGATGAATATAAAGATAGATATAAATCTTTAGATGATTTAAGAGGATATTACTTTGATAGATTGGATAACAGAGATATCTATGAATATATTAGATTGATAAAGTATATTGATAAATCTTTATTTGAAGTTTTAGCAGATTTAGCTCCTGCTAGAGCAAAAATATCAAAAGGATTATTGATAGAACCTCACTATTTAGAGAGAAGTAAAACTAAATGGACAAAACCAGAATCATTAAGAAATGATTACGAAACAAAAATAAACACAGCAGAT
>JACCDP010039745.1_pt1 | contig 14615 bp, 14 predicted proteins | sample 7445841 | NCBI WGS metagenome assembly JACCDP01 (sample SAMN15323441, study PRJNA562643) | freshwater metagenome | isolation source: river surface water | place: USA:Blue River Watershed | collected 2017-08-17 | reverse complement strand
GTTTCGCTCTTCGAGCGAGAAACACCAGTGGAACTGTCTTTTGACCAAGTCGGTCCACTGAACTAAGGAAAGAAAAGGAAATGGCACCCAAGAAGAAAGTCACCGGTCTGATCAAACTGCAGATCCAGGCAGGCGCTGCTAACCCAGCCCCTCCAATTGGTCCTGCGCTAGGTCAACACGGTGTAAACATCATGGAGTTCTGCACTGCCTACAACAACGCAACCGCTGACCAGCGAGGCAATGTTGTTCCAGTGGAGATCACCGTCTATGAAGACCGTTCATTCACCTTTGTTCTTAAGACCCCACCTGCATCTGAGCTAATCAAGAAGGCAGCGGGAGTTAAGAAGGGGAGCGCAACTCCTCACACCGACAAGGTGGCAAAGTTGTCCTGGCAGCAGGTGGAGTCAATTGCACAGACCAAGATGTCTGACCTAAATGCAAATGACCTGCAGGCAGCCGCCCACATCATCGCGGGCACCGCTCGCTCAATGGGCATCACCGTAGAAAAGAACTAACAACTAAATAGCTCGTGGGTGGGGTCGCTTCCCCAGACAACCACGGACTGTGACCGAAAGGAAAAGCAGCGATGTCAAAGCGCTCAAAGGCCTATCAAGAGGCCGTAAACAAACTAGAAGCGGGTCGCTTCTACTCAGTAGCTGAGGCAGCAGCCCTGGCCGTTGAGACCGCCGGCAAGAAGACCAACTCAACAATTGAGGTTGCTCTGAAGCTTGGCGTTGACCCAAAGAAAGCCGACCAGATGATCCGTGGCACAGTTTCCTTGCCACACGGAACTGGTAAGACAGCACGCGTCATTGTGTTTGCAAATGGTGCCGCAGCAGATGCAGCACGCGCAGCTGGTGCCGACGAAGTCGGTAGCGACGAACTAATCGCCAAGGTTGAAGCCGGTTGGACCGACTTCGATGCAGCGGTTGCAACCCCAGACCTAATGGGCAAGGTTGGAAAGCTTGGAAAGGTATTGGGTCCTCGTAACCTGATGCCAAACCCAAAGACCGGAACCGTCACCATGGACACCGCAAAGGCTGTGACCGACATCAAGGGTGGACGCATCGAGTTCCGTATTGACAAGCAGTCAAACCTTCACTTCATCATCGGAAAGGCTCACTTCTCAGCTGACAAGCTGGCAGAGAACCTAACCACCGCGATGGAGGAAGTTGTTCGACTAAAGCCTTCCACCGCTAAGGGTAAATACATCCAGAAGGGTGCCGTATCCACCACTTTTGGTCCTGGTATCCCACTAGACGTCTCGGTTTACTAAAGATCTAAGCCACCTCGTAAGCGCCAGTGTGCTTGCACAATCATCTTGGTTGTATGCAATCACCTGGCGCTTTAGGTTTTCGGCGCTCGCCGGATCTTCTTGCAAAGCGCTCAGGTATTGGTCGTAGTAATCCATTGAACCCTTAGCTTCTTTCACCTCGGAGACGCGCTTGAAGCTGTAATAGTTCTCAAGACTCTTGATCGAATAGTTCTCCTGCGAGACGGCGATTGAGTTCTTTACAACTCGGTAAAGATCAACAAAGTACTCACCAGCAATCAGTTCTGCCACTGCGGTTTGATATATCTGGTAGCGATCGGCTAGGCGCTTCAGAGCAGTCTGCTCATAAGGGGCATAGTGATAAATCTTGGCATTAGGAAAACGCTGAATTCTATTGAGAAGATCGTGCATGAACTTATCAAATGACGCCTTTTCTTCTTCGCGGTTATCTGCCCAGCTGTAGTGAAACTTCTCTCCATCATCCAGCGCCATAAAACCAAACAGGTATTCCAGACCGCCGGATTCTTGATAGAAAGTAAAGCCCTCTAGATCAAAGAAAATATCTCCATCATCATGCGCGGGGAGTTTTGCAAGTTCCACCGGGTCAGTCACTTCAAAGCACGCGTTTCCACTTTCATACATGCTCTGTTGCAGCCTCGCTTGCAACGAGAGCTTTTCAACCTGAGCCTTACTAAGTTTGTCAGTTGGCTGATCAAGCTCTGTCAGCTGCTTCACCGAATAAACCCCAGAGCGATTGAGTGACTCAATGTTTGCCCTGGTTATTCCCGCTATTAGCTGAAGATGATTAGTTTCGTGGCGCATGTGTTGGCAGAGCTTTGGATACTCGCAAATGTCGCAGTAGCTGGAAGCATCACAAATCAGTGATCCGATGTCTTCAATTCGCTGCGGAGCCTCATCCACTATTTCAAAAACTGTCTTGATAAACGGATTTCTTTCCTCAATCATTTGAGCAATCAGAACATCCGCATCAAAAACCGCTAATTCACTTGAACCAAGAATTAATCCGTGATTATGCTCCGCTGCCAGTCCTAGTTCTCTAAGAACATCAACGTAGAGACCAACCTGCACCTGATACTCAGGTTTGGCAGATGAGGAGAGTTTGGCATCCCAAGCGGTGTAACCGCCGTTCCAGCCATCAACCTGTTGCGCGGTGAATCCTTTTTCTGTGAAGACAAAGCGCCAATCACTGCGCAGTAAAAAGTCTGGTCTTCCAGAAAACTCCAACGCTCCAGAACCGCCTCGCAAAACCCCTTGATAGATAACTGGAATCCCTTGCTCCATCAATTCCAGGGTTGCGGGCATTGTTCGCTCTGCAGGCTGAACAACCTGATCACCAAGCGATGCAATCAAGTCAAGCTCAAGCCTTTCTTCAAAGCGCATGCCATAGCGGATGGCAATGTTGTCGGGTCTTTCATAGAACCGGGCTAGGAGCTCAGCTAGTTCTGGAACCCCCATTTCTCTAGCTACGGCCAGCCGGGTGCAGTGCTCGCATTTCGAGCGCATCAGATCCCTGGAATCGAAGCTAAATGACTGGCCTAGGCGTTTCACACCTAAACCCTGCCATGCCCATCGGACTTATTGCGACATTGACCACTCTTTAGGTGGACTGGGCCAATCGATGAAGGATTTCTTGCCTTGTTGGAGGGAAACAACCCACTCGCTCGCAGACGATTGCCGCAGCTGCGTTAGATATTTTTGCCACATTTGCTAGCTGATCATCGCTCAGATGCAAAACTCTTGAAATCGGGTTGGAGCCTAGAGCGTCAAGCTGGTTCAGTTCCGAGAGAAAACTTGCCATAAATGTGTCGCCTGCTCCCACGGTGTCAACTAGTTCTACCTTCTGACCTGGCACATCAGTCTTTTTGCCATCTCGATAGAGCGAAACTCCAGCTGAGCCTTTTGTGACAATAACTAATTTTCCTTTTGACCACTCTGTAGCAATTGAATCAATGCTTTGGCCAGACGAGACGTCGTAGAGCCATTCGATGTCTGCATCAGAAGCTTTGATGATGTGACTGATTTTGTTTAGCTTCTCCACTCGATTTCTTTCGGCAGCTCGTTCGAAACCAAGGGCTGGTCGAATGTTTAGATCATGCGAGAGAGTGATTGCATCTGTTGCAAATATTTCGGAGATCCAAGCTTCAATAACCTTGTTGCCAGGTCCAACTGCCATGCCAAGACAGCCGTATTGGACAGCTCTTGTATCAAGCTCTGAGAGTTTTGAAAGCGCTGGGAGTTCTTCTTTTGTCCATCCCCAGTCGGCTGTGTCTTTTGTGTAGAAGCTGTAAGAGGCAACACCTGCATCATCAATGGTTGCAACTGCCAGGGTGGTTTGTTCTTTGGCTGAAACTGAGTAGTCCAGATTTACTCCGCCTTTGGCAAGGTGATTTCTAATTTGCTGTCCAAAACCATCTGTTGAGATTCGACCAAGAAAGATTTGTTCTTCATCTCTCACGGCTAGGGCAAGAGCGACATTGGCATTTGCTCCACCAACCACAGCCTGATAACTACCTGTATTTCCCTTGGAAATAAGGTCAATCAGCGCTTCCCCGATCACCACAATCATGGAGTAAGTCTAGGCTTATAGATATGGAACTAATGAAGCTGAAAAACACCATCCGGTTTCCGCTCTTTGCCCTAATTTTCACCTGGGCATCTTTCATGGTTGCCATCTACATAGGCATCCGAAACCCGCAGACCACCTATGACAACCAGGGTCAGCCCATAAACCCAGAGCCTTACGTCGGACTTCAGACCTATGTCTACCTGCTAGGCATCGCCACCTTTTCCCTGGTAGCACTCTGGTCACTGCTTCAGGCCCTAGCAATTAGGTCCAAAAACGACTCTTCACTAGCCAAGGCAGCCCATCGCTTCAACAATCTAGGTGTAATTCTTAGCCTGCTGGCCGGTGCAATCTTTGCAATTGGCAACTTCCTGGGAGCTTGGAACCAATACAACTCACTTAGCGACCCACCACTGATCAGATTTATGAATGTCTACCTGCCGATTATCTTGGCCACCGCACTCGTTGTCTTTGTCCTGCTGCAGGCATTTGTTTTTAGAAAAGATGCTCCGGACATTCCAGGTGAAGAAAAAGATGTTGATCGGGCGAAGCTTCAAAGAGCGATTGGTCTGGCATATGCCTCGCCAATCATTGGAACTGCAATTGCAATCATCTTTGGTCTGATTGTCTATGACATCACGAAGACTGATCTTGACACCTGGATTTGGGTTGTGATTCAAGTAATCATCGCAACTTCCATCATTCTTGGAACCCGGTTTGCTGCAAGCGCAAAACAGGCAAGACCACTGCCACCAAGGGAGCGAAGAGTCGGTGTGGCAGCGGTCAGCTTGAACTTCGTGCTTTCCATCATCTTTGGTGTTGTGGTAATCATCATGGCCTTCACTCTTGGTGCTGGTGCCGTTGACTCTTTGGTCTACTGGCCGGAATGGCGAGAGGGCATGCCGCAGTCTGAGTATGTTGCAAAGATTTCAGATCTGACTTTTGGTTGGTTCACCTCCAAGCTCTTGCCAGCTCTGGTATTACTCCTGCTGGCGGAGTATGGAATCTATAAAACAATTTTGATTAGAAACCAAGAGGCAAACGCCAACTAATGCAGCATCCAGTTAGAGCACTGCTGTTCGATAACGACGGCGTGCTATCAGATTCCATTGAGAGCGTTGATGCGTCGTGGGGTGAGTGGGCGAGTATCTACGCTCCTGATTTTCAAATCTCATACGAACATCACGGAATCCGAGCCGAGGAATTAGTTGCCAAGTATGTCAAGGCAGACTTGTATCAGGAAGCACTCGACAGGATCATTGAGCTCGAAATTGCCATGACCTACCTGACCAAACCAATGCCAGGAGCGGTTGAGATCACCACAGCCCTCCCAGCGGGCACATGGACCATCGTCACCTCCGCTCTTCCCCAGCTCGCTCACGCAAGGCTAGAGAAAGCCGGCATCCCGATCCCAAACGAGCTGGTTACCAGTAGCGATGTCACAAAGGGGAAACCAGACCCTGAGCCATACCTAGTCGGAGCCCGCAAACTCGGTATCGCAATCGAAGATTGCGTGGTTTTTGAGGATGCCCCAAACGGCATCCTTTCTGGCAAGCGATCGGGGGCGGGTCTGGTGGTCGGAGTCGGCCAGGAAGCTATGGATTCTGAGGCGGATATAGTGGTGAAAAGCCTGCTGGGAATTAGCTTTGACGGAAACCACTTGCATATAAGTAGCGAAAGTAGATTGAGGTAGAAATGGCTGAAATTGAGTTCTATGGTGCTGACTGGTGTGGCGACTGCCGCAGATCAAAGTCACTTCTGAACACCTTGGGTGTCGAATACGACATGTTCGATGTTGAGGAAAGCAAAGAGAACGCCGAGCAGGCCCAGGCCATCTCTGGCAGAACCAACATCCCGGTAATCCGCTTCAAAGACGGCACTCACCTCGTCGAGCCATCAGATGCCGTTCTTCACGCGGAACTGAAGCTAAGAGGTCTGGTCTCCTAAGACCCTATCTTTTTAGGGGCATCCGCCCTAGGCTGGTATTTCTGTGAACTCGGGCAAGCCGAATCACCAAAAGGAATCCCGAAAACAATGCCAGTAAACAAGCGTTCATCGCGCTCAAAAGATTTTGAACCAAAGCGAAAGCCCCGCCACTCTGCCAGCAAACCCAAGGCCGCAGGCAAGAAGAGCGAAAAACGAGGCGAGCGCAGCTACGAGTCCTACTCAAACTCCAAAAACAAAAATCCCTCTGCCAAGCGCAGCGAACGATCAGCCAAGCGTGCGGAGCGGTTTGAGAGCGAGGGTCGCAAAAAGCGCTACGACTCAGAGAAGCCAACTAGAAGCTACGGCAGCGAAAAGCCCAAAAAGCGTTACTCGGATGAAAAACCAACTAGACGCTATGAGTCAGAACGACCAGCAAGAACTTATGAGAGTGAAAAGCCAGCTTCAAAAAAGCGTGCACCAGATGTCAAATTAGAGAAGTTTGTATCTGAAGCAGCCCAGGGAATCCAAACTTTCCAGGAAATGGATCTGCCAGAACGCCTGGTTATGGAACTTGCTAAGGGCGGAATCGCAACCCCTTTCCCAATTCAGGCAGCAACTATTCCTGCAGCTCTTTCCGGAAGAGACGTTCTAGGAAGAGGAAAAACTGGATCCGGCAAAACCATTGCCTTTGGTGTTCCACTGATTACATTTATGGCTCGCCAGGGAAACCAACCAAGAATCCCAAACAAGCCAAGAGCACTTGTTCTGGCACCAACTCGCGAACTTGCTGAGCAGATTGACAAAGCACTTGCACCAATCGCTAAGAGCGTTGGTTTCTTCACAACCACCATCTATGGCGGTGTTCCACAGTCCAAGCAAGAGCGAATTCTTAACCGCGGCGTTGACATTGCAATTGCAACACCAGGTCGCCTTGAAGATCTGATGGAGCAGGGAGTTGTTGACCTATCTGAAGTTGAAAGAGTTGTGATTGACGAAGCTGATCACATGGCAGAGCTGGGCTTTATCGAACCAGTCACCAGAATCCTCACCGCCACCGGTGAATCACAAAAGCTTCTTTTCTCAGCAACCCTGGACAAGCAGGTTGCATCGCTTGTGAAGAAATTCCTAACTAATCCTTTTGTATATGAGGTGCCGGGAGAGACCGAGCAGAACCTAGACATCGAACACCGAGTTTTGGTAACTGAGCCTAGATACCGCTCACGAGTTTTCCACCGTCTCGTCCAAGGCTCGGGTAAGTCCATTGTGTTTGTCAGAACCAAGCAGACAGCTGAAGCTCTTGCCCAGTCTTTGAATGACGCCGGTATTCCAACTGCCAGATTGCATGGGGATCTAAACCAGTCGCAAAGAACCAGGAACCTAGCTCGCTTCAGTGAGGGCTTCACCAGGGTCCTCATCGCAACCGACGTCGCCGCTCGCGGTATTCACGTCGATGATGTCAAGCTCGTGATCCAGGTTGATTTGCCAGAGGACTATAAGACCTATCTTCACCGCGCCGGCCGAACCGGCCGTGCTGGCCGCAAGGGAATCGTGGTTTCGATCGTCCCAGCCGGCAGAACCCGCAAGATCGAGGGAATTCTCGAGAGATCAGAGCGCAAGGCCATCTACTCAGAAGTGGTCGGGGAAGACCCACTGCTGGCTGAGCTAGCTGGCCCGATTGCCCCGCCGCCGGTACTGGACCAGCTGGACTTTGGAGACAGCCGCTTTGAGGGATCCGCCAAGGGACCCAAGAAAAAGCCGGGCTTGCGAGATGGTAAGCGACCAAATAAGCTACAGGGAGCCAAAGACCGCCGGTATAGGTCAAGGTAATCCCAAGAGTTTCTTGGTTTTGCTGCGAACTACTAAGGATCACGAAAGTGATGGCCTGCGCAGGTGAGAATTAGAGCCTTTTGCTCCAGTGCCTCATTTGCGCTGGGGCATTTTTGTTTTCCTTTGCCGGCGCCAATAAAAGGAGTGCCATGGCAGAGAAGAAAGAGACGGTTGCCGAGCTCAAGCAGCTATTTGCTGGCTCGAACGCAATCTATCTGACTGAATACCGCGGACTCACCGTGACGGAGCTTAAGACCCTTCGTCGCTCAATGGCTAATGACGCAAAGTATGTAGTTGCAAAAAACACCCTTCTAAAGATTGCCGCTAAGGAAGCAGGCGTTGCAGGACTCGATGACTCACTAGCAGGTCCAACTGCAGTGACGTTCGTGCACGGCGACATCGTTTCTGCAGCTAAAGCTCTGAAGGAGTTTGCAAAGACCCAACCGCTACTAGTTATGAAGGCCGGCTACATGGACGGCAACGCAATTAGTGATGCGGATGTGAAGAAGCTCGCTGATCTAGAGACCCGCGAGGTGCTACTGGCAAAGACCGCTGGCGCCATCAAGGCTTCTCTATTCAAGGCTGCCTACACCTTCAACGCACTGCCTTCCAAGACAGTTCGTTTGGTAGACGCGCTGCGTCAAAAGCAAGAGTCCAACTAATAAAGACGTAATAACAACTAGGAGAACAAAATGGCAAAGATGACTGCCGACCAGCTAATTGATGCATTCAAGGAGCTGACCCTGATTGAGCTTTCCGACTTCGTAAAGAAGTTCGAGGAAGAGTTTGATGTAACAGCCGCTGCACCAGTTGCAGTTGCTGCAGCAGGTGGCGCCGCAGGTGGCGCAGCTGCTGAAGCTGCAGAAGAGAAGGACTCATTCGACATCGTTCTAGAGTCTGCAGGTGACCAGAAGATCCAGGTCATCAAGGAAGTTCGCGCTGTAACCGGTCTAGGACTAGGTGAGGCAAAGGCTCTCGTTGATGGCGCTCCTTCAACTCTGCTTGAGGGTGCAAAGAAGGACGTTGCTAACGACGCCAAGGCCAAGATTGAGGCCGCTGGTGGCAAGGTGACCCTGAAGTAATTTCTTCTTCGTGAAATTACCCCATCAGTATTTGATGGGGTTTTTTCATAGCCTAAGAAGAATCAAGCTGGCAGCCATTACTGCCATACCTGCAATTACTCCATAAACCGTCAAGTGACCTCGAGCTGAGTTTCTGGCCGTCGGAAGAAGTGTGTCGATTGCTAGGAAGATCATTACTCCCGCCACCATCGCAAATATCACTCCTAGTACCAAGTGGTTTAGGAATTGAGCAAGAATCAGATAACCGATTACTGCTCCTGCTGGCTCAGCCAGACCAGATAGGAAGCTAAGCCTGAATGCTTTTAGCTTGCTTTTGGTGGCGTAGTAAACAGGAACGGAAACTGCAATGCCCTCGGGGATGTTGTGCATAGCCACTGCCACAGCTAGCGCAATACCGATCTGGGGATCATCGAGCACCAGCAAGAAGGTTGCTAATCCTTCGGGGAAGTTGTGGATGGCAATTGCCAGTGCGACAAACAGCCCCATTCGTAGCAGTGCCTGATTCTGCTTTTCACTATCGACATCGGTGTTTAGAAGCTCGACCTGGGTGTTTTCGTGCGGGTTGGCACCAGATGGAACAAGCGCATCGATAGCTGCCATCACGACCAAACCGGCCACCAGAGCGCCTGCAGCCCAGCCTGCCGCTTGCACTTCTGAGAAATACTCGCTGAGGTAACCGGTGGCTTTAGGGAGGATTTCAACAAAGCTGAGATAAATCATCACACCAGCTGAGAAACCCATGGAGAGAGCGAAGAAACTTTTGTTTGTGGTCTTAGCAAAGAAGGCGATAGTTGAACCGATGCCTGTTGCAAGACCAGCCCCAAGGGTGACAGCGAAAGCCAGAATTAGCGCGCTGTCCATTTATTTTCCTTCGCTGGGGATTTCCATCAGGTTACCCTAAACCGCCTGTAAAAAAGCCGAGATTGACTGTTTGCAATTTAGGATTGCAGGACAATGTCTTTGAAATCCAAATCCCTAATTCTTTCTTCCCTGCTTGTCATTGGGGCAGCTTTTCCAACTGCTGCTCACGCAAGCAGTTGCCAGCCAACCAAACAGTTAGCTTCGCCAAGCATTGCTCAGCTGCACGTTGAGGTTTTGAATGCAAACACTGGCCAAACTCTTATTGCAATAAATGAAAACCAAGCAGAACGCTCAGCATCGGTAATGAAGGTTCTAACAGCCGCAGTTGCACTAGATGTTTTAGGTCCTGATTACACAGTCACCACCAATGTGTTTTCAGATCCGCAGAACCCTGGCCGCATCTACTTGGTCGGAGCTGGGGATGTAACACTTTCTAGAATGCCTGGCAACATAACTTCTTACTACGCCAAAGCCCCCAAGCTTGACACTCTTTCTAGGCAAATCTCTGAGTGGAGCCAAAGAACTAGCAACATAGTGACCGAAGTGTTCATTGACACCTCCCTTTATGGCTCAGACAGCGAATGGCATTCAACTTGGAGCAAGCGTGGACTAACCGACGGCTACATGGCCGCAGTGTCTGCTCTGCAGATTGATGCCGGAAGACTTACCTCTTCTAGAAATGATCTGGTCTGGCTTGCAAAGAGGACCGCAACGCCAGTGAGGCAAGCAGGCGAGCTGTTCATCAAATCTCTCAACAAACGAGGTATAGCAGTCGGCTTGAAGGCAACCGAGGCGAAGCTTCCGACAGGAGCCCAGGTCATTGCTTCTGTTGAATCAAGACCAATGAGCGAATGGGTTTCGAACATGCTCAGGGTTTCTGATAACTCACTCGCTGAGGCATTGGGCCGACTATCGCTGATCAAGGCAGGGTTTGAGCCAAAGATGCAGAACCTGACAGCTCTTTATAAGAGGGTGCTTAGCGCCCGGGGAGTCGATTCATCCAAAATCAAGATTGTCGATGCATCAGGGTTATCCAGTGAGAATGCGGTGCCAGTGGCAGTTGTGAATGACGTCCTGGCACTGGTGAACCAGGGCATTGGCGATTATGAATACCTAAAGGCAGGCTTGCCAGTCTCTGGTGAAAAGGGTTCGCTTAGAACTCGCTTTGCAACCGGCAACCTAAAGGCTGCTAAGGGTCTGGTTGCTGCCAAGACTGGCTACATCTCATCTGGCTACTCGCTCGCCGGCTACCTAACAGCAAGAGACGGCACACCGCTTATTTTCACTGTCTATAACCTGAGCCCCCAGGCCAAGCTGACTCAGCGAAATGCAATGGACAATCTGGTTTACCGCTTCTATCAGTGCGGAGCTAATCTCACTCGCTAGTTTTTTGCAGCAGTCGATCTAATCTCACAATAAATCGATGACCGACGACAGCTAGCACGAAGCAGAACAGCCCACCAACTATCACTGGCAGTCGCAGGTTAATACCAGCTATCAAGCCACCCAAAAGCGAACCAATCGGCATCAATCCCCAGACCAAAGTCCTGCGGGTTCCGTGAATTCTTCCAAATAGTTCGGTGGGAATGATTTCGTGATAGGTCGCCATTAACAGAACGTTCCAGACGGTTATTAGTGCAACGTCAATTGTGATCAGTGCTGTTAGAACCCAATAGTTAGGCGAGAATCCTTGAGTAATGAGTAGTAGGGAAGAAGCCGCTATTACAAAGGCCATGACCCTTGTTCTACCAAAATGGCTAGAGAGTTTCTGGGCAACAACCGAACCAAGCAAAGCCCCAACTGCTGGAATTGCAAACAAAACACCAAACAGTGCCGGCGGTGTCCCAAGCTCTTCTGTGAAGAACAAAACCATGGTGGAGGAGGTTGCGGCAAAGAAGAATCCGATGGCTGAGGTCAGGAGAACTAACTTCAGCAATGTCTTGTCTTGATACAGGTAGTTGATACCAAATCGAATGTCTTCCCAAAAGCCAGTCTTCTCAGTCTTTGGCTCAGGCAGCGGTTCAAGCGCGTATTGCTTAGGAATGGTAAGGACCAGTAACACCGCAATCAAAACACCGGCCGTTCCCAGATAAAAGGGCAAACCTATTGAGAGTGCAAATAGTAATCCACCCAGCGGCGCCCCAACGAATTCACCCAAGGTGACAGAGGTGAAAGTGAGTTTCGCGTTACCGCTCTCAAGCTGGTCTTTGCGCAGAACCTGGGGAAGCATCGACTGCAGGGTGGTGTCATAAATCACCTCGCCAATTCCAAACAAAAATGTCGAAAGAAGCAAAATCCAAAGCGAAATGAAATCAAATCCGATTGCCACAGCCAATAAAGCTGTGCTGCCAAAACGAATGGTGTTCGCGATTGCCAGCATGGTTTGGCGATTGATTCGATCCACCATTCCGCCAATTGGAATTGCAAACAAAAGCCATGGAAGCATGATCAGTGCTGCAATCGAGGCAATCCAGAACGGATCTTTGGTCAGCGTGGTGGCAAGCAGTGGAGCTGCTGTCTTGAGAAGCCCATCAGAGAGATTGCTTGCTCCGCTGGATAGCCAGAGCTTCTGAAAAGACTTGCTCAATGGGCTAGAAGTAGTAATTTCTAAATCTTTCTAAACTGACCGGATTAGCCTAGCCTCCCGGTTAAAGCAAAACCGGGTGATTTCTCACCCGGTCTTCTTTTGGCAATTAGTGCTTGCCGCAGTTACATGATTCTTTTCCGCAGTTGCAGTCCATTTGTTACCTCCTTAGAAGTCCCAGTCCTCATCCTTGGTGGATTCGTGTTTTCCAATTACATAAGATGATCCGCTACCAGAGAAGAAGTCGTGGTTCTCATCGCTGGATGGGCTCAGGGCAGACAAGATCGCAGGGGAGACATCGCAGTCATCCTTCGGGAACAGTGGGTCAAACCCAAGGTTCATTAGCGCCTTGTTGCCGTTGTAGTGCAAGAACTGCTTGACGTCGTGAGTAAGACCAATCTCGTCATAGAGGTCAGCGGTGTACTTCACTTCGTTCTCATACAGCTCTAGGAGCAGGTCATAGGTGTAGCCCTTTAGATCTGCTTTGCGCTCGGTGGATGCTTCGTTGTAGCCGAGCTGGAACTTGTATCCGATGTAGTAGCCGTGGATGGCCTCATCGCGAATAATCAAACGAATTAGGTCAGCAGTGTTGGTCAGCTTCGCTCTGGAAGACCAGTACATCGGCAGATAAAAGCCGCTGTAGAACAGGAAGGACTCCAAAAGCGTGGAGGCAACCTTTCTCTTCAGCGGGTCATCGCCGTTGTAGTAGCTGAGAACAATCTCGGCCTTTTTCTGCAGGTATGGGTTGTCCTCTGACCAGCGGAAAGCCTCATCGATCTCATTGGTTGAGCAAAGAGTTGAGAAGACCGAGGAGTAGCTCTTGGCGTGGACTGACTCCATGAAGGCGATGTTGGTGATTACTGCCTCTTCGTGCTGAGTTCTAGCATCTGGAATCAGGCTCATAGCGCCAACTGTGCCCTGGATGGTGTCGAGCATCGTCAAACCGGTGAAGACGTGCATGGTGAGCTTCTGCTCGTGTGGACGCAGGGTTCCCCAGGACTGAACGTCGTTAGATAGTGGCACCTTCTCAGGCAGCCAGAAGTTCTGAGTCAGTCTGTTCCAGACGTCTAGGTCAACCGGGTCCTCAATCTTGTTCCAGTTGATGGGACGGGTAATTAGCTTGGTCTTTTCCATAATCGTTATCCCTTATTTCCTAGAGCATGCAGCTTACGCAGTTTTCGACCTCGGTGCCCTCAAGAGCAGCCTGTCGAATACGGATGTAATAAATGGTCTTGATGCCCTTGCGCCAAGCGTAGATCTGAGCGCGGTTGACATCACGGGTGGTGGCGGTGTCCTTGAAGAACAGAGTTAGCGACAGTCCCTGGTCGACGTGCTGGGTGGCAGCGGCGTAGGTGTCGATGATCTTCTCAGGTCCTACCTCGTAGGCGTCCTCGTAGTACTCCCAGGTCTCCTCCGATAGGAAGGGGGCTGGGTAGTAAACGCGGCCAAGTTTTCCTTCTTTTCTAACCTCAATGCGAGATGCGATTGGGTGGATAGAAGAGGTGGAGTTGTTGATGTAGCTGATTGAACCGGTTGGTGGAACAGCCTGCAGGTTCTGGTTGTAGATACCGTGCTTCATCACAGACTCTTTTAGACGCTTCCAGTCTTCCTGGGTTGGGATGTGGATGCCGCTTCTGTCAAACAGCTCCTTCACCTTCTGAGTTGCTGGAACCCAAGCCTGGTTTACATACTTGTCGAAGTATTCACCGCTTGCATACTTTGAGTTCTCAAAGTTGTCGAAGGTGCTCTTGCGCTCAATTGCAATCTTGTTGGAAGCTGCGATGGCGTGGTAGTTCACGGTGTAGAAGTAGATGTTGGTGAAATCTAGTCCTTCTTCTGAACCGTAGTGAATTCGCTCTCTGGCTAGGTAGCCGTGGAGGTTCATCTGACCAAGTCCAATTGCGTGTGACTTGTGGTTTCCATCCGAGATCGAGCGAACGCTTTCGATGTTGGACTGGTCGCTCACTGCGGTTAGTGCACGAATTGAAGTCTCGATGGTCATTCCGAAGTCTGGTCCGTCCATGGCAGCTGCAATGTTTAGTGAACCTAGGTTGCAGGAGATGTCCTTACCGATGTTGTCGTAAGAGAGATCCATGTTGTAGGTGGTTGGGGTGTTCACCTGCAGAATCTCCGAGCAGAGGTTTGACATGTTAATGCGGCCCTGGATTGGGTTTTCGCGGTTAACGGTGTCCTCATACATTACGTATGGGTAGCCGGACTCAAACTGAAGTTCTGCAATCTTCTCGAATAGCTCTCTGGCCTTGATCTTGCTCTTTCTAATGCGTGGGTCATCTACCATCTCGTGGTATTTCTCAGTGACAGAGATGTCGCTGAATGGAACACCGTAAACGCGCTCGACATCGTATGGCGAGAACAGATACATGTCCTCGTTGTCTTTGGCGAGGTGCATGGTGATGTCTGGCACAACTACACCAATTGAGAGGGTCTTAATTCTGATCTTCTCGTCAGCGTTTTCAC